>OIEE01000479.1_pt1 | contig 13334 bp, 10 predicted proteins | sample 1581701 | NCBI WGS metagenome assembly OIEE01 (sample SAMN01760976, study PRJEB22395) | human gut metagenome | reverse complement strand
CAAACGCACTCCCAGCACGCGCCCAATCTTAATTAGCGGTGCAAGAGAAGGAATATCGATATTATTCTCGATACGTTCAATCTGCTCAATGGCCAGACCGGAACGTTGCAGAATTTTACCAACCTCCGGCTTATTATCAGGCGTAGAGGTAACTATGGTCACGTTCTTGTTCAAATCTACTTCAGCAATAATCATACGGGTAGGTTTAGCGCAATAGGTAAAGACAACATCGGTAATGCGTACCCCATCATACAAGTCGTAAGTTAATTCATTTTCTACCGACTGAATATAAGGCACATTATCGGCTATTCCTTGCATAATAGGAAGTGTGGCTCCTTTGTAGTTTTTTACTGAAGACTTTCTTCCGTCATGACCACTCCAGGAATCGTAAACCAGAAACGCGATCCATTACCTTTTTCGGAGTCAACGCCAATATGTCCACCTAATTGTTCCACAATACTTTGGCAAATAGAAAGTCCTAATCCCGTGCCATGCACAAAAGAATCAAGCTTTACAAAACGCTCAAAGATGTGCGGTAATTGTTTCTTCTCTATTCCTATCCCCGTGTCCTGAACATAGAATTCCAAACCTTCATCTTTCAGCACATATCCCACACGGATATTGCCCTCTGAAGTAAACTTAATCGCATTGTTCACAAAATTGGATATCACCTGATATATACGGTTACGGTCACTAGTAATATGGCAAATAGAAAAATTTGGTTCGAATACTAACTTTACATTCTCTTTCGTTTTCATCTGCATAGAACGGACCAGATCTTCACACAGCAGATTCACATCCACATCTCCATGCGAAAATTCAAATGTCCCTGCCTCAATTTTGGAAAGGTCGAGAATATCTGATATTAACTGTAACAGCAAATCATTATTTTCCCGCACGATCTTCATATACTCTCTCCGTTCTTCTATATCCGCAGTTTCCACCAATAAATCAGAAAAGCCTACGATAGCATTCAGAGGCGTACGGATTTCATGGCTCATATTGGCAAGGAAGGCAGATTTCAGCTGGTTGGAGCGTTCTGCTTTCCAAACAATTTCGGATGTGTTCTGTATATATCCTTCCAATACGGTCCTTTGCATATATACCTCTTTGTGGTATGTTTTTATTCTCATATTGACGGTCTTTCCGTCAATAAGGAGTCTATAGTTTACGGTATTGGAAGCATCTTTCTCCTTCAGGTTTTCTTCCAGCCATTGACTGAAACGGTCCTTGTCATCAAGGTGCATATAGTTCATGTATTCATCTATGGAAATCTGTTTCTGTTCCTCATCGTTACAGAATATCCGGGTGTATCCCGAATAAGTGAAGAACCGTGTGGACGAATCGTATGCCCATAATCCTATTCTTGCGGCTTTTTCTACTTCGCACAAATCTTTTTGCTTTTTTTCCAGTTTCAGCCTGACGACACTCCGGCCTGTGATATCCCTGTATTGAAAAAGAAAATGCTCCTCATCATACTTGCTGATAATACATTTGTAGTATTTCACGTCATCTTCCAATATTAATTTGTAATTCCGTGCGGAAAGTTTGTCTCCTGCCCGTACTTTGGTGAATTCCGCATACATCTCCCGTGCCGTTTCTACGGGGAAATAAGAGAATATATTTCTCCCTATAATATCTTGTTCTTTTATAAAGAAGTCCGTCGTATTAGCCTTGAAGTCTAAACAGGTGCCGTCTTTATATACGAAAAACATAGTATCAGCCGTAATTTCCAGAATTTTGTCTGCATACTGCTTATCGTGCAATATATTACTCGGAATTTTCATATTAATAGTATGATTCTCAATATACTGTTTCTCTTAGCGAATTTAGATGCGTGATATTTGTTACTGACAGCAAATATACAAAAAAAATATTGTTTATATCATTTTATATCGTAATTTTGCAAGGTAATCAATGAAAAGAAGAAATGAAAAAGATTTTGGTAGCTGAAGATACGGAAAGTAATTATCTCTTATTATCTATAATTTTAAGAAAGGAGTATGAAGTTCACCGTGCCCATGATGGGCAGGAGGCTATTGAGAAATTTGAGAGTTGCCGGCCCGATATGATTTTGATGGATATAAAGATGCCTGTTATGGACGGTTTGGAAGCTACCAGAAGAATTCGTCTGAAGGGAGGGACACTTCCCATCATAGCTCTTACCGCCAATGCATACGACAGTGACCGTGACAAGGCTTTTGAAGCCGGATGTGACGATTATATGGCCAAGCCGATTATGGCTCCCGCTTTGCGTGAGATGATAAAAAAGTATTTTGGTGAGTAAATATTATGCCCTGCGGGACTTTTCCCATGTTCCGCCGGCATGTCTCTTCAAATAGAAGAAACCTTTTATCACATTGATGTTCATGAACAGGAAATAGTAGGGAATATAAAGGAATTTGTTCTTTACGGACTTGGCAGACAAGAGGCTGCCATAAACTCCCCCGAGGTAGAATGCGGATTGCAGCAGAAGAAAAAGAAAATAAACCGGGAGGCTTTCACTACAGACAACCAGCAGGATATTCAAGGGAAAGAGCAGAAACAAGGCAACCGGGGTTACCGACCATCTCAGTACGCGGTGGGAGACATATTGAAAACTGAGGATTCCATAACGTAGAGGATTTAGCAGTTCTTTCAAACGATAGACGGACTGCAATCCTCCTGCTGAGATACGTATTTTTCTTTTCTCTTCTTCTTTCATATCGGTCGATCCGCTTTCCAAGGCATATGCCGTATCACAATATGCTATCGTATACTGCTTCATGGCAATACGCAGGGACAACATAAAATCATCCAGTAGGGTATCTTCAGGCATTTCCTCATATAACGGGGTGCGGATGGCAAATAATTCTCCGGCAGCACCTATGGCGGAATAGAGCTGATAATCCATTTTTTTCAGCCATGATTCATATTTCCAGTACAATCCTTCTCCTCCGGAAACCGCTCCTTCGGTACTGTACATGTCCACCCGTTTTTCTCCTGCCACACATCCCACCTGCGGATGGTTAAAACATTTTACTATCTCGCGAACGGCCTGCGGATTAATAAATGTATTGGCGTCTGTGAATATGACCAAAGGCGTGGTGACAAATCCCATTCCCCGGTTCATAGCGGCTGTTTTTCCTTTTCTTTCGGGGACGAACAATAGGGTGACATCGGGATACGCTTTTAATTTTTCATTGGTTCGGTCATTGCTGCCGTCCGTTACCCATACGGTATGCAGTTTCTCTTTGGGATAATCCAGTTCTTGGCAGTTTTTCATCTTTCCGTCTACTACCTGTTCCTCATTATAGGCGGTGATGAACAGGGTGATTTCGGGCAGGGCGGTGTTGTTGCCGTTCCGGCAGGTTTCTTGCTCCGGTTCGTCCGTATCGTAGAAGGAAATAAAACTTTGTTTTATTTTTACCAATATCCACAACAGGATTCCGTATCCCACATAGGTGTAGAATACAATGAACAGGAGAACGAAGAAGAGGATTTCAAGAGTGTTCATGCTAGTATTTCTTTATATATATTCAATATTTCTCTGGCTGTGTTCTCCCATGAGAACCGACGGACTCTTTCTAGTCCATATGCAGTTTGTGACTGATAGAATTCTGCATTTTCTTCTAAATGAAGGAGGGCGGAAGCAATTTCCTCCGGTTCGAACGGATTGACCAGAATACCCTCCGGTCCTGCGATTTCGGGCATGGCGGAAGTGGTTGAGGTGATGACGGGAGTTCCACAGGCCATCGCCTCCAGAATGGGGATGCCGAAACTTTCGCGTAAAGACGTGTATATAAAGACGGATGCTCCACTATAAACAGCGGGTAGTTCTGTGTTTGGAATGTATCCGGGATGATACAGCATTTTTTTTATTTCTTGTAATCCTTGCCGGTTCAGATATTCGTCTATGATCTCTTCTTTCAGGTCGGCGATAAGCAAGGGGAGGGGCTGACTGGATTTTTTTAAATAAATGCCGTATGCCTGCAATACCCTTGCCGTATTCTTCTTGGGATCGGTATTTCCTAAAAAGAACAGGTAAGGATGGTTCTTTATGTATCGGGCAGTGATGGCCTGTGCGTTCCGTATGGGTATGAAATGTTGTGAATAGCCGTTGTATACGGCGACAAGCAGTTGTTTGTCAATGTGCAGGAAATGACTGATGCGGTTGCATTCAAAATGAGAAACGGTAATGATTCTTTTGCATCTAGTAAGAATTTGGGGAACAATGATTCTTCGGTAGAAACGTCCCAGTCTTTGGTACATGGACTGGTTCTTGCCTTGTTTTTTTTCTAGAAAGATAATGTCGTGCAGTGTAAGCACCAGTGGAATGTTTCCATGCACAGGGGCAGTGTTGCTTGTGCAGTGCAGCAGGTCGGGTTTGATTTTTTTTAAAGCCAACGGTAGTCCTATCTGTTCCCAAAGCGGATAGGATGGCCAATTAACGGTCACGATATGCATGTTGGCGGATTCTTGCAAACAAACATCATCTCCCGGGCTGACCAGTATGAAGTATTCGTTCTGTTGGTCTATCTTTTGCAGTTCCCGGATGGTTTCCAGAGCTACATAGTCCATGCCATGCTTTTCTTTTCTGAAGATGCGTTGGGCTTCTATTGCTATTTTCATCTGTCGTTACTTTATCAGGTTAGAATCTTCGTCCTCGTAATTGTTTTTGCTATAGAAAAGAGCCGTGAAGCTTCTTAAACCTTTTATGGCTCGTTTTTTGAAACTGCTGAACAGGGATCCGTCGGCCGAAATAGTGCCATAGCCGGTAAGGACACGGGCTTTGCGGGCGGTGACGAATCTTAATTTTCCGTATTTTTTCAATGCCAGTGCCAGGGAGCCGTCTTCTCCGCGGAGTATGTCTGTCCGGAATCCTTCTTTCCGGGCTGTTTCCGTGTGGAAGGCAAAAGCCATTCCACGTACATTGAGCTCCGGTCTGTTCAGATTTTGTATTTTCAAATAGAGATCACGTAGTGTCTCATAGAAGAAAAGTCCTAAATGATGTTCATTAGGAAGAAAACTCCACAGGGCGTATGCACCTGCCACTTCTTTGTCCTGTAAGACCTTTATCATGGTACTGATGTACTGGGGCGGATAAAGGGTGTCGGCATCTATGCAGAGATGATACTTCCCCCGGGCATGGTTCAGTCCGCATTGCCGGGCAAAACCGGGACCTTTCCGGTATTCATTGAAGTAGGTGACTCCTAATTCTTTTAGTACCTCTTCGGTGTGGTCGGTAGAATGATTATTGATGACTAGTATTTCTACAGGATAGTTATGTTGGTTTTCACATAAAGACCACAGGCAGCTCAATATCCTCTTTTCTTCATTATGGGCGATGGCGACCACCGAAACCAGCGGAGCATGAGTTGCAAGCTGCCGGATCTTGTCTTTCACTTGGTTGATAACCGCTTGTGGGGCTTGGGTGAAAGGCTTGTCATAGATGGATAAATAGTCAGCGTACCACTTCATGCGTTTTTATATATTCGGACAGTGTGACCGGATTCCGGTGATTACTGAATCGTGATTTGAATTTGTTTTTGAGGATATAGAACAGGGCTTGAATCATCTTTTTCATTTCCGTCAGGGCGGAACGGCGGGGATATAGTTTCTCCACCATTTCCCAGTTCCATTTGTTGAGGAAGAAAGAGGAGTAGTATTCATCTTCGGGATTGACTAGTATCTCCACTTCATCTTTCCACTCATAACGGTTCAAGGTTATATCTCCTTCCGTCAGCCACAGCAGTTTGTAGGGGAGGGATTGGAAAGGCAGATAATTCAGGAATAATTCTCCATAGTCGTTTTCATAGTTTCCCGGCATCTTGTTCTTTTCATAGAAGACCAGTTTGTTGTCTATATCCAATATAACCCATTTATGTGATTTTTTGGGAAACAAGTATTCGCCCAGCAGACTGGGAGTTTCTATGTATCCCCGTCGGGCTACCCTGCATAATTCCTTGACAAAAGCTTCGGGATGTTCCACGTGTTCCAATACCTGATTGCATATTACGTAGTCAAACTCCTTGTCTTTGAAGGGCAGTTTTTCTCCATCGGCATGTACAAAGGTCTGATGCGGGTATATTTTCACGTCACCGCAACGGTGGTAATTGGTGTCAATAAATTTTTCGGCTATCACGTTGGAGCGATACGTCGGATTATGGCCCGGACCTATTTCTAGCACTTTGTCGTTTTTATTTATATGGATGTCTCCTCTGTCGTAGGGGGAATCTGTTTTCATTGTTCTGTTCCGTTTAATAAGTTGTTGAATAGCTGAATCCATTGTTGCATTATTACATCTTCAGCAAAACGTTGTACATTGATGCGGGCTTTTTTCCCCATTTCTTTTCTTATTTGTTTGTTTTCAATCAGATAATTTATTTTTTCGGCCAGTTCTTCTGTTTTTCCATTTTCGACCAATAGTCCGTCTTCCCCGTCCCGGATGATATCTTTAGGTCCGCATGGACAGGCGAATGACACGGCAGGTACTCCGCATGTCATTGCTTCCGCTATGACCATTCCGAATCCTTCAAATCTGGAACTTGATACAAAGATAGAACTTTCACGGTATTTACAGAACATATCCGGGGTTGCATTTTCAAGAAAAAGGTTCTTTAATTTCAATTTTCCGGCCAGTACTTGATATGTAGTCTTGTTTCCTTTGCCATATATATGTAATTCCCAGTCCGGATGCCGGTTACAGACTTTGCTCCATGCTTCCAGTAACAAATCGAATCCTTTTTGATAAGTATATCTTCCGGCTGCGGTTATCCGTTTATTGTTCAAGTCGCTGAATGTTCCGGATTGAAAGGGTAGAGGGTTGCTGATAACTTTTACATTTTGCAGTTCGGGCCAGTTGGCTCTGTCTTCCTCACTCAGTACAACGAACTTGTCCAGCTTTTTTAAATGCCTCACCAGACTTTTCATCCATAATTTGGCAAAAAGTTCCTTGATGAAGTTGCTTTCGTCCTTTTCAAAATTACGATAGTTTTTTCGGTTCACGTGTAGCTCCCCTATCTTTTTACTTCCATCTTTGAGGGAAGTGATAAAGTTTATTTCCCGTCGTAACAAAGAAACTGTGATGTCCGGTTTGAGGTGAGACAAAGCGGCAGAGAGCTTGCGTCGGTATATTCTTTGTTTTTTCAGATAAACCGGCACTTTTTTCCAAAGAGGAAGTTCCCATAATTCTTCAAAGTCTATATTCAGTTGGATGATTTTTACTTTGGGCGATAAAGTATAGCAGGGAGGCTTGCCTTTTCCGTCAGTCAGCAAAATATATATGTCATAATTACCATTCTCCGCTAGATAATTGGCTTTGGTGGTCAGTACCCTTTCCACTCCTCCGGGGATATGGAGAGAGGGGGTACAATAGGCGATTCGGATCATAGGCGGGAGTATTACAGGTTGTTTATTACTTTCATCATCTGTTCTTTCCATGACAGGTTTTTAATGGAATCCCTTATTCTGCAAGGAGACAGATCCAGTTCCATATAGAACCGGATAAGCCGGCGGATATCTATGGGACTTTCATCGGCCGGAACTTTCAGTATATAAGGCATCTTGTCAAAGTCTCCATCTGTTTCTGAATATACAAAAGGTATTCCCCGTGCTGCATATTCTCTGTTTTTTAATGTTTTGATTTTGTCGATGCCACTGCGGTGGCGTGCCAGACTGCCGATGGCAAAGTCTGCTTCGTTGAATAATTCGTCTAGTTCCTCGTTCATTTTTTGTCCGTGGAAGATGACATATTTCTCTATATGATATTTGTTGATAAGTTCATAAAATCCGGGAGCGTGTTGTGAATCATGCATTTCGGATTTCCATATACCTCCTGCGATGTGGAAAAATACGGTTGTGTTTGCCGGGTTTTGGTAATATCTACCCAAACCGTCTATCAGGCGGTCGTAACCGTGCCAATAATGTACTTCGGCCACTCCTAGTAGATGAATGACGGAGGTATTTTTAGAAACCGTCTTTTTCAGCGGAATGGAATCAAAGTCAACTCCATTGGATATCTGAATGGTACGTTGGCCGAATATACAGTGATAGTCTGAGAAAGTGACGATGGCGTTCACGTGTTTTGCCAGTGTCTTTCGGAATACTTTATCCACTTGTATCCCCAGGCGTGTGGTCAGTGGAAAACCGGTGTATTCGCTGTCGTAAGGATAGGTAGGTATTTCCATCGCTATTTTAATTCCGGCTTTCCTCAGTTTGCTGAACAGCCGGATGGTGAACGGATTTGCATTATGGAAAGAGCGTACGTAGATTAATTCCACTTGATGTGTTACAGCATAGCGGTATATGCATTGGTAGGAAACTCTTCTTTTCGCCGCAGCCGGTTTGCCTGTTCCGTAGTCTTCTATTATTTCATTGTTTATCATCCTTACCCGGTGGCCGTTGTCCGCTATGCTGTATGTGCATAAACTTACCCGGTGTCCACATGCTTCAAAGCCTTTAACCTGATGCAAGATCTTTTTACTGATGCCGCTGTAAGGGGATAGTCCGTGGAAAAGGAGGTAGATGATATTCATGGTCGGGCAGTTGTTAAGGTGTTGAATAGTTCATCCCACAGTTTCATCACTTCTTCGCGTGAATAACGTTGGATATTCTTTTGGGCCTGCTTTCCCATCCGTATGCGTTTGTCCGTATCCTCTATCAGCCGGCATATCGCGTCAGCCAGTTCGTCCGTGTTTCCGTTCTTCACCAGTATTCCGTCTTCTTCCGGAGTGATAATCTCGGCAGGTCCGTATGGACAGTCGAATGAAATGCAGGGAACACCACATGCCATCGCTTCCAGAAGTGCCATCGGTAATCCTTCAAATCGTGAACTCATGACGTATATGGAACTTTCCAGATATTTTTCTTGAATGCTTTTTGTCGGAGGGCATAGTGAAAAACTGTTTTCTATATGATGCTTTTCAATAAGCTCTTGCAGGCTGTTCCTATCCTGTCCTTCTCCGTAAATGCGGATATGCCAGTCGGGATGCTTCCGATTGACTTTGATCCAAGCTTCAATCAGGCGGTCATACCCCTTCTGTTCGCTGTATCTTCCTATGCTGATGATTCTTTTCTCCAGGCAAGAACTCCCTTTTTCGGGTGAGAAAGGTAAGAAGTTCGGTATGACACAAGCCTTCTTCACTTCTTTCCAATTATCCGCATCATGTTGTGTCAGAACAACCAGCGCGTCCAGTTTTTTTACAGCTTCCTCCTGTTTCTTTCTCCAATGCCGTGCGATTTGCTTGTATGGGAATCCCCGTTGTTCCATCAGATGCAGGTTACGAGTGTACGGTTTAGCTATATGGGATTCTCCTATTTTTACGCTTCCATCGTCCAGTTGTGTCAGAAAATCCAATTCTCGGCCCAATGTGCTGATGACGATATCCGGCTTCAAGGTTTTCAGCCAATACTCCAGCTTCTTTCTGTACAGGTTCATCAGGGTAAAATAATAATACCCTCTTACTAACAGGTTGTGATGATACTGTCTGTCAAAATCAATCGCTATGTCAATGTGCCTGATTCTGGGAGATATCGGGAAAACGGGCGGTCGTTCTTTTTGTGAATCTGTGATAATAAATACATCCTGATGCATTTCGTCAGCCAGATAGTTCGCTTTTTGGATGATGCTCCGGTCTGCGCCTCCCACGGTGCATAGTGCTGTGTATAGATAAACGATGGTCATTTTTCAGTCAGTTTATGAAACAACATTTCCCATTGCGGCATGATGTTTCGGAGTGAGTAGCGTTTTATATTTTGTTTAGCTCTTTTGCCAAAAGCTTTTCTTTCTGCTTCATGTTCTATCAAGTGGCAAAGAGCGTTGGCAAATCCTTGTATGTCTCCGTTTTTAACGAGGAGTCCGTCTTCCTGGTTTCTGATGATTTCCGATGGGCCAAAAGGACAGTCGAAAGAAACACAAGGAACACCCAGACTCATGGCTTCGATCAAGACCAGTCCAAAACCTTCGTAATTGGAGCTTAGGGTCAGAATGGAACTGTTCAGGTATTCTTGCGTTATGTTTTGTGTAAAAGGATGAATTGTGATGGAGTGTTCCAGCTTTCTGTCTTTAATCTGCCGGGCTAAGCTATCCTTATAAAATCCTTCACCAAATATATCCAGTATCCAGTCTGGGTGGCGTTTCTGCACGATATTCCATGCGTCGATCAGTCTGTCGAATCCTTTTTGCCAGGTCAGTCTGCCTGCCGCTATCACACGGGGAGCTTCACAAGAGCTGATTGTTTGTATATCAATAGAGGTGGTGTTCGGAATGATATGTATATTCGGATGTTGTCCCCACATGGCGGCATCTCCTTGTGTCAGTGTGACTATGACATCGCTGTATCGTTTTACATCACGGAAACATTGGTAACTGACGTATCTGTCTTTTATATCTTTAAAAAAACTCTTTTTGCGGTTTGCAGGTATCCGGGTGTATATTTTGGCGCAATGCGATTCAATGATTTTCTTTGCCTTGCAGTCTAATTTACAGATCAAATCCGCTTTGAAACTGGTATTTCCTGATATGATATCGGGATTGATGAACTTGATCTCTTTTTTTAATTTTTGTTCGAATTTATGGTTCAAAGTCCATCCCACTTTCAATTGTTCGAGAAGCGGATGCTGGTATTGCAAATGAAACTTTGTATCCAGATCGATATGTTCCACTTTGTCGGATAACGGGAAAGAAAGAGGATGATTGCCTTGGGAAGAAGTGATAAGATAGACCTCGTGCCCATAAATTTCGGCCAAGTAATTCATCTTATCTGTTAAAATCCGCTCCATGCCTCCTATACGGGCTATAGAGTCGTATACATATACTATTTTCATTCCCCTGATTTGTTTTTCCGTAAAAATAGTGTATTCTTTTTATATATCCAATAAGAAGTTGTTGAAATTCCTGTCCATATCCGTTTTTTTATGGAATGTCGGCTGTATTCGGAGTAAAAAGTGGGTTTCAATGGATGAAGATGGGGCTATTTAGTAATTAAAGTCTTTGGAATGTTGTGAGTATCATTTGTTTTTGCGAATATTGCATTTTATAATGATTAGCAGATAATGATGAAAGAGATAACGGTGGTGATGCCGGTTTACAAGGTGGAAAAATACGTATCAGAATGTCTTGATTCCATAATCAACCAAACTTTTGATTGTTTTGAGTGTATCATCATTGATGATTGCTCTCCGGATAACAGTATGCGCCTGATAGAGGAAAAGCTGGCCGGATATAAAGGGAACATCAGTTTTAGAATCGTGAGAAATGAGAGGAATGAAGGAGTCTCTGCGGCAAGGAACAAGGGAATAGAACTATCCCGGGGTGGTTATCTTTTTTTTATAGATTCGGATGATATGCTTTATGAGAATTGCCTGGAGAAATTATGGGAGGAAACGAAAAGATATCCGGGGGTTGACTTGGTGCAGGGGGATTCTTATTCAGAAGGGATGGAAAACAAAAACAGTGATTTGCAAAGATATACGGAAGGACGGATACGTATCAACAAGCTGTTTCTGGATTCGAAAATAACATCCACTCCGGTCAACAGATTGATCAGAAAGGAGGTGCTGACAGAGAATGCCATTTATTTCAGGACGGGCATTTTGTTTGAGGACTTTTTGTGGTGCTATTTTCTGTATAAAAAGGTGGAAACGTTTGCTTCCGTCAATTCTTTTACTTATTTCTACAGGCGTTCAAATCCTTTCTCAACCATGAATAAGGCGAAAACGGACTTTGACAAGCCGGCAAAGGATTTTATTTTTATCTTGACTGTTTTTAATGAGCACATGGAACAGGAATTGTATGCTGAAAATATCTGTTTCATTTTGAACAAGTTGATGCCGGTGGTGTATAATGCTGCTGTAATAGGGGTTACAAGGGAAAGTAATGATGCGATAGATAAGTTTAAAAGAAATCTGATAAGGAAGCATTGCAGAGAGTTCCGGCCTATGGAGGTTTTGTACGAATTGAATTTGTTCTATCCTTTTTCTCTGCTTTTGAATTGGGGGATTTACAGACATCACATATTGTATAAATACGCTAATCTGATCAAATTGTATTATAAGATATGGGGAAGGTTGTACCGTTGAATCTTCTTGTGTAATGAATATTATTCCCTTAGGTTGGTAGTCTTCTTGTTACATTGGTTGTCGGTTTCTTTTGTAGCCGGTTCATTCATATGTGACAGGATAGCGGAAAAAGCATAATATAATTCTTTGAATGCTTGCAGGCGGAAGAAAAACAGGTATTCAAAAAAGTATTTGGCGGGGAGCCATTCTTTTGTTTTTGCCGAAGGGATACACCACGGAAGTGGTGACAGGTAATAGTGGATTTTTTCTTGTCGCAACAGTCTGTTGCATTTCATGCTTGCGTTGAACCGTATGATTAAACTCTCGCGGTCTTGTTTGGACATAGCAAGGGACTGGTCGGATTCGGTACAATAATAAATGATTCTTCTGTCTGTGGTTACTTTGGGGGCATATATACCGACAAGGCATGAAAAATACACATCGTTGGCTATTCTTGTTTCATCGAATTGAATGTGGAATGTTGACAGGAAGCTGCGCCTTATCATTTTGCCCCAAGGAACTTGAGATTGGTATCGCAGTTTGTTTTCCGGGTTTACATCATTGAAGAAGTTGGTATAGTAAGTTCCGCGTCGGCTTTCTTGGGACGGATTGTCGGACATGACAAAACGTACATTGAAATAGATGACTTCATGGGGGCTGTCCATGTATTCGTTTAAGATAGTAAAACAATCGGCTGTAAAGAAATCGTCTGCATCTGCAAAGATAATCCATTTGCCACGGGCGTGGGAGAGTCCTATGTTCCGTGCGTATCCTGCTCCTTTTCCCTCCTTAGTGAACAGGACTTCCGTATTTTTTCTGCCGTTTCCCGGAAAATGAGAAAAATCGACAGATTCGGAATTGCTGTTGTCATCAATGATAATGATTTGAATTTCATCCCAAGTGGGAATTGAGCACAGACAGCGTTCCAGAAGACGGGGAGTATTCTTGTGCGGAATAATGATGCTGTAATGGTAACTTGTGTTCTTTGTCATTCTTCTTCTTTTTGCAAAGATATTGATTTATATTCAGCATCATGCATTATCTTGATAATATCTCGATGAGTATGAGAATCTTTCACTGGAAATTCGGGGTGATAATGCCCTCATGCCCTCATTGTGTGCACAACTGGTTGTTTATGAACTATTTGTATAGTGATGGTAAAAATTGTAGCTCTCACTTATGCTCTCATGCCCTCACTGTTTTTTGGAGCAGAATTTCATATAATCTATTTGTTATCAGTAATATATCCTTTTTTATAAGTTGTTCCGATTTAATATGAAGTAGGATGTTCTCAG
>OIEE01000469.1_pt1 | contig 13566 bp, 11 predicted proteins | sample 1581701 | NCBI WGS metagenome assembly OIEE01 (sample SAMN01760976, study PRJEB22395) | human gut metagenome | reverse complement strand
CAGTTATCATCAATAAAGTAAAAGAGTCCGCACCTGGAACAGGTTTCAACGCAGCTACAGAAGAGTATGTAGATATGGTTGAAAACGGAATCCTTGATCCGGTCAAGGTTACAAGAAGTGCATTACAGAACGCAACATCTGTAGCATCTACTTTACTTACAACAGAGTCTGTTGTTGCAAACATCAAAGAAGATGCTCCTGCAATGCCAGCAGGTAACCCGGGAATGGGAATGATGTAAAATCTGACGAAAGAATCAGATAAATGAGAAAAAGACCATAGCCAGAAGAATCGAAAAGATAACTTTTGGCTATGGTCTTTTTTGTGCTCTTCATTGCACACTGATATGTGGTGTGGTAAAATGTGCATAATCAAAGATACGAAAGAAGGGGTGGCACATGGAACTTCTGAAAAAGTTTGATGCACAGAATTATAAAGACACGACCAGTGTTTTTGAAAAATATACCATACGTGGGATTATCGTGCGGGATGGAAAGATTGCAATGCAGTGCAGCAAAGAGGGAGAGTACAAGATCCCGGGCGGTGGCATGGAAGCAGGAGAGACCTATGTGGAAGCTTTAGCAAGGGAAGTGAAGGAAGAAACCGGACTATTTATCATTCCGGAAAAGGCAGTGGGACTTGGCGAGATTTTAGAAGTCCGAAAAGATATTTTTGACGATACAAAAAAATTTATCTGTCATTCCCTTTTCTATTATTGTGAGGAGACCGGGGAGGAAACACCGATTCATCTGACAAAGAGCGAGATCGCAAAAGGATATTACTTAAAATGGGCGACACCGCAGGAAATCTACGACACGAATATTGCGATGGAAAAAGATCCGTGGATCATCCGTGACACGGCATTTATCAAAATGATCCTCGATGGAAAGATTGCGGCATTACAGGGAATTGTTACTGGAACGAGGTACGAGTGAACAGTAACAATGTCCGCAGAGCGTATATTGTATTGCATATTTTTGTGTGGTGCAATTTGAAAAATTGTGATACAATTTATTTGCGTGTTGCGAAAGAACACAGGCACAAATAACAGGCGAAGGAGAAATACATGAACGATAATTACATTACACTTACCATTGGTAAAAAGAAAAATATCGCGCTTATCGCGCATGATAATAAAAAGGCAGATCTGATCGAATGGTGCGAGCAGAACAAGGACATTCTGACACAGCATTTTTTGTGTGGAACAGGAACAACAGCAAGAATGATTACAGATAAGACCGGGCTTCCAGTCAAAGGGTACAACAGTGGTCCTCTTGGTGGAGACCAGCAGATTGGTGCAAAGATCGTGGAAGGAAGAATTGATTTTGTGGTATTCTTCTCTGATCCATTGACAGCACAGCCACATGACCCGGATGTGAAAGCATTGCTCCGTATTGCACAGGTTTATGATATTCCAATTGCAAATAACCGTGCGTCTGCAGATTTTATGATCCATTCTGAATTTATGAATGAAGAGTATGAGCATGAAGTAATTAATTTTAAAAAGAACATCAAAGAGCGCTCTGAAACATTATAGGAGGAAAAGGCCAGGATGAGCAAAGTAGCAATTGTAACAGACAGTAACAGTGGAATTACACAGAGTGAAGCAAAAGAATATGGCGTAACGGTTATGCCAATGCCATTTTTTATTAATGACCAGACCTATTATGAAGATATTGATCTGACACAGGAAGATTTTTATCAGAAGCTTTCTGAAGATGCCAATATTTCCACTTCCATGCCTCTTGTCGGAAATGTGACGGACACATGGGATGCTTTGCTGCAGGATTATGATGAGATCGTGCATATTCCAATGTCCTCCGGGCTCAGTGGTTCCTGCGAGACGGCTATCATGCTTTCACAGGATTATGACGGCAGAGTGCAGGTTGTCAATAATCAGAGAATTTCAGTCACACAGAGACAGTCTGTATTAGACGCAAAGGAACTTGCCGGGAAAGGATACAGCGCAGAGGCAATCAAAGAAATCCTTGAGCGTGAGAAGATGGAGTCCTCCATTTAGATTATGGTAGACGCATTTTACTATCTGAAAAAGGGCGGACGGATCACTCCGGCTGCTGCAGCACTTGGAACTTTATTAAAATTAAAACCGGTACTTCAGATCCAGGGTGAGAAGCTGGATTCTTTTGCAAAGGCAAGAACGGTAAAACAGGCAAAGAAAATGATGATCGATGCCATGCGCAATGACTTTGACCATCGTTTCAATGATCCGGAGGGAAAGAACATGTATCTGGAGATGGCATATACACATAATCTGGAAGATGCGGAAGCATTCAAAAAAGAGGTCGAGGCAGAATTTCCGGGTATGGAGATTGTGCTGAATCCGTTATCCTTAAGTGTATCCTGTCACATTGGACCGGGAGCGTTAGCAGTTGCATGTTCCAAAAAGATTCCGGAATTATTAGAGTAGAGACTTAAGAATTCACAAAACCATACGATATATATAATAGTACATTGGATGTAAGAGAAAAATGACCAGGACGGCATATGATTTGAGAGAGAAAAGAATCATATGTCGTCCTTTTGGCATTGATAAAAGAAAATCAGATTTAAAGTGCATATCGGAAATACATCATATTGTAAAAACAGCAGAGTTTGACATGGGTGTGGAGGAGAGTTATGAGTATGGCAAATGTAACAAAGACAACCAGAATACAGGCAATTGCAGAGTTGCAGAAACGAAAAACAGAAATCCAGAATCGGTTACAGAACGGACAATCGCAGGATTCTACAACAATTGGCGGCAATTCTTTTACGGAGGATGAATGGAAAAAAATCATTCAGAAAATGGATGAATATCTGACCGAGGTAAAGCAGGAGCAGAAAGAGCGGTTTGAAAAACGCGATAAGGAAAAGGAAATCCAGCAGTTTTATGAGAAAATGAAAATGGCAGAGCAGTATAAAAAGCCACAGGCGGAGAAATTAACCATACAGAAGCATTTAGATGGTGAGGACATTGCTCCATACTCTTATCTGGCGGAGGATGGAGTGATCACTTATAATGGCGTGTCATTTTTCTGTGATTATGAGAATAATGCGATCACACTTGGCGACATGAGTGATGAAAAGAATGTCATTACAGTGCAGTTAGAGAATGGAGGCTGCCTGAAAGTGAACAGGGACAATATCGAAGATCTGTCAAAAGCGATTGCAATGTTTTCACCGGAGGATATACGGAGAATCTTAGTTGCATTGCAGCAGGACGCAAAAGTCCGCCAGATGCAGCAGGAGATCGAGCAGGACAAGATCAAGCAGCTTCTGGCGGAACGTTAAGCTTATTCGTTATTTAAAAGACAATGCAGCAATCTGTCGTTATCTTCCGGATTCATGATACAGAAACGAATGTACTTATTATCTAAGAATGGGAAGGTGGAACAGTCACGGATCATCATTTTTTCGCGGATCGCACGGTCAAACAGTTCCTGTGAGGTAAGATCATCGCGGAGGATGCGGACTAACATAAAGTTTCCGCTCGGCTTGTACACTTTGTAGTCAGGACTTTCACAAAAAGCCTGATACATACGTGCACGTTCCTTTGTGATCAGATCCTTTGTCTCTTTGATATAGGCAGTATCGGAAAACATTGTTTCCCCGGCAACAACTGCAAGCGAGTTGATCGTCCATGGATTCTTTCGTGTGTTGATTGCCTTGATGAGATCCCGATTCCCGGTGATGGCATAGCCAAGGCGGAGTCCCGGTGCTGCGAAAAACTTCGAGGTTCCGCGCAGAATGACAATGTTATTGTAATAGTTTGTCAGCGGTACGGAATCGATCTCTTCCATGTTTTCTGCAAATTCCACATACGTTTCATCGACCATGACATAAATATCGTATTCTTTGCAGGCATCTAAAATATGGCGCATATCGGCACTTGTGATGCAGGATGATGTCGGGTTGTTTGGATTGCAGATAACTAAAAGGTCGATATTCTCGTTCAGATGTGAGATGAAATCATTTACATCCAGTTTAAAATCGTCTTTTTCCCGGAGTGGATAATAAAGGGTTGTTCCACCACCAAGAGAAATCTCACGTTCGTACTCGGAATAAGTAGGGCCGATGATCATTGCCTTCTTCGGATGCTCAATCTGGATGAAAAGGGAGATCAGCTCGGTAGAACCGTTTCCCACGATCACATTTTCATGATCAGTGCCACAGTATGCGGCAATGCATTTGCGGAGCGAGGTGTATTCCCTGTCCGGATAAGTGGTAATGGCATCAATCTTGTCTGCTAAGGTTGTCCGCAGCAAAGGGGATACGCCAAGCGGATTGACATTTGCCGAAAAACTTACAATTTCCTCTTTTTTGATTCCATAGATTTCTTCTATTTTCTCTAAATCACTTCCATGGAAGTGGTCTTTGTGTTTTATCATTGATTACTCCTCCAAATTAGTTTATAATTTATTATAGTCATTGCTAAAAAAAAAGCAATAAAAATAGATAGGAGCAGGTGTCGGATTGCGGAAAAGGATACAACAGCTTGCAAATGGAAAATTCGATAACAATGGTCCGAAACTATCTCTGTCTACAGAGAAGATAGAGTTAGAGGCATTGGAAGGAAAGGATGAAACAGGCAGTTTTGTCATTACGAGCACGAATCAGGTAAAAATGCGTGGCATCATTTATTCTTCCAATCCGCGTATGGAATGTCTTACACCTCAGTTTGAGGGGGAAGAAGTGCGTATTCGGTATCAGTTTCACAGTGAGGGGCTGATAGAAGGGGATATTCAGAAAGGCGAGTTTTTTATCGTATGTAACCAGGGGGAATATAACCTTTCTTTTGTTGTGTCCATTTCCAGGTTGTATGCGGATTCTTCCTTTGGAAAAATCAAGAATCTGGATGACTTTTGCAGGCTTGCGAAGGAAAATTATGATGAGGCATACCGTTTATTTTATTCCAGCAATTTCAAAAACCTGATCAGGGAAGATAAAGACCGTATTCTCTATGAGGGACTGAGAATGCAGCCGCAATCTGCATTGGTCGTGGAAACATTTCTGATCGCTTCCCATCATAAGAAGAAAGTGGAGGTCACGTTCGAAGAGACTGAGAAAAGTTTTTATGGTGTGCAGGAACAGCAAAAAGAGCAGTTAGAGATCCAGAAACCACAGTGGGGCGCTGTCCGTATCCACGTTTCTTCTGATGCAGACTTTTTGATTCCGGGGAAACAGATCATCACAGAGAATGATTTTATCGGAAGTACCTGTTTTTACGAGTATTATATCGATGCAGATGCAATGCATGCCGGTAAGAATTTTGGAAGACTGTGTTTTGAACTCCCGGATCAGTCTTTTCTATATACCGTTACCGCTTCCTGTAAGGAGAGAGAGGAAGAGCGGGAGATTTCTGAACATAGGGAAGCCGGACAGGCGCGGACAGAACTTATGCAGCTTTATATTGATTACCGGTTGAAACGGATCGTTACCGGGGTCTGGGCAAAAAGTTCTGTGGAACTGTTGGATCATCTGGCAATTTTAGAGCCGGAAGAACCAATGCATCGCCTAATGAAGGCGCAGGCACTTTTGATCAACCGGCAGAAGCAGGAGGCAAGCTGGATTTTAACAGACTACAAACGGGAATGTCTTGACCGGACAACACCGGTCTGGGGATACTATCTGTATCTATGTACACTGATGGAACGCGAAGAGTCTTATGTGGATCGTCTGACGGAGGAGATCGAGCAGATTTTTCATCATTATCCGGATAATTCCATGTTGTTTTGGATTCTTTTATTTGTAAAAGACGAGTTTTACCGCAATAGTTCCAGAAGATTCAAGGCGATTGAGCAGTGGATCGGACGAGGCTTTCACAGCCCATATCTGTATCTGGAAGCATATTATCTGATCTGGCAGGATCCATATCTTTTATCGGGGTTAAACGATTTTACATTAAAGATTTTAAGGTGGGCAGCAAAACAGGATGCGATCTCGAAAGATATTGCATTGCAGGTGCGCAATCTGTTGCCGGAACAGAGGGAATATCAGAAAAAATGGTATCCGGTTCTGGAGAAATGTTATGAGGCAGATCCTTCAGAGGAGATGGTCGCAGCGATATGCACTTATCTGATCCGTGGACAGCAGTTTGCACCAAAATATCATGTCTGGTATGAGCGTGGAATTGACAGTGAAATCCGTATCACGAATCTGTACGAGGCGTTTTTGATCTCTATGGATCCGAATGAGGTGACTGCGATCCCAAAGATGATCCAGTTATATTTTCAGTATAACAGTGGTCTTTCCTACCGTTATATGGCGGTCTTATATGTGAATATCATCGCAGCAAAGGAAAAACAGCCGGATGTATACCATAAATATCGCAGAAATATGGAACAGTTTGCGCTTGCACAGATGGAAGCCGGACATATGGATGACAATCTGGCGATTCTATACCAGGAGATTCTTCCTGTCAGCATCCTGAATGAGGAACTGGCGCACAAAGCGGCAGAAGTTTTATTTGTACATAAATTATGCTGTGAGAACCATGGGATTGCAAAGGCATACATCCTGCACTGGCAGTTAAAAGCACCACAGGTTGTTACACTGACGAACGGATGCGGATATTTTAAGGCATATTCCAAAGATTACACAGTCATTCTCTGCGATACCGGGGGAAACTGCTATACCGATGATTATCAGGATGAGGCATTACTTCACCCGGAAAATTATCTGGAAAAATGTATGGAGCTTGCACCGGAGGAATTGTCATATCTTTTGTATTATTTCGATGGCAAAAGGGGATGTGACGATTTTGCGGTGGAAGACGGAAGATATTTTCGTATGCTGACACAGTCGGAGCGTGTCAGTGATGAATATAAAGCTTATCTGATTCCGGAGATCATCCGCTTTTATCAGAAAAAAGGCGAGATGCTTGTGATAGAACCATATCTGAATGAAGTGGATATCCGTAATATGACGCTGGAAAATCAGTGCTATATGGAGGAGATGCTCATAGAGACTCATCAGTTTGAACGGGCATTTCAGCTGGTACACCTCTATGGATATGACAGACTTGGAAGCAGGGCAGGAGTGGAATTGTGCAGTTATGAGATCACGGAACAATCGTTTGAGGAGAATGATTATCTGCTCGGAATGGCACAGAACTGCTTTTCACATGAAAAATATAATGATGTGATCCTGATTTATCTGTGCAAATTTTTTCAGGGACCAACCAAGCAGATGGCTGCTATCTGGAAAGCTGCCAGAGAATTTGAGATCGATACCTTTGATCTGGAGGAACGTATTATCACGCAGATGCTTTATTCGACAGATTATGTGGATGAGATTGAACAGATTTACGACAGTTATCTTGCCGGGGGTGGAAGGGAATTAGTCTGCATGGCGTACCTTTCTTATTTTTCCCATTATTATCTGGTGAATGATATGATGATACCGGAACATGTATTTTCACAGATCAGGGAGCGCTATCTTGCGGGGCAGACATTAAATGATGCATGTCTGCTTGGACTGTTAAAGCAATTGTCTGAAATTTCTGCACTCGATGCAGTTGACAACAAAATAGCAGACGAACTTTTGATGAAGTATACCGGAAGAAATCTATATTTTGCTTTCTACAAAAAATTCGGGGAGACAATGATCCGGAAATATCATCTGTATGATAAGTTTTTTGTGGAATATCATACAAAGGCAGACCAGCATGTGCTGTTAAACTATAGTGTAAACGGTGGGGAATACCATAAGGAAGAGATCCCGGAGGTTTATGACGGTATTTATGTGAAGGCGTTTGTGCTGTTGTTTGGGGAATCCGTGTCCTATTATATTTCAGAGAAGCTTCATGGGGAGTGGAAAGTGGTGGAAAGCCGGCAGATTTCAAACCAGAATATGTATGGGGATAAAGACCAGAGCCGGTATGATGTGATCAACAATATTATGTTTGCTTATGCCATGCAGGATGAGACAATGCTTTCAGAGAGCATGCGAAAGTATGTAAGCATGGACGATACCGTAAAGAAGCTTTTTAAATTGCTATAAAAATATTGGAAAGGACGGCACATAAGATGACGGAGCAGTGTTATTATATTGGAATTGATATGGACGACAGGAATGCCGTCATCAGTTATTACAAAGCCGGCATGAGAGAGCCGGAAACACTGAGTACGATCGCAGGAAGTGAGATTTACCAGATCCCGGTGGCGTTGATCAAAAAGCGGGGGATCGGACAGTGGTTTATCGGTGAGGAGGCAAAAAAGATGGCATTGATCCAGAATGAAGATGTGATCGGTCATCTGCTTGACAATGCACTTGCAAAGAAACAGGTAACTGTGGAAAACATCGTGTATGAGGCCGAGGAACTTTTTGCGCTCTATATCAAGAAACTGCTTCTTTTAGCGAGCCGTCTGGGAAATCCGGGACTGCCGGACTGCCTGGTGATCACAGTGGAAGCCCTGTCAAGAGAACTGACGGAGCTGTTCAGAAAGGTGGCAGAAGATCTCGGATTAGGACGCAGTCAATTGATTTTACAGGACAGAAAAGAAAGTTTTTATTATTTTGTATACAACCAGAAGCAGGAGTTATGGTTGCATGATATTTTTTTGTTTGACTGCCGTGGAGATGAAGTGAGATGTTGTGCTACCGTCCGTGATACAAGAACAGTGCCACAGATGGTAACGATCACAGAGGAAGTACATGCATTAGACGGAATCCATAAAGATGAGTCATTTTATAAGATCCTGCTGGACAGTTTTCATGGACATATCTGTTCCTCTGTGTATCTTGTCGGGGATGGATTTGACGGTGACTGGATGAAAATGTCTCTTTCCTACATGTGTAAGGGACGGAGGGCATTTATAGGTAAGAACCTTTATTCCAAGGGAGCCTGCTATGCGGCGATCGTCCGTGAACAGAAAAATCCATGGCCGTATGTCTATATGGGCGACAATGAAATGAAAGTGAATGTCAGCCTGAAAGTGAAAAATCGTGGGAAATGGGAATTTTTGTCTCTGATCAATGCGGGAGACAACTGGTATGAAGCTTCCGGAGACTGTGAGGTGCTGCTGGATGGAGATAAGGAGATTGATTTCTGGCTTCAGCTGCCACACAGCAGGGATGCCAGGATAGAAAAGCTGGAATTATCGGATCTGCCGGAACGTAAGCCGAAAACTACAAGACTCCGGATCAGTGCAAAACCGGTTTCTGATTCCAAGGTAAAGATTAAAATCCGTGATCTTGGGTTTGGCGAGATTGTGAAGAGTTCGGATCTGACATGGGAATATACAATGTCATTGTAAAGAGGGAGTGGGAAGATGGGAGAATTGATTTTATGCAGCCATCCAATTGCTGCTATGCCATACTATATTGATAATATCTCACTCAATGTATATTCGCTGGAGGAACTCTGCTATTATATTGAAAACCATCTGTATCTGATCGAGGCAGATTTTATGAGTGAGGAACTCTGTCTCTGGATCGGGCAGGAACTTGATGAAAAAGATCTGGCACAGTCGCTGCGCAGTGTTTTGCTTGGAAATGGAAGTCTTTCTGATTTTACGGAACTGATCTTAAGAAGCTGCGGATACTGTTCAGAAGACACGATACGCCATATCCGTTCTGTGCTGCTGGATATGCAGAATAAATCTGTATTTGAATGTTCGAAGATCCGGGCAGACCGTTACATGGAGAGTGAAAAGTATGTGAAAGCGATCCATGAATACCGGAAACTGCTAGGGATGGAGGAGGAGTGCAAAAAAAATCCGGTCTTAGAGGGTAATATCAGGCACAATCTTGGAACTGCCTGTGCAGGGTTATTTTTATTTGACGAGGCTGCGGCGAATTTTCTGAATGCATACCGGCTGAACCAGAACAGAGAGTCACTGGCTGCGTGTATGGCAGCCTGCCGTCTGGCAAAAAAAACAGATATTTTAAAAAAATACAAGGAAGAATTTCATGTTTCAGATGAAGCGTTTAAGAGTATGTCAGACCAATGGAATTCTGTTTTAAAAAGTGAGGATATTCTAAAAAAGCAAAGTGAGGCCGAACATCTCATAAAAGATGCACAGGGACAGCTGGAGGAGAATAAACCGCTTATGGAACAGATCAGGAAATGGTCAGAAGCGTATAAAAAAAGTTGTAGATTATAAGGGATGAGAATATGTTTTTTTTCAAAAGAAGAAAAAAAGAAAAGACACTGGAAAATAAATTTGATGAACTGAATGAAGGCATTCTGAATGAAAAGGACAGGGAGAATCCACATAAAGTGGAGCATTATGTCATTGAACGTCTGGAGCAGATGATTGAGACAACGAAAGAGATCGAGGATGAAAAGGCAGAATACAAAGTGGTCACTTCTTATCTGAATGATATCCAGACTCTGGAAGGGCTGACAGAGGAAGAAAAAAAGCCGATCACAGATATCGCATCCAATATTGTTGCTTTAAATAAAACACGATATGAACTGATGCATTCCGAGAAAAAAATTGCAGATGTGCAGTTTGCACAGATGCAGCAGGAGGAGAGTGATATTCCAAATGCGATCAAACGCCTTCAGTCCAACGAGGCTTATCTGGAGACTATCAGGCGTGACATGAAATACCTGGAGCGTGAGAAGGGAGAATGGCAGTTATATCAGGAGATCCTTTCCCATGACAGGGTAAAAATGCAGAAGTTCATGTATGTGGCAGCAGGACTGTCTGTGACTGCGGCATTGATTCTTCTGATCACGCAGATCATACTGGGGACAGATATGGGACTCATCTGGATGATCCTTATTTTTATAGCAGTACTGGGCATCTGCCTTCCGTATCTGAAAATGATGAATGACAGGACCGAGAGCCGGAGAGCAAAGGCAAATGCGGATAAGGCGATCACTCTTTTGAATAAAGTGAAGATCAAATATGTCAATATGACAAATGCAGTGGATTATGCATGTGAAAAATATCATGTCCGCAATGGAAAAGAACTGGAATATATCTGGGAATGCTATATGGATGCGGTCAAACAGAAAGAGAAGTTTGAACAGAACAGTGATGATATTGATTATTTTAACAACCGTATGATCCGGGAACTCTCCGCATATCGTTTATATGATTCACGGGTATGGATTCCGCAGGCAGCTGCACTGATCGACCACAAGGAGATGGTGGAGATCACCCATAATCTTGTGATGCGCAGACAGAAGCTTCGAAGCCGGATGGAATACAATGCCGGTATCTTAAAAGAACAGCGCACGGAAGTGGCAAAGTTTATGGAAGAAATGCCGGAGATGAGACCTCAGATCCAGGATATACTCGATTCTGTTGACCGGTTAAGCCGGCCGTGATGAAAAACCGGTATGACCGCTAAGATGAGATGATCAGTTGAAAAAATTAAAAATAATAAATTTTAAAGAATGGATTGTTATTTTCTGGAAAAGTGATAAAATATTTAAAAAAAATAAATTACGAAGGGAAAAATAATGGCAGTTATACCATTAAGGGTACACAGGATGAAGAAGAAACTTGAAAAAATGCAGCTGAAAGAAAGACTCATTTACGGATACGGAAGAGTCATTTTGAGGATGATAGTATCCGGTGTGCTTTCTCTTATTGTTATAGGTTTATTAATGGGGAATATGCTGCGTTATGTGGAAAATGTAGAACGTGCAGATGTTGCAGTGAAAATCTGCAGGATCGATGTCAATTCTGCGGCGAGAAATATCCGTGAGATGGCATTAAACAGTGACACATCAACTTACGACAGTTATCAGCAGCAGGTAGAAACACAGCTTGCTGAGGTGGATTCAGAACTGAAGGCACTAAAGGCAACAGGAATCATATCGGACGAGCTCTATCAGGAATATGCATCCGCACTTTCTGATTGGGGAAATATCGGCTATTCCATTATGGAACAGATCATGAGTGGACAGACAGAGGAAGCTGCGGATGCTATTATTAACCAATGTACGCCGGCATTGGACAATGCAGTCGCTATTGGGAAAAAGTTAGATGCAGTGACTGACAAGGCAAGCCATCAGGCGGTGATCTTTACAGGCTGCATGACAGTGGCAGGAATTCTGGTGATCATCTTAAGTGTGATATTTGCAATTCTTTTTGTGAAGAAAATAAGTAATGTCGTGGTTGATTCGATTCTCGAACCACTGCATGCGATCGAGGATGTTGCAAAGGAACTCACAGAGGGTAATTTGCACAGTACATTAGAATATCGTTCTGAGGATGAGATTGGAAAACTTGCACATAGTATGCGTAAATCTATCCGCATACTTGGATCTTATGTGGATGATATCGGACGTGCAATGAAATTGTTCTCGGAGGGCAATTTTGATGTGCAGCCGGAAGTGGAATGGAAGGGAGATTTTATAGGGATCTTAGATTCCTTTATGGCATTTGAAAAGAGCATGGCTGAGACAGTCAAGGGCATCCAGAGTGCATCCAATGAGGTGTCCGAAGGAGCAGAACAGGTGGCTGCAAGCTCCAATGATCTTGCCGAGGGCGCTACCAATCAGGCAGCAGTTGTGGAAGAACTGACTGCAACTGTTACAAACGTGGCAGATCAGGTGGCACAGAACGCCAAGTCTGCAAAAGAGATCAGTGGAAAAGTAGGAGAACTTGGAAATGCAATCTTAGAAAGCAACGGTAAGATGCATGAGATGGTTGATTCCATGAATGAGATCAACGAGGCTTCCAAAGAAATTGATAAGATTATCGCAACGATCAATGAGATTGCATCCCAGACAAATCTGCTTGCGTTAAATGCTTCTATCGAGGCAGCCAGAGCCGGCGAAGCCGGAAAAGGATTTGCGGTGGTAGCAGATCAGGTAACAGTACTTGCCGACCAGAGTGCACAGGCAGCAAAAGAGTCAGCAGTTCTGATCGAGACTTCTGTCAAAGCAGTAGAAAAAGGTATGGTCATTGCAGATCAGACAGCAACACAGTTAGAAGACGTAGCCGATAATTCCAGAACGATCACAGAGCAGGTTGGAAATATTGCGGATACATTAGAGACGCAGACAACAGCAATCCATCAGATCAATGAAGGAATCGAGCAGATCAATGACGTTGTACAGACGAATTCCGCAACATCCGAGGAATGTGCGGCTGCCAGTCAGGAGATGAGCAGTGAGGCTGAGAATCTGCGTGAACTGATCCGCAAGCTTCAGGTTGCAAAGTTCGAATAAGACATACATGATCGAATATGTACTGTGAGTATTCGATCGGCATGAATAAATAGTGTATATAAAAAAGACTGTCATACAAAGAACTCGATGAGAGCAGATTTTGTGTGACAGTCTTTCTGCTTTTTGGTCTGCGCCAGTCAGTGCAATGCAAAAGCTGATGGAACAGTTAAGGTTATCTAATTGCGAGGACAGTTTGGTATATCAAACTCTGGGTTGAATGCATAGAAATTCTTGCTGTCGAGGTCATCCTGAATAATGCGCAGGGCTTCACCGAAACGCTGGAAGTGGACAATTTCGCGCTGGCGCAGGAAACGAATAGGATCAGCAACTTCCGGGATATTTCGTACTACACGGAGAATATTATCATAAGTGGAGCGTGCTTTCTGTTCTGCTGCAAGGTCTTCAAATAGATCCGTGATCGGATCACCTT
>OIEE01000459.1_pt1 | contig 13808 bp, 8 predicted proteins | sample 1581701 | NCBI WGS metagenome assembly OIEE01 (sample SAMN01760976, study PRJEB22395) | human gut metagenome | reverse complement strand
GCCAATCGTCACAAGTGTAAACTTGGGACGAAACGAAAATGTTAATACTTGGTCGTTTCCGTCGGAAACGAATGGCGATCACTGATCGCCGCTACGGTATGACGAAATTATAAACTTGGTATTATGTGCCTCGGCACTGATATAGCAAAAAATCCCTATGGTGTTTTAGGGACAAAAAATTATTTTATTTAGGAGGAATTTCTCTATGAAAACAACATCAAGGAAGAAATTATTAATCTCTTCCGTAGCAATGCTCCTCGTGGCAATGCTCGCACTTGGTACAGCAACATTTGCTTGGTTCTCAACATCAACAACAGCAAAAGCTAACAACTTGACAGTTCAGACAATTCAGAAAAGTAACCTTCTTATCAGAAAGGGATTAGACGGTTCAGCAACTTCCACAGGCTGGAAAACACAGATTGATTACACTGAAGATGGTGCTCAAACACTTGAGCCTGCATCATCAACAGATTTAAAGACATGGTTCACAGCATTAGCTCCTTCATACAACGCAGAAGGTGAAGCTGAACACAGTATCGAAAAGCTTAGCTCACCTACTAGTTATGTTGTTGAGAAACCTTTCCAGCTTTACTATAAGGCTGATACAGGCGCTGAAGCTTTGTCTGTAAACTGGAATCTTAATATTGCTAACGATGGTGATAAACATGAAGACTTTATCCGTGTAGCTATTCTCGATGAGACTGGTAAGAAAGTATTCGTTTACGGTAAAGCTGATGATGACGATGCATTACAGCTTAAGAGCGGTTCAACAGATGTTTATGAGCATTCAGGTAAATCAAATGTTACAACAACAACAAAGAATGCATCTCTTACAACATTTAAACCTGGGGATATCAAAGGCTACAAACTCGTTGTTTGGTACGAAGGTACTGACCCACAGTGTCTTGATGAAAATGCAATCACACTTAACAATATCAACCTTACATTCAGCAAGGCAAACCCCTAATTCGTAAATTTATCGCAAAAATCTAAATGCAATGGAGACCCCTTATGAAAAAAGTTGTAAAAAGAATAGTAAACATAATAATTGACATTATTGTGATTTTGATTCTGGCAGTGTCGGTTTTAATCGTTACATTGTCACTAACTTCCAAATCATCAGGGGTCCCCAATATTTTCGGTGTTGCACCCCTCAGCGTTCAGACTGATTCAATGGAGGACACAATTAACGTTGGTGATTTAATTTTCAGTGATGTTACAAATGACCCTTCATATGAATATCAGAAAGGTGACATTGTTACATTCCCAATCACAGTCAACGGTGAGTCCGTTCTTAACACCCACCGAATTGTAGAGGTTATTAAGGATGACAACATTACCTACTACAGAACACAGGGCGACAACAAGAAAACCAACCCGGAGCCCGATAAGGATCTTCAAACCTCTTCAACTATTGTTGCCAAATACACAGGTACGAGGATTGGCGGCGTGGGTAACTTTTTAAGCTTTATCAGAACTCAGCTTGGATTTTTCCTCTGCGTTCTGCTTCCGATGATTATTTTCTTTGTTTATGAAGCGGTTCGTGTTGTTCTCAACCTGCTTGCCTACAATAAGGAAAAAACTCTTGAACAGGCAAAGCTTGCGGTTGATTCCGCCGAGCTTACCGAAGAACAGAAAAAGAGAGCTATTGAGGAATATCTTGCCTCCGTCGGAGAAAATCAGGACAAGGCGGAAAATGAGCCCGAAGTACAAACACCTGCTGACGGCAATAATTCCGCTGATAATTCCGATTAAGTTATGACAAATTTGTCCCTAACGCATTCATAGCGTTTATCGTAACGGTATATTTCTTTCTCAGTATCAAAGCTGAGAAAGAAATACAGTTACATACTGTAGGGGCGGTCATCGGCCGCCCGCCTTGAAGAATCTGTCCTTTATGACAGATTTCAGATAGGAATTTAGAAATGTGTTCTTACACAAAAGATGAGAGTAGATTTTTTTAAGGAGACGAAGTACCGTGGATACAGTATTTAAATTTCTTTTTGAATTTCTCGGTCAGTTTTTTGGCTCATTATGGTCAATAATCACCGGGTTATTTGGCGGAGTAGGCAATGCCTTTGATTTTTCCGCTTATGTAAACATTATTAATGCCTATACCACGGAGCTTGGCGGCCTCGCATGGGTAATTGCGATTATTGCCATTGTGCTTCTGGTAGCTGTGCTTGCACTTTGCGTATGGCTCATTGTCGTCGCTGTAAAAAAGTTTATTCGTTCGCACAGAAGAAGAAAAGATACAGATTCTCTTGTTAAAGAGGTTCAGGCACTCAACAAAGAGGTTATGAGACTCAACCTTGAAAAGGATAAGATTCTCTCTATGAAGGTTTCACAGATTGGTCTTAACCCCAACGAGATTTCAGAGCTTACAGGCGAAGAAATCGAGTCACTCAACAACGGCGAAGAAGAGGACACAGGCGAAAGCCGTTTCTACAAACTTACGGAAATCGACCAGCTTTGGGCAGATTATGTTCCGCCGGTTTATGACAACGATATCACACTTCCCGAGTTCTGTGAGCGTTTCAGACTCTTTGCTTGTTCACAGCTTGGTCTTTACTACGATATTAAGCTTATCAGACTTTTTGTTGCTGCGTTTGCGTCTACCAGACTTATTATCCTTCAGGGTATTTCAGGTACAGGTAAAACTTCACTTGCTTACGCCTTTGGTAAGTTTGTAAACAATCCTTCAATCGTTGCTTCCGTTCAGCCGTCATGGCGCGACAGAACAGAGCTTTTCGGTTACTTCAACGAATTTACAAAGAAGTTCAATGAAACCGAGCTTCTCCGTGCAATGTACGAGGCATCGTATAACGAAAACATCTATGCGGTAATCCTCGATGAAATGAATATCGCTCGAGTTGAGTATTACTTTGCCGAGATGCTTTCAATTCTTGAAATGCCGTCAAGAGATGAGTGGGTTGTTGATATCATCCCGAACTCTTGGCCGTCTGACCCGAAGCATATCGTGAACGGTCAGCTCAAAATTCCGCCGAATATGTGGTACATCGGTACTGCGAATAACGATGACTCGACATTTGCTATCACAGATAAGGTTTATGACCGTGCTATGCCGATTAACATCGACACAAAGGGTGTTCCTTTTGACGCACCTCTCACAGACTCTGTATACATTTCATACAAACATTTTGAGTACATCCTCAATGCCGCTAAGGTTCAATTTGTTGTTTCGGAAGAGAACCTCAAAAAGATTGCCCTTCTGGATGATTATGTTATTGAGCATTTCCGCATAGCTTTTGGTAACCGTATTGTAAAGCAGCTCCGTGACTTTGTTCCTGCTTATGTCGGAACAGGCGGTACAGAGCTTGACGGTCTTGACTATGTTCTTGCCCGCAAGGTATTTAGAAAATTTGAGTCACTCAATCTTTCATACATTCGTGATGAAATAGATGGCCTTTGTGCGTATATTGACGAGCTTTTCGGCGAAGAAAATATGACTGAGAGCAAGGATTATCTCCGTATGCTCAAGAAGCTTGTATAATTTTAGCAATTCAGGGCGAACTCTGTTCGCCCTTTGCTTGGTGAAAGGACTTTGTTCCTTTAGCGGTAAAACTATCTGATTGGAGAAAAATCAATGGCTGATTTTGGTAAATATTTCAGAGCATATATGTATATGCAGGACATTCTGAAAAATGATTTTACTTACAATTACATAACAGAAGGCCTTAAGGACGGCGATAAGGGCGAGGATAAGCTCGACGGTAAGACCAACGAAAAGGTAATTGATATGGAGTGGGTTGTTGCCATTGAGGAAACACTTCCGTACATTCAGAAAGCAATAGACGAACAGCGCCGTTTTATTAAGCAGGTTGACAATGTTGTTAGAGTTGAGCTTGCAAAAAAGATTGGCCCCGAGTCGGTTAAGCACCTTTCGCAGCACACTAACTTTATCGCCAAGGTTGAGGGTGATATGGTAACGCCTAACAAAATCCTCACAATTGAGCGCGAAGAAAGCTTTGCTATTTATGAAAACCGTGTGCTTATGACACTGATTCGCAAAGCACTTCATTTTGTTGACGATAAATATTCAAAAATGAAAGATGTGCCGAACGACAGCTATAATAAAATTTCTATGGTTCGCCACATTGATTTTAATGAGAAAAAAGTAGATTTTAATCTTAACTATATAAATGAATCTCACGAAACTCTTGCAGATGACCTTGATGTTCTTGATGTTTCTCAGCTTTCGGACTTTGACCGAATCAGAAGAATCAGAACAACCCTTAATGAGTTTTTAAACACACAGTTGATTAAGGAAATCTCAAAAGAGCCTGAGGTTCGTCCGCCGCTCATGCAGACCAACCTTCTCAAAAAGAACCCCAACTTTAAAAGAGTGGTTGAGCTGTGGAACTTTCTCGACAGCTACAAGCGTAAAGGCTTTGAGGTTGTAAGCGAGGAATACAACGGCAAAATGACAGATACTGTTCAGCAGGATGTTTACTTTGCGATGGGATTCCAGCATTTTATGATGTCTATTGCTACAAACCCGGCACTTCGTTCAATCCTTAAGGAACAGTACGACGCTGAAAATGCACGAATTGCCGAGGAAGAATCAAAGCCGCAGAAGACCCGCGAGGCGGTTATGAAGGCACAGCTTGATGCTGTTCGTAAAGAGGAGATGGAAATCCGCCTTCGTGAAATCCGTGAACGCGAAAAGAAAATTCTTGACCTCACGAATGAAATCAAGAATTTAAAGGTTATAATTGATCAGAAAGAACAGCAGATTCTCACTCTCAGGGGCAGGGTTTCTGCTCTTGAAGACCAACTTGAAGAGGTTAAGAAAGAGCTTCAGCAGACAAAACTCAAGTTGATGGAGGCAGAAAAGAGAATTGCCGAGCTTGAGGAAGAAAATCAGCAGTTAAAAGATACTATTGAAGAGTTGAATAAAACGATTGATGAACTCAATCAGACTATTGACACACTCAATAAAAAAATAGTAGAATTAAATGACAGAATTCTCGTGCTTGTGCAGGAGAATGCTCGTTTGCAGACAAAGGTGAAAGAGCAGGAAACTGTTATCGCCGAGCAGAAGGCTCATATTGCAGAGCTTGAAACTCAGGTTGCTGAGCAGCTTGCAAAGATTACGGCTCTTACGGAAAACCTTGAAAAATGTCATGCGCAGATTGAAGAGGATAACCGCAGGATTACCGACCTAACGGAGAAAAATGAAAATCTTACGGAAACACTTCAGAATGAGCGTGTTCAGCATAAGGAAACAGTCAACAAAATGAATGCCGATTTTGCTGAAGAAAAACAGCAGATGAACGACGCTCATTCGGCAGAGGTTGAATCGCTTAACCATAAATTCAACGATGCAGAGGCTGAACATAACACTTATGTAGCAAAGCTGAATGCAGACTTTGCCGCAAGGGCAAATGAAACAGAGCAAAAGCATCTTAAAGAGCTTGCAGATAAAGAAGAAACTCACAAGAATGAACTTGCTGAAATTAAGGAAGCCAACCTTAAATCATCAGCCGCAAGCAATGCCGCTCACGCTTCTGAGCTTAAAAAGGCTTATAAGTCGGTTGACAAAAAGGTTGAGCTTGCAGAAAAAGCTTGTGAAAAGCGTATGAAAGCCAAGGTTGCCGAGGTTAAAAAAGAGGCTCAGGCTGAAATTCGCAAAGCCGAAAAGAAAGCAAGCGAAAAAATCAGCCTTGCTAAGGATGAAATTAAATCTGTCAAGGATACAGGCGATTTGTTCGTTCGTGACTACGGCTTCGGCAGTGTTGCAGTTGTTTCAAAATATGCCGAAGAGCTTGCAAAATTCGGCAAGCTTTCAATCGCAGACGAGCTTATAAACGCACAGAAAAGCGTAAGATCTCTTTGCATATGCAGAAGTAAAAAGGGTGTTGTGCTTGCAGGCTTTTCACAGAGCAGCGCAAGCGTATATAATGTTTATAAAAAGCAGGCAGATCTTACTGTTGCATTTAACGATTTGTGTTCAATGCTGAAAGGTATGAGCAATCTGCCGATTGTAATTACATTCTCCGGTGTTGACAGACCGTTTGTGATGAATTTTGAAAACATTGTAAGAGATGCAACCAAAAGAAAAACAACTGTTTTCCATAACAAAACTCTGAAAGCAAACGGATTTGTTTCAGTTTACTTTGGTAAAGAATAAGGGGCAAAAATGAAAAACTCTACTGCGCCCAACAGAAAAACGGGCAGAATGATTGCTAAAAATTTAATAGTTCTGTTCACTGTTGCACTTGCCGGCTTTTGCGGCATTCAGGCGTGGTTTACGGATAAGCGTTCAGCCGAAGCCAACGGTATAGAGGTTGAGTGTCAGGCACCTGACGGTATTGAAATTGCTGTTGTTGGGCACGGTGCCCCTGCTCCTGCCAATGATAAATATACAGTGGGTAATATTACGCTTAATAAAACTAATTGCAAATTTCTTGAGAACCTTCAGTTGACCGAAATAACCGGTGACGGCACATTTTTTAGAAAACCGGCTTTGATTCAATCAGGCGGTCAAGCCCATGTTGATACAAAAGCAGAGTGGAGTGAGCCTACTGCAAATGAGCATTATTTGTCATTTGACCTTTACATTCGTTCAAAATCGCAGTATAATATATCAATAGGCAAAAAATCAACAATAAAACCGGATGCTCCTCAACTCACAAGTCAAGACGGTACGGGCATTAAAAATAAAAGCAAGTACGGTAATTTTTCAAGAGATTCCGTAGTTGGTGCAGTAAGATTTTCGGTTGTTGACTATAAATCCGCTCCTCCTTTAAAAAAGCTCCTGTGGTTGCCGGCTCCGAATATCTTGTTGGAGCAGACGACTGACGAGTACACTTTGTCAGACGATATGCCAAGCGGAGAATCGTACAGTCATGTATACTATGACACGAATAGAGTACAACACACAGTCAGCAGTACTGATGTTGATAAGGCGTTTGTTGTGAATAATGATGGTTTTGACGGCGGAAAATTTACCTATGAGCTTGGTCAAAACCAAAACATTGCACAACTTAAAAAGTCCTCAGATACCGATACCGATCCATACTACGGCGACTACGGCGCTATGGTAACCTGTAATATGTGGATTGAGGGCGAAGACGCAGAGGCAAGACTTGCTCTTGTAAACGGAAAGTTTAAAGTTAATCTTGTATTGACAAAAGAAAGTTGATTTTATTTAAAGTAGGAAAGGGGAATTTTTGATGAAGTTGAAAGATAAGTTTTGTGACTTTCTCAACGGTTTAGTTGACTCAAGACTGAATAACACAAAAAAGGTCACGACTTCATATGTTGCTCTTTTTCTTGTTTTAAGTATTTTCGCAGTATCTACCTTTTCATGGTTCACAATAAGAGATACGGCAACTATTGATTCAGATCCCTTTTCTCTTGAATCTGCTGCCGGAATGAGAGTTAATAAGGGTGAAGAAATAAGAAATACAATCACCGTAAAACAGGCAGAGCTGAAAGAAGCATCAAGTGTTGACGGTCGTAATATGTTTTTTCCTGTAGATCGCGGATACGGCGTTGAAGGACAAAGCGTTGACACAAGCGAAATGAAATTTCGTGAAGGCACAGTAGGAGATAAAAATAACGGATACATATACAGCGATTTTACCCTTACCGGTCAAACAGGCGGTCAGGTTGAGGTATATGTAAAAAGTTACAAAGTTGAGGTAACAAATAAATATACAAAAAAGACAGAAGTTTATGACGGTGCAACACATATTACTGTTGACGGCAACAAAAAGCCATTGACATATCTGGCATATCAGAATCCTTGCCCAATAAGGATTGCATTCATCAGAAACAGTGCTGAGGCTTCGACCGTTATTGATCCCACTGCAATTATTGACAGCTACGCTGACGAATGTCAGGCAGTAAGCTCTGTTAATTCGCTCGGCTCGGCAACAACCACTCAAGCAAAGGGCAGGTCATTTTCCGACTACTATTTCGGTACAGGTGCTCCTCTTTTTACTCTTGACGGTCTTAAATCCCAAAACATAACCATGGTTGCTTGGCTTGAGGCAACCGGAGAGAACTGTGACGCTTACGAGGGTCAGAATGTGTCAATTACAGTTGAACTTGAAAGTAACTGGAAAGATATGGAATATGTTACTTTCGTTGACAAAACAAAAGGTGATGCTGACAATGACGAAAATACGGAACTCATGTGGGTTGGCAATGCCGGATGTTTCCTTGTTATGACCTATTATGACGAAAACTTTCAAAATCCAAAGTCAGTAGTAATGAGTGCGTCAAAGACTAAGGTTAATGCTGAGGGAAAACCACAACCTATTGAATGGATAGCTTATCTGCCAAAGGATAAAATAACAAACATATCTTTTATGCGATATAGTAAAGTAAAAGAGAAAATTAAGCTTGACGGAACTAATGAGGTTGAGGTAGGCAGAATATATAATGTATGGCATACAACAGCTGAAGTAAATGATTGGATTAAAGCAAATAATAGTGGCAAAGGTGAAAAAGCGTTTAATTGGTCACATCAAATAAATAAAGAACACGGTCTTCAGACATACCGCACAGATGACGGAACTGCAACCGGAAATAAAGAAAATACCTATTATGCCGTACACGGTAACGGTTACGGCGATACCCCTACTGTTGCTGAAAATGTTGCCCCCTGTATCGGATATTGGGGTACAAAGTATCCCAACAGTTCAGGTGGCAGTGTTGAACCGACTACAACCGAACAACAGCCGACAACCGGAGATGCATATGCAGAGGCGGATATCGTAATTGATAACAAATTATGGTTTAATGATTATAATTGGTATAACGGCGGCGGAGGTCTGAGAAATCTGCTTAGTCAGAATGTTTTTGTACTAAAAGCCGTATTTAGCGATACACACGGTAATGAAACCGCTTATGCAATGAAACCGGAGAGCAGCGGAGATAAGTGTAAACTAAATAGGACAAGTGTTAAAGCCGGTTCGAAGCTTGTAAGATTTGATTTGTATATTTCTGATACAGATACAAAAAAATGCGGATATGATGTGCCTGATAACATTCAGCATACATTTGTAGTGCGTGAAGGTGGCAGTTCTTATAACATATCCTATGAATTGGTAAATGAAGGATCTGGCAAAATAATACAAGTAGGCAATTGGGAAAATTAATTGATTAACACATTAAGGAGGTGTCACGATGAGAGAAAGACTTGCTCTTTTAAGGGAGTATTTGAAAAACAGACTTGCATTTGGCAAGAATAAAAAAACAAGAAAAGGTTTTATACTCACTATGGTGGCACTTGTTGAAGTACTTGCCATATCGGTTGTGTCCGTTTCGGCTTGGGTTGAAACTATTTCAACAATCACAATTAAAGCTGAGAGCGCAAAAATTGACAACTATGTTTATACTAATGCCGATATTGGCAGTTGTAATGGTTATTCAGGCAAAACCATTGACTTGACTAAATATTTCCGTGCTGCGGGTGGAGTGCATCTTGCTTCGGCTTCAAGTGCTGACGGTGAAAATATATTTTTCCCGATAAAGAAATCGGATGTTTCTGATTTTGGTGCTAATTCTTACAGATGTGCGGATGTAAACGATAAGAATGTTAATTATATTGACTTTTCATTTAATGTAAAGGTTGATAAAACCTTTAACGCGAATCATGCAGAGTTTTACCTTGATCAAGTACCTAAGATAACTATAGGTGGTGCAGATGTTTCAGGAAACCTTGTAAGAATGGCAATTACAGATACCGATACTCAAAATACGGTTGTATGCGGTTCTGAGGCAAGTAATAAAAATGTTGTCAGTAAAGCAGAGGGCAATCAAACTCCTGAGACTGTTCGTGCTTTTAGCGATTTTGTTGTTAATCCTGAATCTGAACCAACCGAGTTGTTTAGGGTTGATAAAGGAAGCAGTAAAACAATAAATATTAAAGTGTGGCTTCAGGATGATAAGGCGACTACTGAATATGCCGGTAAAACTGTTTCAATATCTGGTGTTAATATTGTAACTCAGAACAAAAAAGGCAATAAAGTGTATTTTGTTGACCGTACCGTAAATGAAGATATAAAAAATTGGACAAAGGGTGTAACATTTCAGCAGGGTGACAAAACTCCTGTAACGATGAAGTTTAATGAGAATTCGCATACATATTCCTGTGAATACACACCCGCCGCTGGCGATACAATAGTTAAGTTCACCTCGGGAAGTGTCACTTGGTCTACTGATATGAAGTCGCTCAATTCAGGCGACAGTATGTACTACACCGCCTATGGCAATCATAATAGCAGTAATGCCGGATACGGTACATGGGGCGAAGTGATTGAAATCAGTGTTTCAAGCAAAACCGCAGATGTACTCCCTGCTACTGGCAATGTTTCAAGTGTATATATGGTTCCGGATAAAAATGACACTAACAGTAAAGTTAGAATGCCATTTACTAATGACAAGAATAAATGGGTCGGTTATATTGCAAAGGAAAAGGCAAACAACATGACTTTTTCTTTTACAAATAACGGTAATACATATAAAATTCCTGCTCCTAACAGAGGCAATTCAACGCATTTTGTTGTTACTTCTGCTACAACAGGTTATTGGGATCCACCTGCTACTATTACTGTTACTGCAGGCACTAACGGTGCAGGAACTGCCTTAGGAGAACCTAAAGTTAGTTATGATAGTTTGACAAGTGCTACAATTTCTGTAACCCCCGGTACAAAGGTTCAGCTAATAGCAAATCCTAATAAAGGTTTCGTATTGAAAAACTGGGTAATCAGCGGTACAAGTACCGTGGCAGACGGCATTGGCAGCGACGGTTCTTTTACCCCGACAGCTTCAGGTAACTATAACTTTACAGCCGTTTATGTTGAGTCGTTGACATTTGAGGCTTATGTCAGAACATATGACGGTGCAAGCCTTTCTGAAAACACAAATGGCGGCTCAGTTGAAATTAAGTGTGGAAACCAAAACTCGACTGTAGATTCCAACGATGGAACACACATTACACTCAATGCTGTTAAGGGCAGCACAGTTACATATTACGCAAAAGCTAAAGACGGATATGTTTTTGACGGCTGGTACACAGATGCAGACTGTAATAGTAAACCGGAGAATTCAAGTGATAAATATGAATTGGCTAATGTTGAGGCTTCCAAGAAGTTGTATGCGAAATTCAAAGTTGATACTTATACCGTAAAAGCATACGCTCAGCACGGTAACAATCCTCCTTCCGGTGATGCCGGTAATGTATCTTTTGATAATAATAATTATGCGTCTGAAGTAACAACAACGGTAAAGCGTAACGGAGAAGTAATTTTTTATGCTAAGCCTGAAAGCGGCTATGCTTTTATCGGTTGGTATAAGAGTGAAACTGCACCAGAACCGACGATAGCGGTTAAAGATTGTTTCTTAGATAACGGCGTCTATTCTAAAAAGATGACGATACAATATTCTGATGTAAAGACATATGCATTGTATGCAAGATTTAAGGCTTTGTGTACGGTAGAAGCCAAAGCGATGTACAACAACGAAAATGTTGATGAAGCCGGTACTGTAAAGGTTGCGGACAGAGCTGCAGGTAAAAGTTCATCTAAACCTGTTATGGAAGGCGACAATGTAACAGTTGAGGCTATTGCCAAAAAAGGTTACAAGTTTGCCGGTTGGTATACGGACATGGCTTGTAATAAACCGTATTCCACTGAAAACAACGATGTTTCACTTATAACCTTAAATAATGTTAGCAAGGGAATCACTCTGTATGCTAAGTTTGAGTTGGAGACAGGCGTTACATTTTACCTTAATGATGGAGGCTTGTGGTCAGGTGATAAGGCGAAACTTGCAGCGTATGTTTGGGATGATAATGGCAATAAGAAATGGCTTGAAGTATCTAAAACTGACTATGACAATTATTACAGCTTTGCTTTAGATAATAATCAATGGAAGCAAGTAATTTTTGTAAGATATGATCCGAGCAAAAATTTGAACGATTTCCCAACGAAAGATTGGAATGGCTATGTTTGGAATAAGACTTCTGATATAACAATTGATTACAATAATAATTGTTATGTTATAACATCTTCTCCAAATAACGGAGGAAGTTCAACCGGCTATTGGACATCATATACTCCAGGTCAGACTGCTAACATAGATATATATGTTTATACCGGAAATTGCTCGTGGTTTGACCATGATAGTGCTGTACTTGCCTATAGATTCAGCACCGATGATTCATTTAAGTCTGATTGCACTAAGGTGACTAAAGACGGAAAAACTTATTGGAAACTGAGTATTCCAACAGATAAGGATACTATTTATTTGTCAAGAGCTGCTTTGGGTGGTCACCATAATGAATTTAATACTTCTATAGATAAAAGTAAAAATTTGTTTACAGTAAATAATGATTTCAATGGTGGCGACTGGAGCACATATTAAAAATTCAACGGAGGTGAAACCATGAAGAAATCTAAATTTACACTTGTTATTGTACTCGGACTTGTACTGTGTTTGTTGTGTGGAACAACTACGACTTTTTCGTGGTTTAATCGTCCTGGAGTGCTACAGGGTGAATCCCTCTCTTGGCGTGGAGATTACAATGTGACCAACGGAGAAAATATTACTGCTGTTACTTATGTTGCTTCAAAACCTGACGGCAGTGAGTATAATACTGTTCCGTTTGATTTTAGTGGTTCGACAACTGTTCCCGCCCATGAAACAAAATATTTCTGTACAGAGGTAAAGAACACGGGAACTGCATCGCAGTCAATTTCTTTGTTCCTTAATAATTCGGAAACTAACAAACTTTCTGTCGGTGTGAACAGCCCCCTCAGAACCTACAGGAGATTTACCTCCGATTCACAAACAACATCTTATGTTACCAAGACACCGAGTAATGTGAATAAGAAGAATTTGTATATAGCTACGAATGTGGATGACCCTACGAAGTACACTATGCACACTTGGAAGAATGTAGATACCGATCCTACTGATAAAGAACTTAGCGGATACATTGAAGGTAAGTCTGTTAATTATGATAATGTAGATTATAAAATATCATATGTTACAATTTCTACGGAACACGACCACGCGAAGCTTTGGCTTGGTATTGGTGATTCTAAAAAGTGGTTCGGTAATGATTTAGTAATTACAGCTCAGAATAATACTTATGTTTTTAAAGAAAATGAATCTACAGCTATGAAACAGTCAGATCCGTCTGCCGGAATTTCAAGTTTTTATTCTAGAGCAGAAGCTGTAGTAGGTGAGACATTTGACTTAAGCGCAAAGGCACAGGGTACGGTGACTTACACATCGTCAAACATTGGTGTCGCAACAATTGATAATAACGGTAAGGTTATTGCCAATAAGGCAGGCAAGACTACTGTTACTGTTACATCTACGGGTGCGTACGGTGATAAAATAACGGCAAAATGTGAGCTTACCGTAAGCAAAAAACCGGTTAAAAGCTCGTATATTCCGATTGTTACGAATATGAAGATTGAAGGCAAAGCCGACAACGATCCTGTTGTTACAAAGGTGTATTGGTATATCAAAAACGATACAGCATCCGACGCTGAATATTCACTTGGCGATCTGCAAATTTCACTTTAAAATTTTAGATTTTTAAATTTACAAAAGGGTTGTTTTTACAGCCCTTTTTTATTATAATTTATAATCGGTAGCAGAGAATAAAATCCGCCCGCAAGCAAGGGTAGAAAAAATATATAGTGTTTGCAACAAAATCCGATAAATGTTGCAAAGTTGTTGTTATTCTGTAGGGGCGTTCATCGTGTCAAGTGCAACATGGTAACCACCTGTGCAAGGACATGGTATACAAATTCACA
>OIEE01000456.1_pt1 | contig 13836 bp, 10 predicted proteins | sample 1581701 | NCBI WGS metagenome assembly OIEE01 (sample SAMN01760976, study PRJEB22395) | human gut metagenome | reverse complement strand
ATAGTTATCTATGCAGTGTAGCTGGTTCATTCTTAAGTGTAGTTTTATTTTGTTTTTTTCTGACAGAACCAAGGATGTCTTTTCAGACCTATGCGGTGGGTTATCCGGTGACCTTTCTCATAATGCTAATTTCATCCGTACTTACAGGGGCACTTGCGGCAAAGCTGAAAACACATGCAAAGCTGTCTACACAGCTTGCCTTTCGTGCACAGATTCTGTTCGATACAGACCGTCTGCTGCAAAAGGCAAAAGGAGAAACGGAGATCCTTGATGTTACCTGTACACAGCTCCTTCGCCTGCTGAATCGTAATATTACAGCATATGTAGTAGAAAATGGAACTTTATCAGAGGGAAAGCTTTTCTCCGGGGAAAAAGAGGACACAGAAGATTTTTTGATACCAGAAGAGCAGCAGATAGCCAAATGGGTCTGTGAAAACAGACAGCATGCCGGTGCGTCCACACACCATTTTCCTCAGGCTAAATGTTTATATCTGGCAATCCGAAGCGGGGATAATGTTTACGGTGTGATCGGGATACCATTGCAAAAAGAAACACTGGACACTTTTGAATACAGCATCCTGTTGTCTGTAATAAATGAATGTGCGCTTGCAATGGAAAATGCGAAAAATGCATTAGAAAAAGAAAAAAATGCAGTTATAGCCAAAAATGAACAGTTGCGGGCAGATCTTCTTCGGGCAATTTCCCATGATCTTCGAACTCCCCTTTGCTCCATTTCAGGCAATGCAGACATGCTTCTTAGCAACAGTGAACGGCTGGATGAAGCTACAAAGCATCAGATCTATACGGACATTTATGATGATTCTGAATGGCTGATCGGAGTTGTGGAGAATCTGCTTTCCATTACCAGGCTAAATGATGGAAGACTGAAATTCAAATTTACAGATCAGCTGCTTGATGAGGTGATCGCAGAGGCTCTGCGGCATATCAGCCGGAAGCATGACGATTATAAAATCGTAACTGACTGTGAAGAACTTGTTCTTGCACGTATGGATGTACGTCTTATTATGCAGGTTCTGGTAAATTTAATTGATAATGCAATAAAATATACACCGCCGGGTTCTGTGATCTGTATTCGGGGAACGAAAACAGATGGGAAAGCGCAGATAAGTGTGGAAGATAATGGCCCGGGAATTCCGGAAGAAATGAAGTCACATATTTTTGAGATGTTTTATACAGGGAAAACGACAGTTGCGGATAGTCACCGAAGTCTGGGACTTGGACTGGCACTTTGCCACTCTATTATAGAAGCACATGAAGGAACCCTGGTTTTGACAGATCATGATCCTCATGGATGCAATTTTACTTTTACTTTACCCTTAAGCGAGGTGACATTAAATGAATAAAACATTAATTCTGGTGGTTGAGGATGACAGACCCATACGCAATCTGATCGTTACTACATTAAAAACACATGACTATAAATATCTGGCTGCAGAAAACGGATCTTCAGCCATTCTGGAAGCTTCGTCCCACAATCCGGATATTGTTCTTCTGGATCTGGGGCTTCCTGATATGGAAGGGGTAGAAGTGATAAAAAAAATCCGTACCTGGTCGAATATGCCGATTATTGTGATCAGCGCCAGAAGTGAGGACACAGATAAAATAGAGGCGCTGGATGCAGGAGCAGATGATTATATTACGAAACCGTTTAGCTTGATGGTTTTGCGTGCAAGAGTGTCTGTGCAGCTTAGAAATAAAGAGGCAGGGAGAGGATAAGCAAGTAAAAGAATACATTGATAATATGCCGGATCTGCTGGCCGCGGCGGACCTTGTTATTTCCCGCTCCGGTGCGCTGACGCTGGCGGAGCTGGAAGCCATGGGCCGCGCGTCCATCCTGATCCCTAGCCCCAATGTGGCCGAAAACCACCAGTATTACAATGCACTGGAGCTGCAAAACGCCGGTGCCGCCATTGTGATTGAAGAAAAAGACCTGACCGGTATCAAGCTGATCGAAACCGTGCATGCCCTGTTGGCAGAGCCCGGCAAACTGACGGCCATGGGCACCGCCGCCAAGACCCTGGGCAACCCCAAGAGCCTGGAACTGATCACCGCAAAGCTGCTGGAACTGGTGAACGGAAAGTAACCTGCCGGAACAAACCGGCAGCAAATAAAAGCTGAAACACAGAAAGGAGGTACACCCCATGGACCGCAATCAGCGCAGCCGAAACCAGAAAAAAAGTGTACCTCCCCGCAAGGGTCAGCCCAGCCATCGCAACACCAAAAGCGCCCCGCCGCAGCGCAGCAGCCGCCCGGCGGGCAGCCAGCAGCGGCCAAAGGGCAGCGGCCAGCGCCCCGCAAAACAGCCCGAACGTCAGCCGCCCAAACAGCAGCAAAAGCGCCCCCGCCCCCAACAGAACCCCCAAAAGCCGGGGTACCGTTCCAGCGCGCCACAGGTGCAGCGCCGCGTTACCCGCGCGGAACAGCTGCGAATCCGCCGCCGCAAGGCCATCATCGGGGTGCTGTGCGTTTTGGCAGTGCTGGTGGTCGGCATTGTGCTTTCCATCAACCTGTTGTTCAAGGTGACGGATTTCCGGGTGGAAAATGCGGACCGCACCACCCCCGCCAATACCGGCATTTATACCGAACAACAGCTGATCGATGCAACCGGCATTCAGGTGGGGGATAACCTGTACGGTTTTTCCACCAAAGAAAAATCTGACCAGCTGTTGGCGCAGATGCCGTACCTGGATGTGGCAGTCGTCACCCGCCAGGCCCCCGGCACCGTGATCATCCGGGTGCAGCCTGCGGTGGAACGCTTTAAGATGGAGTATTCCGGCAGCTGGCTGGTGCTGAGCGAACAGCTGAAAGTGCTGCGTGTGGAGCCGGCAGAGCCGGATAATCTGGTGCAGCTGGATGCCCTGCTGCCAGAGGGCGCGGCCACCACGCCGGGCAGCTTCCTGACACTGGATGCCCCCAGCGAGCCGACCGCCCTGGCAACGGCCATGCCAAGCGGCACCGCAACGCCGGAAAATGCAGACGAAGCCGATACGGCACAGGAAACCCCCAACGAGGTGCTGAACGAACTGCTGGGCGAACTGGACCAGTATGGTCTGCTGGATGGCACCACGGTGCTGACCATGCAGAACATGACCGAGCTGAGCTTTTTGTATCAGGGCCGTGTGTCGGTCCAGCTGGGCACGGCAAACAATCTGGATTACAAGATCCGGTTTGCCGCCTATATCATTCTGGATACCGGTGGCGATGGCCTGGCAAGCAGTGACCGCGGTACGCTGGATGTTTCGGACCAGCAGACGGACGGCACCATTCAGCCGCGCTTTTTGCCGGCGGAAAACCCTGTGGCCACCCCGGAACCGACCCCGGAACCCCCGGCAGAGGATACCACGGATGCTGCCGCCGATGCAGCGGCAGATGGTGCAGACCTGACTGCCGATGCGCCCCAGGATGACACCCAAAGCCAGGAATAAAAGAACAACCGATCCTGCCGATGCCGTTTCCAAGCGGTGCGGCAGGACTTTTTTTATCGCTGCCTGTAACAAAACAGCGGCCGCGGCCACCAATATCATGTAAGGCGCCTGAACAAAGCGAAAGGAGGTGGGCCAAAGCATGAAACTGCCGGAGCTGGAGGAACTGTACCGGCGCTACCGGATGGATCTGTACCGCTACCTCTGCTTTTTGACCCACGACCCTGTGCAGGCGGAAGACCTGTTGAGCGAAACCTTTGTGCGGGTCATCAAGCGGCTGCCCACTTTCCGTGGAGAGTGCGAGGTAAAAACCTGGCTGTTTGGCATTGCACGCAATATCTGGCTGGAAAGCCTGCGCAGGCGGCACCAGTCCGTCAGCCTGGACGATTTGATGGAACGCTACATAACCGATGATGCCCTGACCGAAACCACCGCCGCCCGCCAAAAGCTGCGCCGCGTGCAGGCTTTGCTGCAGCAAAAGGACGAGCGCACCCGCAGCGTGGTATACCTGCGGGCGCAGGGGTATTCGTACCAGGAAATTGCCCAAAAACTGCAAATAACCGAAGCATCCGCGCGGGTGGTGGAGCACCGTACCCGCGCCTGGCTGAAAGCAACCCTGCAAAAGGAGGGATACGACGAATGACGCAAGAAAAAGAAACAAACCGGCAAGCAGAACAGGGAAAAGCAGAAACCGAAATTCCCTGCGCGGTCTGCCGGGATTTGATCCCGCTGGTGCAGGATGGCGTTGCCAGCCCGGAAAGTGAAGCGCTGGTAAAAGCCCACCTGCAAACCTGCCCGGAATGCCGCACCCTGTGGCAGGCGGGCGGCGGGCAGGCCCTGCCACAAAGCCTGCCCGCACCCGATGATGCCCGCCTGCTGCAAAAGATCCGCCACAAATACAATACCGGCCTGCTGATGTTTGCAGCGCTGGGCATGGGCTTTGGGGTGCTGACAAGTTACGGCGAACATTCCAACTGGATCATCCTGATTTTCCCGTTTGTGTGTGCTGCGGCCGTGTATCAGGACCCCCAGATGTGGAAGCTGCTGATGGCAGTGGGGGAGGGCATTGCCCTTTGCGCGCTGCTGCGGACCTTCGTGCGTTATTGGCAGTATGGGGCCACCCTGATGGAGTACCCGGTCACCCTAATTGTGTACAGCGTTTTTATGCTGGGGCTGTGCGGCGTTGGCTGCCTGATTGGCTGGCTGCTGAACTATGCCAGCGGGAAGGGAGAGAAAAAACATGAAAGTGAAAAGTAAGCGGAAGATGGCAGGCATTCTGGCGGCGGTGCTGATTGCTTTGGTGCTGCTGGCATTTGACTGCATCAACGGCGACCCCATCAGCGAGCGCTGGGCCATGCACCGGGCCATACAGTTTGCGGAAAAACTTTACCCGGACCAGACTTTTACGGCAGAAAACGCAGGTTCGATGCGGGGATTCTGCTATACAGTAAGCGTGCAATCCCAGCAAAGCCGGGATACCCGGTTCTATGTGGAAACGAGTTTCTGGCTCTTTACCAGCGATACCCCTACCGTTGACCACACCCAGTATGTGGATGCCCGGCTCAACACTGCATGGCGCATGAACGAGGAAGCGCGGGCTGACCTGGCACCGGCCTTGGTCGATGCCCTGCCGGAATATGACATTCCCTACGATGAAAAGCAGCAATGCGTGATGGTGATTCTGCCGTATGAATCAGGGAAAAATATCTCTGATCTGGGCATGGAATACCAGCAATGGCTGCCATTGGACGCCCCGTTTGAAAAAGACATCTTGCAGCATATACCGGCCAAGCTGGCGGTCACGATTCAAACCACATCGCAGCCCCAGCAGGCAGATTTGCAGTCCGCCCTGCAAAAAATAAAAGCCGCCTGCGAAGCAAACGGCTACAATTTTGCCACCTATAATGTGACCATGATCCAGCGGAATATCCCCTATGAGACCGCTCTTGCCCAATGCATAGAATCCGGCGATGTGGCGGCGGGGGAGATTTGAAGCATGAATCATTTACGGTGCGGTAGGGCGGAATGCCCTCATCCCGCCGTGATGTATGATGGAATATAATCCCCCTAAAACTCAAAAAGGCTGCTCCTTCAACCGAAGAAGCAGCCTTTCGCTTATTCATCCAATCATGATGCTATCGTAATCTTATAATTCCTCAAGCCCAAATAAATCAAACATTCAGCTCCACATGCTGGCCAAGATCCTCTTTGTTGGCGTCCAGCACGGGACGGATAACTTCGGCCAGGAACTCTTCCACCTGCTGCGGGGCGCGGCCGGTGAAATCTTCGGGGCTCAGCTCGGCCTCGATCTCCTCGCGGGTCAGACCGAATGCAGGGTCAGCTTCCACGCGGGCAATCATATCATTGGGCTTGCCCTCCTGCTTGACCACAGCGGCAGCGGCCACAGCGTGCTCGCGCAGGCGCTCGTGCAGTTCCTGGCGGTCACCGCCTTTCTTGACGGCTTTCATCATGATGTTCTCGCTGGCCATGAACGGCAGCTCAGCCATCACGCGGCTGCGGACAACCTTGGGGTAAACCACCAGCCCGTCCGAAACATTCAGCAGAATGTTCAGGATGGCATCAGCGGCCAAAAATCCCTCAGCCATGGCGATGCGCTTGTTGGCGGAATCGTCCAGCGTGCGCTCAAACCACTGGGTGCCGGCGGTGATGGCGGGGTTCAGCACATCCACCATCAGGTAGCGGGAAAGCGCGCAGATACGTTCGCAGCGCATGGGGTTGCGCTTGTACGGCATGGCGGAAGAACCGATCTGGTTCTTTTCAAACGGCTCCTCCATCTCCTTAAAGTTGGCCAGCAGGCGGATGTCGGTGGCCATCTTCATGGCGCTCTGGGCAAGACCGGCAATGGCGGAAAGCACATTGTAGTCCACCTTGCGGCTGTAGGTCTGGCCGCAGACGGGCACAACCTTGTCAAAGCCCATCTGGGCGCACACATCGGCTTCCACTGCCTTGACCTTGGCAGAATCGCCGTTGAACAGCTCAATAAAGCTGGCCTGGGTGCCGGTGGTACCCTTAACGCCGCGCAGGGCCAGCTGGCTGATCTGGTGGTCAATCTCCTGCAGGTCCATGTAGAACTCGTTCATCCACAGGGTAGCGCGCTTGCCAACGGTGGTCAGCTGGGCGGGCTGGCAGTGGGTGTAAGCCAGGCAGGGCATATCCTTGTACTGCTCGGCAAAATCGGCCAGGTTGGCCAGCACGCCGATCAGCTTTTTGCGCACCAGCTGCAGGCCTTCGCGCATGATGATAACATCGGTGTTATCGCCAACATAGCAGCTGGTAGCACCCAGGTGGATGATACCCTTTGCCTTGGGGCACTGCAGGCCGTAAGCGTAAACATGGCTCATGACATCGTGGCGCACCAGCTTTTCGCGGGCAACGGCTTCCTCGTAATTGATGTCATCCTTGTGGGCTTCCAGCTCGGCAATCTGTTCATCGGTAATGTCCAGGCCCTGCTTCTGCTCAGCCTTGGCCAGCGCAATCCACAGCCTGCGCCAGGTGCGGAACTTGTTATCGTCCGAGAAAGTATACTGCATCTCATCGGAAGCATAACGGGTGGAAAACGGAGAAATATAACGATCATGTGCCATTGGTCGGGTTTCCTTTCTTACAGCATGTCTTACAGTTTGAAGTAGTTCACGCCGCCTTCAAAAATCGGCTGGTACTTGTCGCCGGTAACGTTTTTGTACAGGCTGTCGCCGCTGCGCTCAGAATGGCCCATCTTGCCGAACACGCGGCCGTCCGGGCTGGTAATGCCCTCAATGGCCAGCACAGACCCGTTGGGGTTGTAGCGCATATCCATGGTGGGCACGCAGTTCAGGTCAACATACTGGGTGGCAACCTGGCCGTTGTTGATCAGCTGCTGCAGCAGGCCGTCATTGCAGACAAAGCGGCCTTCGCCGTGGCTGATGGCGATCAGGTGTTCATCATCCACATTGCATTCGCTCAGCCAGGGGCTCTTGTTGGAAGCTACGCGGGTGCGCACCAGCATGCTCTGGTGGCGGTGGATGGTGTTAAAGGTTAGGGTCGGGTCGTTCTCGGTAATCGGGCGGATCTCACCATAAGGCACAAGGCCCAGCTTAATCAATGCCTGGAAGCCGTTGCAGATGCCGAGTGCCAGGCCGTCACGCTGGTTCAGCAGACGGTTGACGGCATCGGCCACAGCGGGGTTGCGGAAGAACGCCGCAATGAACTTGGCGGAGCCGTCCGGCTCATCGCCGCCGGAAAAACCGCCCGGCAGCATCAGAATCTGGCTCTGGTCAAGCTCTTTCACCAGGGCTTCGCAGCTGGCGGCAACGTCGGCGGGGGTCAGGTTCTTCAACACCAGAATGTGCGGGTCGCCACCGGCGCGGCGGAATGCGCGTGCAGTGTCGTATTCGCAGTTGGTGCCGGGGAACACAGGGATGATAACGCGCGGGGTGGCCAGGCGCACAGCCGGGGCAACGCGCTGGAAGCAGTTGACCTTGTATTCCAGGGATTTAACTTCCTCGCCAGCCTTGAGGTAGGGGAAGACAGGCTGCAGCTTTGCTTCCCATACATCCTGCAGATGCTGCAGGTCGATGTTTTCGCCGTTGACGTTGATGACGTAATCCACGGTGGTGGAACCGAGGAATTCACCGGCAGAAGCATCCAGAAGCTCCAGAATAACTGCGCCATAGCAGGGCTTGAACAGGTCGTCCAGGTTGATATCGCGGCTCAGGGACAGGCCTACGTGGTTGCCGACGCACATCTTGAACAGTGCTTCGGCGACGCCGCCGTAACCCGGCGTTGCTGCGGCCAGCACCTTGCCTTCGTCGATCATCTGCTCCACGATCTTGTAGATGGAAAGCAGGCTGCCAATCTCCGGCATGCCGTCCTTGTACTGCGGCTTCAGGATGACAACAGAGCTGTTGGCTTTCTTGAACTCAGGGCTCATGACGTTGGCGGTGTTGCCAATGGCGGTGGCAAAGCTGACCAGCGTGGGGGGAACATCCAGGCCTTCAAAGCTGCCGGACATACTGTCCTTGCCGCCGATGGAAGCAATGCCAAGGCCCATCTGGGCATCCAGCGCGCCAAGCAGTGCGGCCAGCGGCTTGCCCCAGCGTTCGGGGGCAGTGTTCAGGTGCTCAAAATATTCCTGGAAAGTCAGGTACATATCCTTGTGGCGGAAACCGGCGCAAACCAGTTTGGTCACGCTTTCCACAACGGCCATGTAAGCGCCGCGGTAGGGGTCCGCTTCAGTCAGATAGGGGTTAAAGCCCCAGGCCATGCCGGAGCAGGTGGTGGTTTCGCCATCCACCGGCAGTTTGGCAGCCATGGCCATGGTGGGGGTCAGCTGGTATTTACCGCCGTAAGGCATCAGCACGGTGGAAGCGCCGATGGTGGAGTCAAACCGCTCGCCCAGGCCTTTCTGGCTGCAAACGTTCAGGTCGCCAACCAGGTTTTCCAGCTTTTCGGCAAAGGTGGAACCGGCCCACTGGGGCTGCCATACCGTGCCGGGCAGAACATGAACATCGGCATGGCGCTCGGCACCGTTGGAGTTCAGGAACTCGCGGGAAAGGTCCACAATGGCAACGCCGTTCCAGTTCTCGCGCATCCGCTTTTCCTCGGTAACGGTAGCAACCACGGTGGCTTCCAGGTTTTCCTCATTGGCAAGGGCAATGAACTTTTCGGCATCCTCAGCGGCAACGGCAACAGCCATGCGCTCTTGGCTTTCGCTGATAGCCAGCTCGGTGCCGTCCAGGCCCTCGTACTTCTTGGTAACTTTGTTCAGGTCAATGTTCAGGCCGTCGGCCAGCTCGCCGATGGCAACGGAAACGCCGCCTGCGCCAAAGTCGTTGCAGCGCTTGATCATGCAGCAGGCGTCCTCGCGGCGGAACAGGCGCTGCAGCTTACGCTCAATGGGGGCGTTGCCCTTCTGCACCTCGGCACCGCAGTGCTCAAGGCTGTCCAGCTTGTGGGCCTTGGAAGAACCGGTAGCACCGCCCACACCATCACGGCCGGTGCGGCCGCCCAGCAGGATGATCACATCGCCGGGCTGGGGCTCTTCGCGGCGGACATGGCTGGCCGGGGTAGCACCCACAACAGCGCCGATCTCCATACGCTTTGCCACATAGCCGGGGTGGTACAGTTCAGCAACCTGGCCGGTGGCAAGGCCGATCTGGTTGCCATAGCTGGAATAACCGGCAGCAGCAGTGGTAACCAGCTTGCGCTGGGGCAGCTTGCCGGGCATGGTCTCGCTGACCGGCTTGAGCGGGTCGCCTGCGCCGGTGACACGCATAGCCTGATAGACGTAACTGCGGCCGGACAGCGGGTCGCGGATGGCACCACCGATGCAGGTTGCAGCACCGCCGAAGGGCTCGATCTCGGTGGGGTGGTTGTGAGTCTCGTTCTTAAACAGGAACAGCCAGTCCTCATCCTTGCCGTTGACATCGCACTTGATCTTGACGGTGCAGGCGTTGATCTCCTCAGACTCGTCCAGATTCTTCAGGATACCCTGCTTCTTCAGCTCCTTGGCACCAATGGTGGCAAGGTCCATCATGCAGCGGGGCTTGTTCTCGCGGCCCAGCTCGGTGCGCATAGCCATGTAGCGGTCAAAGGCCTCCTGCACCACGGCGTCATCGATCTGCACATCGTCCAGAATGGTGCCAAAGGTGGTGTGGCGGCAGTGATCGGACCAGTAGGTGTCGATCATCTTGATCTCGGTGATGGTGGGGTCGCGCTGCTCGGTGCGGAAGTACTCCTGGCAGAACTTGATGTCCCCCAGATCCATGGCCAGACCCTTTTCCTCGATGAACTTGGCAAGGCCTGCCTCATCCAACTGGTTGAAGCCCTCCAGCACTGCCACGGCAGCGGGCACAGGGTAATCCATCTTCAGGGTCTCTTTGGTCTCCAGAGAAGCCTCGCGGGCTTCCACAGGGTTGATGACATACTTCTTGATCTCGGCCACCTGCTCGGGGGTCAGAGCACCCTCCAGCAGGTAGACGCGGGCAGAGCGCACCAGCGGGCGCTCGCCCTGACTGATGAGCTGGATGCACTCAGCAGCGGAGTCTGCGCGCTGGTCGAACTGGCCGGGCAGATACTCCACCGCGAAGGACACGCCCTCGGCAGCGGGCAGCTCGGCGTAGGTGTTATCCACCGGCGGCTCGCTGAACACGGTGCTGACGCACTGGTTGAACAGTGCTTCGTCGATGCCTTCCACATCGTAGCGGTTCAGCAGGCGCAGACCGGTCAGGTCCTTGATGCCCAGCAGGCTGGTGAGTTCGTTTTTCAGACCGTTGGCCTCGACATCAAAGCCGGGCTTTTTTTCCACATAAATACGATAGACCATTGGGTAGGTTCCCCCTTTGTATTCTTTGAACCGACCCTCTCAGTCACGGCTTGCGCCGTGACTGAGAGGGTTTTCTTTCTTACTGCTTCTCTGCCAGTGCCTTCAGGGCGCGCAGGCCGATATCGCTGCGCTTGTGCAGCTTTTCAAAGCTGATCTTTTCGGCTGCTTCATAGGCGTGGCTCAGGGCGTTGGTCAGGCGCGGGCCGGTGGCGGTCACGCCCAGCACACGGCCGCCGTTGGTCACAATTTTTCCAGCCTCATTGAATTTTGTTCCGGCATGGAAACAGAAGTAATCCTCTTTTCCCTCAAACTTCTCAAGTCCGGTGATCTCAAATCCTTTTTCATAAGCCACCGGATAACCGTCAGATGCGAGCACAACGCAGACTGCCGCATTATCTTCAAACTGGAGATCAATTGTATCCAATTTTCCATCCACGCAGGCTTCCATCACATCAATGATATCATTTTTCATTCTTGGAAGAACAACCTGTGCTTCCGGATCACCAAATCTGGCATTATACTCTAACACTCTCGGTCCGTCTGCTGTCAGCATCAGTCCAAAGAAAATAACACCTGTAAATGGTCTGCCCTCTGCCGCCATTGCATCGACTGTTGCCTGATAAATGTATTTTTTACAGAACTCATCCACTTCTTTTGTATAGAATGGGCTTGGAGAAAAGTTTCCCATTCCTCCGGTATTTAAGCCCTGATCGCCATCTTTTGCACGTTTGTGATCCTGTGCGGAGGACATGATCTTAATAGTCTTTCCATCCACAAAGGATAAAACGGATACTTCACGGCCGGTCATAAATTCTTCGATGACCATGGTATTTCCGGCTGTTCCGAACTTTTTATCCTCCATGATCTCTTTGACACCGGTTTTTGCTTCCTCTAATGTATTGCAAATTAAAACACCTTTTCCAAGTGCCAGTCCATCCGCTTTTAAAACGATCGGCATTTTTGCTGTCTCAAGGTAAGCAAGTGCCTCCTGCGGATCAGTAAAGTTCTCGTATGCTGCGGTCGGAATATTGTATTTTTTCATAAGGTCTTTGGAAAATGCCTTGGAACCCTCTAAGATTGCCGCATTTTTTCTCGGGCCGAATACTTTAAGTCCCTCTGCCTCAAATACGTCCACAATTCCGCCAACTAACGGATCATCCATTCCAACGATCGTGAAATCAATTTCTTTTTCTTTTGCAAAAGCAACTAATTTATCAAATTCCATCGCACCGATCGGCACACACTCTGCAAGTGCTGCAATTCCGGCATTACCCGGTGCACAGTAGATTTTATCTACACGCGGACTTTTTGCAACGCTGGTGCAGATCGCATGTTCACGGCCGCCACTTCCTACTACTAATACTTTCATGCGGATTCTCCTTCTCTATGAAATATTGGCGAAACTCTTCTTTCGGTTTCGCTATTACTTATTCTCGTCAATTCGGACTCTGCCATCTACGACAGAGACTTTTCCGTTTGCGATCAGGTCGATCGCCTTCGGCATGATGATCCACTCCGCCTGCTCCATGACACGTCTCTGCAGGATTTCCGGTGTATCATCCTGCTCTACTTCCACTGCCTTCTGTAAAATGATAGGACCTGTGTCTGTTCCCTCATCTACAAAGTGTACCGTTGCTCCGGTCACTTTTACACCGCGGGATAGCACACCCTCATGGACTTTCAGTCCGTAATAACCGGTTCCGCAGAAAGATGGGATCAGGGATGGATGGATATTGATGATACGGTTTCTGTATTTTTCGATCATCTGCTTCGGGATCACAACCAAAAATCCCGCAAGAACTATTAAATCCGGTTGGCAGTCATCTAATTTTTCCAGAAATGCTTTGTTGAACGCATCTCTTGTCCCATAGTCCTTCGGAGAAATGCAAAGAGCCTCGATCCCATGATTTTTCGCACGTTCTAAAGCGTATGCATTTTTGTTGTTGCTGATCACAACTTCCACTTTTGCATTGGTGATCGTTCCATTGTCTATTGCATCTAAAATTGCCTGAAGGTTCGTACCACCGCCGGATACTAAAACTGCAACTTTTAGCATAAAGTTACTCCTTTTTCGCCGTCTTTGATCTCACCAATCACATATGGGGTGTCTCCGGCTGCACGCATTGCTTCCATAGTTTTCTCCACATCCGCAGGATCAACCGCAACGATCATTCCAATGCCCATGTTGTAAGTATTGTACATCATGTGCTCCTCAACATTTCCCTCTCTCTCCATCATTTTAAAGATAGCCGGTACTTCATAGCTGTCTTTTTTGATGACTGCATGTTTGCCTTCCGGTAACATTCTAGGAACGTTCTCATAGAAACCGCCACCTGTGATATGGCTGCACGCCTTGACCCGAACACCTGCTTCTTTCACGTTTTTCAAAGCCTTGACATAAATTCTTGTCGGTGCAAGCAATGCTTCGCCCAATGTCTTACCGAGTTCCTCGTGATATGTATTTAATGTCTCTTTGTCCATTTTAAAGATTTTTCTGACAAGGGAAAAGCCGTTGGAATGTACGCCTGTGGAAGCCATACCGATCAGCACGTCACCAGCCTTTAAGTTCTCTCCTGTAATGATGTCTTTTTTATCTACCACACCTACAGTAAATCCAGCAAGATCGTATTCATCTTCCGGCATCAGTCCCGGATGTTCTGCTGTCTCGCCACCGATCAGAGCACAGCCGGACTGCTTACAGCCCTCTGCCACACCGCTTACGATCGTTGCGATTTTTTCCGGATAGTTTTTGCCACATGCAATATAATCTAAGAAAAATAATGGTTCACCACCTGCGCAGGCAACATCATTGACACACATTGCAACACAGTCAATACCAATCGTATCATGCTTGTCCAAAAGAAATGCCAATTTTACTTTTGTTCCACATCCGTCTGTACCGGATAAAAGTACCGGCTCCTCCATTCCCTTGACTGCTTCCATGGAGAAAGCACCGGAAAATCCACCGAGTCCGCCTAACACTTCCGGACGCATGGTTTCCTTTACATATTTTTTCATTAATTCCACTGATTCATATCCAGCTTCAATATCTACACCTGCGTTCTTGTA
>OIEE01000455.1_pt1 | contig 13861 bp, 9 predicted proteins | sample 1581701 | NCBI WGS metagenome assembly OIEE01 (sample SAMN01760976, study PRJEB22395) | human gut metagenome | reverse complement strand
GTCGCGTCCGTGTGCGATGCGGAGCTGCCGCCCCACACGGGGCTTGTTTGGGCGAAATGTAGGAGTGAATCAGATTTGATTCACTTTTACGCCTCATCCTCTGAATAGTGAATCAGATTTGATTCATTACAACAAAAATGATAAATCATTTTGCATGGGCGGCCCACGCGCAAGTAAACAAAGTTTACTTGCAAATAGAATTTTCAAAGTAATAAACCGTCACGCAGCGGTTCTTGGGTAACTTCATGGATTTCATATGGAAACCTCCTTACTTGTTTTTTACATCATATCTGTTGTATTGATAATACACCACCGCAGTATTTCTGTCAACGATTTTACATATATGTTATCAAATTGTTGATTTTTCTTTCCAATGTGGTATAATGACAGCATAAAATTGCTAAAGAGGTCATCCCATGAAAATCGGAGAAAAAATCAAACGAATCCGCCTGCACCGCCACATGAAGCAGCGCGAGTTAGGCGAACTGGTTGGCTTTACCGATGGTGCCGCCAACCGTATTGCACAATATGAATCCGGGTTTCGCGTTCCGAAAGAGGATATGGTAAAAAAAATAGCAGCGGCACTCCAAGTCGAGGAGTGCGCGCTGCTGGAGCCGGATACCGGCAATTTGGAAGGTATTATGGAAACACTGTTTTGGTTGGATGAGGATATGCCGGATGTTCTCAGATGCTCATTGACCATGCCTTTGGACAAACGTCCAGCTGAGATAGGCAGTGCTACAGTGCCTGTCATTCAGACAAACGCAAAAACTGTTCCGTTCAACACACAGCCAACCATGCTTTGGTCTGAGAACGACTTACTGAATTGCCTACTTAACACCTACGCCGTAATGCAGTACAGATATCATACGGGCAAAATCACCCATGAAAAGTATTTTGAGTGGAAACTGCAATGGTCTTTTGGCTCAACGATTACACATTCTTCTCCCCTGTCTGCAGATATCGAGGCACTGCTTCAATCCGAAGCGGAAGAATAAGATTTCATTTTCGCGCCGTCGTTAAATAGTTTTAAGGCGACAACCCGCCTATAATAGATTTCATCATCAAAGTTTGCTCATCGTCCAAAATACCGCATACATCCATAAGTAGTTCCCGTTGACGTACCGTCAACCATCGCTGTTGCAAGCGGCTCGAATCCAGAATGAACACACCGCCACCCGCTCCCATCTTTGTATAAATTGGATATTCCAATTCTAATACCCGAATATCATTTCGGATGGTATGTGAGCTTACGGAAAATTCAAAAGCGAGATTACCAATGGTATCATTCTGCCGCTCATACAAAACCGTAATCAACCGCCTGCGACGCTCATAAAGTGAAATCTTTTCACCATTATTTATAGCTGTCAGGAACATCCTCCATTTTTACATAATTTCGCATAGCATCTTCCATGCTCATGCCGTTTGCCACGGCGTCGCGGCGGCAGGCGTTGACGGCCTGGATCTCCTTCATCTTCTCGCCGGTCAGGCTGTAGCCCTTCATGGCGATGAGCGTGGCCGCCCAGGCGACCATCGGGATGACGCAGAACAGGACGATGACGACCACGTTCATGCCGGGGGTGTAGGGGTCATACTGGGTGGGCAGGCTCTCGAGACCGATGAAGCTGACAGCCACGCCGACAACCGTTGCGGACAGGCTGGAAACCAGCTTGTCAACCAGGCTGAACAGCGTCCCCATAATGCCGGGGATATACTTGCCGGACTGATACGTTTCGTAGTCAGAGCAGTCGGCAACCATCGGGATGGGCATATCGGCGGTGGCGTAGTACGCGCCGTAGCCGATGCCGAACAGCAGGATAAACAGGACCGTGTACAGGTTGATAGACAGTCCGCCCTCACCCAGCAGGCTCAGGCTGAAGGCTGCGCTGTCCTGCTTCCAGAGCAGCAGCAGGACGAACACGCCGACATAGCACACCAGCGCCACGCTGACATAGCGCATCAGGCTGGCCTTCTGGCCCTTCTTTTGGCTCGTGCGGACGGTCAGCAGGAAGAAGGGGACACTAAAGACGTAACCCAGCACCATCATCGGCAGGTACAGCCCATCATAGTTGCCCATCATGCAACCGTACAGCATACACAGCACGGTGGTGTTGGTGGCGATGGAAAGCGCCAGCTTGCAGCCCGCACCGGCAACCATCAGGCGCTGCATGGGCTTGTTTTCTTTGATGATCTGAACGTACTCGGAAACTTTCAGCTTCTCGATCTTTTCGCCGCCGATGCCGAAGTACTTGGGCTGGTCCTTCTCCCAGATGCCGACGACCGCCAGCAGGGTGAGCAGGATAGAAATAACGATGCCGACAGGCGCCAGCATACGGAAGAACCCGGCAGAGCCGTAGCCGCCCTCATAATTTTTGGCGAGAATGGGGGCGAAGAACTGCATCGCGCCCATACCCAGCAAAGAACCGACGGTGTTAAAAATCGTGAACAGCGGGCGCTGCTTGGGGTCGTTGGTCAGAACGGTCTGCCCGGAACGGGTGCAGCTGGTCTGGAAGGTGTAGCCGATGACCCACACTGCGTACAGCGCCACAAACATGGCGTAGCGCGCCCACATCATCGTGTCGGGAATGAGCGGGGTCAGGCAGTACAGCGCCAGAATGCTGACGGCCATGATGAGGTTGCCGATGACCATGAACGGGCGGAACTTGCCGAACTTGCCGTTGGTGCGATCCATCAGCGCACCGATGATGGGGTCGGTGACGGCGTCAAACAGACGCATACCCGTGACCATAACGGAGGCAAAGATCATAGACAAAGCCAGAACCTTGCTGCCGAAGGTCGCAATATAAGACAGCACCAGAACGTAATACACGTTCGTGGCACCGTTGTTCAGCGGGAACAAGACCAGCTGATAAGGTTTGGCGCGGTTGACCGCGTTGCCGTTTTTGGTTTCATTCATAAGCAATTACTCCTGATTGCACAAAAATATAAGGAAATCAGCCCGCCCACCGCAGGACATATCTGTTGCGGCAGATAGCCTATGATGAACGAGCCGATTTCACAAGGAGAAAAAAACAAGGAATTAGAGAATGGCTAAAAATGTATTTTCCGTCTACCCTGCTTTTGCCGATTCCGACATAGCAGGTACGGCTTGCACAGCGCCCCGTTTATATATTACAGCGTACGGTGTCGCTTTTAGGCATACCGTAATCAGTCATACTGCGGGTATATGTGCCACTATTTGCATATAAAAGATTTTCCTTCTAGTTTGTGCTGTCGTTGACCATCATGTATACGTTGACCTTAAACACACCGTCTGTCAGTGAGGTTTCTACATCGCCGTTGTATTTTTCTGCTATGGCGCGGATACTTTTTAATCCAAAGCCGTGGTACCCATATTCTGTGGTTTTTGTTGTGATGGGCAGTCCGTTCTCATAGGTCAGGCTTTTATTTCCACAATAATTCATTGCATCTATAAAAACCATCTCACCTCTTTGTTCAATTGTCAGGCTGATCACACGTTTTTCCGCAGGCTCTATATTCTCTACGGCTTCAACGGCATTTTCCAAAATATTGCCAAAAAGTGAGTAAATGTCCATCGTATCCATAAAACGCAGCGCTTTTCCGTCACCCATACAGGTAATGGAAATTTTCTTTGCCAGTGCCTGGCGGCATTTTTCGTTTAATATAATATCCAATACATCCAAACCGGTGTGGTATGTAGTATCGTATACCTGCAGAAGTTCCTGCATGGATTCGATTTCTTTTTCCGGCAAGCGTGTTTGCAGTGCGGTTAATTTGTGCTTTAAGTCGTGATATTTCAGGTTCATCAGCTCCGAATTTTCACAGCTGCTTTCGTACTGGCGCTTTTCTTCTGTACGGATTCGTTGCAAAACGGCATATTCGCTTTTCAGCCGAATAAACCGACAGAGGAAGAATTGAATAAACAGTGCCAAAAGATTGCATGTTATAGCATACAAGGCAATACTGATGGTCAGGTACGGATTTTCACTTTGGGCTCCGTAGCCCCCCATGCGGGAAAAACGTGTAATGCCAACGCACACCAATACAATTACAATCGATATCACTGTAAGGCAGACATCGTAGTTCTCGTAAAACTTAATGTGAGAGGTATGAATAAAATAAAACACAACCGCATATAAAAGCAGACAGACGACCGCCGCCATATATCGATTCCAGGTTCCCATGCCCGGTAACAGGGAAATCAATCGGCTGAGATGATGCCCAATATGCTGTATTGCGACACCGGAAATGCAGGCTGACAAAACTGACAAAAGGGTTCCTTTACAGCACACGTACATCCCTATAACAGAAACCAAAATCGTAAACAGCATCTGTACAAAAACAATGGCTGCGCCCTGCTGGCTGATGCTTTTCGGATAACAGCCGTAGCCCACTGCCAATGAAACCGCAGTGGTTACAAGCAGCCTCACAAAAAAACAACGTCTTTTCGGGTAAATATGTAAAAACACCCATTCAGCCAATAGGATTTCAACGATATAATCGAACCGAATCAGAATGTCCATCTCTCCGCCTCCTTACTCAATCAGGCCGCCCAAATATCGGGCATACGCCTGCTTGAATTTTCCGAATTGAGTCCTAGCTATCGGCAATTCCTCACCGTCTACCAGGCAGGTGCTTTTGCGGATTTGCTCTACATAACGCAGATTTACAAGGCACCCTCTGTCACAACGGAAAAAAGCAGGATCATTCAATTTCTTTTCCGCTGCATTCAGGGTGATGTATTCCGCAAAGGTTCCTTCTTTGGAGTGGTAAATAACATAATGTCCGTCTACCGTTAAATACCGCAGCATTCGTATATGAAGGCTGATAATTTCACCCTCTGCACATACGCAGAACATATCATCGGGTCGGATTGCGACCCGGTCCAAAATGCGTGTCATTTTAAGCAAAAAGGAATAGTTGTCCACGGGCTTTACGATAAAATCCAGTGCATCTACTTCGTACCCTTTCACAGCCATCTGTGCCATGCGGGTAACGAAAACCAACACAACGGTTTTATCAATTTTTCTAAGCTGATGCGCTGCTTCTATACCGTTTGCACCGGAAAGAAACTCCACATCCATAAAGACGATGTCATAATTCGGCTCGTATTTCACCAAGAATTGATCACCCGAGTCAAATTCGCTGATACTGAAGGATACATCCTTTTGCGCCGCGACAAAATCCAGCCCGGCACTAATTTTGGCGCGATCCTGCGCATCGTCGTCTACCACAGCCACCCGCAACATAGGGCTTCCCTCCCTTTTTTGCTCAGTATATCATACATGCCGCACATGTTTCAATACAGCAGCAAGCCGTAAGAGTCAGCGCGATATCGCGCTGACTCTGCGGCCAGTTGCGGTTTTTACTGCTTATCTCTGTGCTTTTTTAACTGTTTTCCTTTCCTCCTGGATCAACGCGTACAGCGTCCAAATCAGCGAGGCAGCAAACAGCAGACTCAGCACGATATCCGCTGTGTACAGAGCCTTTTGCCACCAGGGGGTCAGGCTTACGACACGGGTATTGGAGGAGATACCGTTCATCGCGCTGGACCATACGGTCTGATAGCAAATGCGCTTAGCAGACTGGCGCATGGCCCATGCCATGGCACTGTAACCGGTTTTGAATTTGTCGAAGTGTCCTTGGGTCGCAGGCGTAGAACCATCCGGCAGATCACTACCGCCAACCAAGGTGCCGTAAACCTGCTCATAGTAGGGGTCAATATTTTGGCTGCCGTCCATATCCTGATAAGCATCCGTGATAACAAAGCCCTTCATGCCGCATTCACCACGCAGGAAGTCGGTTGCCAAAGCCGGGCAAGCTGCCGCACTCTGCACACCAAAGCGGCTGAAAGAAGCCATGGTGTTGAAGGCTCCGCCCTCTTCGATGGGAATTTCGAAGGCACGCAGGTACAACTCACGAATTGCCTGTTCCGGTGCCCAAACACCCACACCGTGACGGTTGTTTTCCTGATCGTTCAGCGCGCAGTGCTTATTGTAGACATGAACGCCCTTTTCCTCAATGCCGGCGCATTCCGCGGCACCGATCATACCGGTAAGGGTTCCGCACTCGCTAAAATACTCGCAGCTACGTCCGGTATACGGGGAGCGATGCAGGTTCAGACCGATGCCGTACAGACCGGAACAGCCGGCCCACAGACCATCCTCGCCAATCATATTGCCGACTTCCTTTGCCAACTGCTTATTGAAGGTAGCTGCCAAAATACCGTTTGCCGGGAAGCCGGTCATTTTACGCAGTGCATTAGAATCCACATCATCGGTAAAGGTGCCGTCATTTTTGATATGACCAGCTTCTTTTTCAATGCGGTAGGCAATGCCCTGGTTAGAAAGATATCCATTGCGGAAGGCCCAGCCACCAAAGCCGTTGGGACCGTTTTCATCGCTGGTTTCCGGTTTGGCAACACTTTCAACAGCTTCCGTCATATGCCAGCCGTTAGACACCAGCTTTACGGTGTCATCCCAAGTAAGCTGATCCATAAAGGTATCCCACACAGGATCAAAGTAACTGATTTCGTTGCCGTCCTCGTCATAGCGCATGTCGATCAGCATCAGACCCGCATCTTCTCCGTAGGTAGGATAGGTGCCATCGTCCTTGGGGATGGGCTGCTTGAACTGTGCGGGTACACCGGCCGTGTTATTGTATTCACCGCTGCCTTCGGGAACCTGGGCAAAGATTTCTTTTGCCATTTGTTCCGTCATCAGCAGTGTTTGATGACCGTTGGCCATATCCAGGGAAACAGCATTCCAGTTGTCACGGCTGTAATACTCCGTATGGTTGTCACCGCGTCCCTCATAGAGGTTGATGTCTGCAAAGTCAAACAAGTTCGTCACCAGCTGGTTGCTGCTGCCATCGATCATGGAAACCGCATCCGAATAGGCATACTTATCCTTGTTAAAGGACAAGCCAAACTTTGCTACTTTGGTTGCATCTCCGGGATTTCCGGTCATTTTGCTGGTGTCAACAGAAACGCCATTCTGCGCTTTTGCTGCCAACACATTGTTGACCGCGTCGTGGGCGCTGCCACCTACAGCTACATAGTAGTCACCGTCCATCAACACATAGCCTTTGGCGTTGTAGGCATCGTACGAGGTAAAGTATTTTTCATCCAGCGTGATCGTCACGTTTTGGCTCTGACCCGGTGCCAATGTATCCGTTTTCTCAAAGCCGACCAGCTCAACCGAAGGAACCTGTACCCCATTTTGCTGCGCATACTGACCATACGGCTTAGAAACATACACAGGAACAGAATATTTGCCAGAGTAGGTATCGGACACATTGGTTACCGTTGCGGTAACCACATAATTGCGGTCGTCGGATTTTTCAACCTTCACATCGGAAAGGTCAAAATCTGCATACGAAAGCCCGTAGCCAAAGGGCCGCGCCACGACCTCGTCATAATTGTATTCGCCTACATTTGCTGTGCCCAGGACATAGTCCTCGTAACGGGTTTCCGTGTAGCGGTACCCCATGTACATACCTTCCTGGTATACAACATAGGAAGAAAGAGTAATGTCGCTGGTAGAATATCCACCGTTCTTTTCGGGATCGGTCTCCGTTTTAGGCTTTTCCGTAGAAATGCCGTACTCGCCCGCATTTTCATAGACCCAGCTGCCGAAGTTTGCATTTACAGGGTTTTTGGCGTTATCAACCCACATCGTATCCGGCAGACGACCCGACGGAGAAACCTCGCCAGTCAGCAGCTTGCCGGTGGCCTCATTGCCGACACCCAGCGCACCAACCCACAAGGCAGCATCGATATCCGGGTCGTTCAGGAAATCGCCCTCAATCATGCTGGAATAGTTAATCAGCACAACAATGCGGGAAATTTCACCGGCAGCCTTTTTCTCTTTCAGACCCTGAAGAACGGACCATTCATTGGCATTCAAGCCCAGGTAATCCTTGCCCAGGCCGTCATGATTGTCAATGCCGTCTTCGGTAATGCCCAAAAGGTCATAGCCTTCGCCGCCGACACGGCCTACCACAAAAATAGCGGCATCGCCATATTGTGCCAGCGAGTCGCCCGCGGCAGCATCTACAACCGACCAGGGAGCTTCATTGATCAGCAACCGCGAGGTGCTGTAAGAGCCTGCATTTCTGCGCTTGTACTGTGCCCAATCCTCGGAAGTATACTGCTTTGTCAGAACCGGGTTGATTTCCAGCCCCGCATCCTGCAGAGATTTGCAAAAATCCGTTGCTTCGCTGGTAGAAATATTACCGGAGCCGGTACCGCCATATACAGGGTCGTATGCCGTTACGCCCAGCAGGCTAACCTTGCTGCCTTTGCTCAACGGCAGAGCACCGTTTTCATTCTTCAGCAGCACAGCGCCTTCTTCCAAAACCTCTGTTGCCTTAGAATGACCGGCATTGATAAGATCGGTCAGATTATCAAAATTGCTCTTGTAATATTCGGAATCCTGATTCGTATCCCCGGTCTCTACAACATCAAAGGTTTTTACATTCAGCGCACTGCTGATGGCCGTTGCATTTTCGTTGCAAATCACGGTAGCTGTGACCATAACGCCGGACAGCAGCATACTGGTTACGGTCAGGATTTTTCTTGCAATCTTTTGTTTCATCAGTTTTCCTCCTTTGGGCACGAGCAAGGCAAAAATACGCAGACTATGCTTAAAACCAGCGCAATGCCAAACATAACGGCGTTGACAAAGAACTCAGGCGGAAAGCCGGAAAACTGAATACCGGTAACTACAGAGGATACAAAAAAATAGATGTGGTAAATATAAAAGAGTAAACCCAAGAAGTTTCCTACCAGAAGTGCCGATGGTGCAAAGCGTTCGTGATTTGTAAACAGCAACACCAAGCCCAACAGCACGCCCCCTGTCATACACAGCAGGGCTTCGCGAGCCATGAAGCGTGTGCTTGCATAGATCGCAGCATACACGATCATGGTGATTACCGAGACTCCGGAGCAAATCAGTGTTCCATAAAATGCACGGGATCTGTTTTTAAGTTGTTTTATCATCCGTTTTTCTCCCTTCAAGAACGCGGGAAGCGGCAGTGCGCCCTCCTTTCTACCATATCGCATGATACTTGCCAACATGACCGCGTTTATTTTGTCTATATTGTAGCATTTCGGATAATGTATTCTGTTTTTTAGCGCGAAATCCCGTTTTTTTAGCGCGAATTGCAGGATTTTTAGAATTCAAGTTACCACCACTTTATCTCGCATACTTTTCCCGAATCGTTGACCACCATTTGACCACTACTGTGCAGTTACCTTGTAAAATGCCAGAAAAGCCTGTTGTGACAACCAACAATGGGCTTTTTCTGGTTTTGGGAGCAGTTGGGCAGAACCAACAAAATTTACGCTTTATCGTCGGTCTATACTGCCTTGTCGTAGTTCTCCGACAACTGCGACATGGCAGGTTTTAGGCTCGTTTTTATTCGATACAGCGTGATTTACGTTCGTAAAAGCGCGGTGGTCAACGGTAGTCAGACCACGAATTGACCACTATTGGAAATTGACTACTTTACAAGATTGAAATACGCTGTAACGGCGTTTTTCATATATAAGCGATCGTAGCTCAGCTGGATAGAGCGTTCGGCTCCGACCCGGAAGGCCAGAGGTTCGAATCCTCCCGGTCGCACCAAGAGCAGCACCTTATGGGGTGCTGCTCTTTTTGTTTTGCATGGATTTTATGGAGCAGTAAAAGAGCGGATTCGAACAGCCCGTGCCCCGCGCTTTGCGTCCCGCGGGGCAGAAACGCCCCGGTGGGGCGCTTCTAGGGCGCGGCTTGGCGAATCCCTTCGGGCACACTTAAAAACCTCATTGCAATGTGTTTTTGCAATGAGGTTTTTTCATTTAATTGTATGTGAAATAATTATTTTACCATAATGTCATTGACAACTCCAGCTTAAAATCGTATTATAAATGCACCACCTGCTATATTTTAGCGATATGGCGTATTAGCTCAGCTGGACAGAGCATTCCCTTCGCAGGGGATAGGTCAAGGGTTCGAATCCCTTATACGATTATTGTGCGCCTATGGCGTTTTTACATGGGAGTGACAGCATTTTGTTGGCCACTCCCTTTTATATTAGTTTTATTAACATATCGTCTGCTGCGTCCGTGTACTGCCCTTTTGATAGCCGTTCGTTCCTCAGTCGATTTATGGCGGTTCGCATACGGAAAATTTCTTCTGCGGAGAAACTTGCCTTTTTATCAGCTGGGAGAGAATTGATTTTTAGTATCAATCTTCCCGACTCCTGTGTGCTATGCCCAAGCGCCCTTTCACGGTAATAATAAGGAGCAAGCGCTTTCAGCATAATACTTTTGTTTGCTCTGGTTAATCTGATTTTCTTCATCATAGTCCAATCGCCTTTCCCAACTTTTCCTGCGCCTTGCGCTTATTCTTGTCAAAGGCGTGGGCGTAAATATCCAGCGTTGTGCTTGCCTGCGCGTGACCCAATAGACTAGCCACCGTGCGCACATCCACCCCCTGTGCAATCAGCAAGCTGGCGTTCGTATGCCGCAAGCTATGCACACTCAAATCCAGCGGCAGGTTGTTGGCTTTCAAAATCAGCTTGAAACGATAGGTAAATGTGCAGGGATTCATCGGCTTGCCGTTAGGCTGGCGGAATAAGTAGTCGTCCTCAGATACGGTTTCGTTCGCCGTCTGCTGCCTATCCCACTCGCATTCTTTCCGCCACGCCTTGAGCAGTTGACACATTTCTTTGCTCAAATACACCATGCGATCACCGCTGCTGGTCTTAGGGTCCTTAGTGATTGATTCTTGGTGGCTAAGTTTGATCACACCCCGCTGTACATGGATTGTACGCTTGCGCCAGTTAATGTCACTCCATTTCAGTCCACAGGCTTCACCTCGGCGTAACCCTGTAGCCAGCACCAGCTTGAAATAGGTTTCGTATTTCATGCTCTGACCTTCAAACGCTGTAATCAGTTTCTTTACGGTTTCCTCGTCAGCCACCGGGCGCTCCTTCTTTTGTCCTTTCGGTTTGTAACACCGCCATGCAGGATTATGTGTAAGGTATCCCTCGTCCACAGCCGCCGATAGGATGCCGCACAGCGTGTTGTGTAAACCTTCGACTGACTTCTCGGATAGATTCCCTCTGCCGTCCAAACGCGGGCTGTGCCGCATTTCTTCGTAAAAATCTCGGATGACTTCCTTGCGCAAATCCGTCAGTTTATAGTTGCCCAACGCCGGCAGAATGCGCCGAATGTCCTGCAAATCTCGTTGGTACGTAGAGTCCGCCAGTTTCTTCGGTCCTATGTCAGCCGCCCAATGCTCAATGTACTTTGCCAGTGTAATGCTTCGATTAATAGGCTCTGGGGTGTGCTGAACCTCGCGCTCAAATAGGATTGCCTGCTCCTTTACCCACTTTTCGGCTTGTTTGGGTGTGTACTCCTTGGGCGGCTTGACCGTTTTCTGTACGGATTTCAGCCTGTTTCCCTCGTAATCGTACCCACGGGATACCACAATCAAATAGCTGTTACTGCCGCGCTTTCTGATAGATGCCATTGTTTTTAACGCTCCTTTGTATGTTTTGTTGACCTGCGGTACTACAAAGCATACCGACAACTGCGACAGAAAGCTATCACCACACCCAACAATCTTTCACCCAAAATTCTACCTATTACTGACAAAAACGGCACCGCTATTTCTGACGGTGCCGCTGGTTATTTATCCTGCTTTCTTGGTTTTTCTATTCTTATTTTTCATAAATGCAACATAGCACGGATTTTGGTTGTTCAGCAGATCTTGCATCAGGTTTGCGGCCTGCTGTTTCGCCACGTCCTGCGGGTGGCAGTAGGTGCGCTCCAAGAATGCCGTATCCGCATGACCCAGCAGGGATGCCGCCACCTGTTTGCTGGTGCCTTCCTGCAGCAGATAGGTTGCGTAGAAATGCCGTAGGGTATGCAGGTGGTAATCCTCAGATAATCCGCATTGCTTATACAGCTTACGCAGATGTCGGGTAAAGGTATCCGGGTGCGGTACATGACCATCGGGATCTGTAAAAATCGGCTGCTCTCTACCCGGAACGCCGCTATGTAGCACTTTCTGCTGTCGCAGCGCCATCAGAAGTTCCCATATCCCCAGCGGAATGGTTACAATCCTTTCCCGATGGTTCTTGGTGTCGCTCTCAACAATCTGCCCGGATGCGCAGCTGCGTGAACGGCGGACGGTCAATTCACAAGCACCGGTTATGTCCCGCCATTGCAGGGCGCACAGTTCCCCACGCCGCAACCCTGTCGTGATTGCCAGTGTGTAGTACGCCCGATACAGAATCGCTTCGTTCTGAATTGCCCGCATCAGTTTACTCATTTCATATTTCTGCGGAATATGCTGCACCTCCTTTTCAAAATGCTTTTTCCGAACGCGGTGTGCCGGATTAAACGGAATGATGTCATTTTTCTTGGCATCTTCCAGCACAGAAGAAATCGTCTCCAAATATTTCTGCACAGTCGTTTCCTTGATGCATTTCCCGCCCCTGCCGGGTCGCTTACGGAGTTCTTCGCACATTTCTTCCAGCGTCATGGGCAACAGTTTTGCAAGCGGAATACCGCCAATCAGCGGGTAAACAATATCCAGATTGCGTTTGTACCCCGCGTAGGTGGTAGCTTTGAAAAACGGTTCTTGCCGCTTGAGCCAGTTTTCGGCGTACTGTTCAAAGTGGGTCTGGTCGCTTTCTTCTACGCCATACTTGAACTTCTTCTCGATGCGCTCGGCCTCCGCCATGACATACTGCTGAATGCCGCGTTTTGGCACGGATGATGGCACAGCGATGGTCTGCGCCTTCATCCGTTTCTGCCCGTTGACCTTATAGCCGTTGCAGACGGTGATTTTGAATTTTCGTTCGGACTTTTTCTTGATGTAAGCCATTGTACCTCCTTATCAGCGCTGCCGAGAACGGTTTCGGCGGCGGTTCTTGTTGTTCGTATATTGATTTTCTTGATCTATGCGGTTGGATTCGCGTGTTCTTTGGATGCGCTTAATTGCCCCATCTGCAATTCTGTCCTCTTTGCGGAGTTCCGAAATCTTGCAGGTCAACGCCATGCGTTGCTCAGCCAACTCCGGCGGTGCATCCTTTCGGCGCATCTGCTTGACGACCTCGGCACGCTGCGCGGCAAGGGTTTCCATCTGCCGGGACAAGCCCTTGCGGTAGTCCACGATTGCCTGCAAAGAGGGAAACTTGTGGTCGTGAACAAAGGCGTGTTCTGCAAGGATTTTCTCGGTATCTTTCCAGATGCGCTCCAGTTCCGGGCGGTTGATGCGGGGCTGTTGTTTCTTTGGTAGAATACCCAACTGATAGCAGTAGTACAGATACAAACGGTGCATCTGGGATTCCCCAAAGAATACCTCGAAGAAAATTTGGAGGATGCTTCTATTTTCCGTAGGACGATACCGTTTCGGCGTGTTTTGCCGGGGCGGGTGTTTCAACTCATACAGCCTTGGTCCGTACAGCAGGTAGTTCCCGCGCAGTCTGTCATCTATGGTTGCAAGATCGTATTCTTCTCCCAGCCTATAAAGTCGCACTACACGGCCGCCATCCCGCGCCCGGATGGTTGCGTACTTTCGGTTAGGGTCACTGCCGAAAATATACCCTTGCCGATACAGCGCTCTGTGAAAATCCTCGGCGGTGCTGGCATCCTCACAGGCTTGGTCGATGGCTTCGCGCATCCGGGCGTACCGTGCCGGTTCCTTTGCCTTGGGCTGCTCCACTACCGACAAGCCGTACTCCCGGCACAGCTTGTCGGATGCTGCCCGGTACTCGGCATACTGGCTGCGGCGCTGCTCATATTTCTTGCCGTCCACATAAGACACAGAATTGATAACGAAGTGGTTGTGCAGGTTGTCCGTATTCATGTGGGTGGCGACCA
>OIEE01000453.1_pt1 | contig 13887 bp, 9 predicted proteins | sample 1581701 | NCBI WGS metagenome assembly OIEE01 (sample SAMN01760976, study PRJEB22395) | human gut metagenome | reverse complement strand
TTTTTATCAAGGAAAGAAAAAAGAAGGCTCAACCGGTCTAGGCTTGGCAATAGCAGATACGATATGTAAAATGCAGGCTCTCAGGCTTTGCTATGAATATAAGAGCGGGGAGCATTGTTTTACACTTTATGCATCCACTCATAATCAATAAAAAAAATCGTGTTTTTTTTTAGAATTTCAAATTCTTTTCAGAATCTCCCTTCATATTTGCATCAGAAAACAGAATGTAGAACCAAATAAAAAAAATGACGATTATGAAAAAGGTATTATTATTGTTAGTGTGCTTATTTACGTTGCAAACAGTGGTATGGGCGGATGATGACAAACCTATTCAAGTAAACCAATTGCCTCAGACTGCACAGACTTTTATCAAAACTCATTTCCCCGATAATAAGGTGGCGATGGCTAAAATGGAAACAGACTGGTTTGATAAAAGCTATGATGTGATTTTTACTAATGGAGACAAACTGGAATTCGATAAAAAAGGTATTTGGACAGAAGTGAATTGCAAATACAGCGCTGTACCTGTCGCTGTGGTTCCTGACGCGATAAAGAAGTACGTCACTACGAATTATCCCGATGCCAAGATGCTCAAGATCGAGAGGGACAAGTATGATTATGAAGTGAAACTTTCTAATGGTTGGGAGATAAAGTTTGATATGCAGTTCAATGTGATTGATATTGACAATTAATTATTAGTTATAGATCTGAAGTGTGGTTTATGTGAATAAACTGAAGCTTTGCAGGCCGTTTCTTGTTCCATGAAGAAACGGCCTGTCTTTTTTATTGATTTTAATAGCATAGTAATTCTGCCGACACGATCTTGTAATAGATAACATGGATATTTGCATAGTTTTAATAATAAAGATATGCATCTAAGAACGTATTATCCTACAGTGGTTTTATCGGATATCCATCTGGGAACCTCTCATTCCAAAACAATTGAAGTCAGTAACTTTCTGAAATCTGTCAATTGTGACCGTCTGATATTGAACGGAGACATTATAGATGGTTGGCATTTGCGTAAGGCAGGTACTAAGAGGTGGCAAGCAAAACATACTGATTTCTTTAAGGTTATCATGAAGATGATGGAGAACTTCGGTACTGAAGTTATTTATGTGCGCGGCAACCACGATGATTTTTTGGACAGCTTGGTCCCTATGACATTCTATAACGTAAAAATCGTCAAAGAATACATCCTTGAAACACATGGAAAGCGTTATTATGTGACACATGGCGATCTATTCGACCGGGTTACCACACAGATGAAATGGTTAGCCCGGTTGGGCGATGCAGGTTATACATTCCTCTTATGGGTGAACCGCTTTTATAACCAATATCGTACTAAGCGGGGGAAACCGTATTATTCTCTGTCACAGGCCGTCAAACAAAAAGTAAAGTCGGCTGTTTCCTATATATCGGACTTTGAGAAAGTATTGGTGGAGTTTGCACGTGTACGTAAATGTGACGGAGTGATTTGTGGTCATATCCATCATCCGGCTAATACCTATTATGATGGTATTCATTATCTGAATTCGGGCGATTGGGTGGAAAGCCTTTCGGCACTGACTGAGGATGCGGACGGGAATTGGAATATCATGGAATACCATCATGTACTAGCTGATGAGAATGAAGAAAATAAAGAGTTTACCCTAATACATACAGCCTCATGAAATTTTTATTTATAGTACAGGGTGAGGGGAGAGGACATCTTACTCAAGCCATTACGTTGGAGGAAATATTGCGCCGGAACGGTCACGAAGTAGTGGAAGTACTGGTAGGTAAAAGTAGTTCGCGCCGCTTGCCGGGATTTTTCAATCGTAATATCCATGCTCCGGTAAAACGTTTTGTCAGTCCTAATTTTCTGCCTACACCAGCTAACAAACGGGTGAGTTTGATGCGGAGCGTGGCGTATAATCTAGTGAAACTTCCTGTGTATATCAATAGCATTAACTACATTCGTCAGCGTATCGAGGACAGTGGTGCGGATAGGGTTATCAATTTCTATGAATTGCTGACCGGACTGACTTATTTCCTGTTCCGTCCCTCTGTTCCGCAAATCTGTATAGGGCATCAATATCTGTTCTTGCATAAAAGTTTTGAATTTCCAAAGGCTGATAAAGTAAGCTTGGCTCTTTTGAAGTTTTTTACCGTATTGACCAGCTTGGGGGCGAAGGAACGTTTGGCTCTTTCTTTTCGTCACATGAAGGATGATCCTCAGAATCATATCCGTGTGATTCCTCCCTTGTTGCGTAGGGAAGTGACTTTACATGAACCTTATTCCGGTGACTATATACATGGCTATATGGTTAATGCGGGTTTCAGTGAAAATGTAATGAAATGGCACAGGCAACATCCCGGGATACCGCTTCGTTTCTTTTGGGACAAGTGGGAGGAGGAACCGGTGAAGAGAGTGGACAATACATTGAGCTTTTATCAACTGGATGATGTGGAATTTTTGAGGCAGATGGCGGGATGTAAGGCTTATGCCAGTACTGCCGGATTTGAATCGGTGTGCGAGGCCATGTATTTAGGCAAGCCTATTCTGATGGTTCCTGCCCATATAGAACAGGACTGTAATGCATATGATGCCGAAAAAAGCGGTGCGGGTATCATTTCCTCCGATTTTAATTTGCAACAGTTGCTGGAATTTGCGAAAGATTACCACCCCAATCGTGATTTTGTGTATTGGGTACGTGGAGCTGAATATACTTTGTTGAATTTGTTAGAGAGTGATTCTTCCAATTATCAACAAGTTTTATTTAATGAGATGTATTTGGTTGAAGAGTTTATTTGATTTTCTTATAAAAACTCTCTTTAAGTCATGGCTGTATGCGTCGGCTGTGACTTTTTTATTGTTATTGATTTGTAGTTATATTGACATGTTATTGTAATGTGTATGACGTATTTTTGCTAAAAATATTAAAACCGTATGGAGAAGAAGAAAAAGGAAGATAAATATTATCTGCCGAGAGATATCAGTTGGATGTATTTTAATCGTCGCATTTTGCAGGAAGCCATGAAAGAACGTGTTCCTATACTGGAACGGTTGAGCTTTTTAGGAATTTACTCTAATAATTTGGATGAATTTTTCAGAGTACGTGTAGCTACTCAAAGCCGGGTGGCCGAGTGCGAAGATAAAGCGGCGCATTCTGAACGGGAAGAAGCATTGAAACTGATTAGACAGATAAATAAACTGAACAACAGGTACTCTAAAGAATATGAAGGTGCGATCAAGCAGGTAACGGCAGAATTGGAGAAAGAAAATATTTGTTTAGTCAATCATGTACAACTGGATGAGGAACAACAGTTATTTGTCGATTCTTTTTATCAACAACGGCTGAATGGGTTTATTAGTCCTGTCTGGCTGAAATCAGTAAAACAACTGGGTAACGAAGCGGATGAAAATATCTTTTTGGCTGTAAAGATGAGGAAAGAAGGACATAAAGTTGGAGAATATGCAATTATAGAGCTGCCTGTAGCACAGGCAGGGCGTTTTATCCGTCTGCCGGATAAGGATGGTAAAAATTACCTGATGTATTTGGATGATGTGGTACGCTATTGTTTACCATTGATATTTCATGGTATGAACTATAAACATTTTGAAGCGTATGCTTTCAAGTTTACCAAAGATGCGGAGATGGAGATAGACAATGATCTGCGTAACGGAATGATGCAGAAAATTTCTAAAGGAGTAAAGAGTCGCAAACGAGGTGAGCCTTTACGGGTTATTTATGATGCCAGTATGCCTAAAGATCTTTTAAAACGTGTCATGAACAAGTTGAATCTGGATAAGTTGGATACAGTATTGGGCGGTGGAAAATATCATAACCATAAGGACCTGATGCGTTTTCCAGACTGTGGCCGGAAAGATTTGAAATACCCTGAATGGACTCCTGTTTTGAAAAATGAGCTTTCGGGTAACGTTGGTATGTTGGAGCTGATTCGTAGGAAAGATCGTTTTATTCATGTGCCTTATCATAGTTTCGATTCTTATATCCGTATATTGCAGGAAGCGGCGATTAATAAAGAAGTAAAAAGTATCAAGACAACCCTCTATCGTTTGGCTAAAGATTCGAAAGTGGTAAAAGCATTGATTAATGCGGCACGCAATGGAAAGAAAGTAACAGTAGTTATTGAATTGCTGGCACGTTTTGACGAGGCTTCCAATATAGATTGGTCAAAGAAAATGCAGGATGCCGGTATCCGTGTGATATTTGGGGTGGAGGGACTGAAGGTACACTCTAAGATTACCTATATATCCATGAAAACAGGTGCGGATATAGCTTGTATCAGTACAGGAAACTTTCATGAAGGTAACGCCCGTATGTACACTGATTATATGTTGATGACGGCTGCTAAGAATGTGACGCGTGACGTGAGTTTGGTCTTTGATTTTATAGAACGCCCTTATTCTCCCGTTCGCTTCAAAGAACTGTTGGTATCTCCTAATGAGATGAAGCAAAAATTTAGCCGTCTTATTAATGAAGAAATTAAGAACAAGCAGGCCGGAAAACCTGCTTACATTTTGATAAAGATTAATCATATTACTGATCCGGTAATGGTGAAGAAACTGTATGAAGCATCTTCGCATGGTGTTCGGATAGACTTGCTGGTTCGTGGTAATTGTTCACTGATTACGGGAGTGCCGGGAGTGAGTGATACAATTCGTATCAATGGCATCATAGACCGTTATCTGGAACATTCGCGTATTTTTATTTTTGCCAATGGTGGTGATGAGAAAATGTTCATTGGTTCGGCTGACTGGATGCCGCGCAATTTGGATAACAGGGTGGAAGTGATTGCTCCCGTTTACGATCCGGAAATAAAGGCAGACTTGAAGCGGGTAGTGGAATATGGTTTGAAAGATACTCTGCAAGGACGGGTGGTGGACGGAACAGGAGAGAATCGTCCTTGGATATCGGAAGATAAGACAGCTTTCCGTTCGCAGGAGGAATTATACAAATATTATTTAAATGAAAACAGAATAAAGGATTAAGATGGGAAAAGTGAATTATGCTGCTATTGATATTGGTTCTAACGCTGTGCGCCTTTTGATAAAAAGCATTGACAGGGAGGCTGTGCAGGAGAAAAAAATTAAAAAAGTGATGATGCTTCGCGTACCCCTACGACTAGGGTTCGATGTTTTCTCCATAGGTGAATTGTCCGAGAAGAAAGCGGATAAGCTGAGACGTTTGATGAAGGCTTTCCGTCAGTTGATGAAAATTTATGATGTGGATGATTACAGGGCATGTGCTACTTCGGCTATGCGGGACGCGCGTAACGGGAGGACGATAATCAAGAAAATCGAAAAGGATACAGGTATCCGCATTGAGATAATTGATGGTCAGGAAGAGGCTCGAATGATTTATAATAATCATATAGAGTGTATGGAAGACCGTCTGGGTAATTATATGTATGTGGATGTGGGTGGTGGCAGTACAGAGATTAATCTGTTGACTAACGGTGAGTTGGTATGGTCGGTGTCTTACAACATCGGTACGGTGCGTATGCTGAGTAATGCTGTTAAAGAAGGAACTTGGCAGCAAATGGAAGAAGAGCTTATGAAAGTGACGGAAGGTGTTGCCGCGATCAATATCATCGGATCGGGTGGGAATATTAATAAGTTGTTCCGCCTGGCAGATAAGAAGGATAAGAAGTTGCAACGTTTGCCGGTCAGTTCGTTGCAAACAGTCTATGATGTGTTGAAACCGCTGACTCCGGAGGAAAGGGTAGAGGCATTCAGTCTAAAGCAAGACCGTGCCGATGTAATTGTGCCTGCTGCGGAAATTTTTCTGAAAATTGCAGAAGTAGTGCATGCAGAATATATTTATGTTCCGGTCATTGGACTGTCTGATGGTATCATTGACAATCTGTATGCCAAAAGCCTTGAGAAAGAAATGAAAGTTGAATAAACTTTCATTTTAATACTGTTTGTATTGTACGACTTCAAAAATATTCGGTTTATCCTGATAAATTGTTGGAAATTAATAGTTGAAGTTCCAAAATTTGCTATATATTTGTAATCGTTAACAACTAACAAACAGAAATACCATGATGAACAAAATGTGCATGGCAGCTGTAATAGCTGCTTCTTTGTATGCAGGGACTACTTTTGCCCAACCTGCCGCCGTAAAGAAAATCATTGAAACGGGCCAAACAGATAACCGGGTGATGCATCAGTTGGATATTCTCACCAATCGTTTTGGGGGAAGAGTTATAGGCTCGGATGCGTATGAGAATGCAGCCGAGTGGATGATGCGTGAATATAAACGGTGGGGTATTGACGTACGCTTGGAAGAAGCTGGGGAACTGCCGGTAGGTTTTAACCGTGGTCCATGGTTCGGACGTTTAATCGGGGGAGATCAGGCAATGGATCTGCATTTTGTCACTCCATCCTACACTTCAGGTACTAAAGGTCTGCAACGCGGGCATGTTTTGATAGAGCCCCGTACTCAAGAAGAGCTGGACCGCATGAAACATCAGTTGAAAGGCGCTTGGGTGTTGATCTCAGGTGAAAATGTAGGTTGGCCTGTTGACCGTTCTGCTAAAGGAGATTCGTTGAGAGCTGCTATCAAAGCTGAAAATATAGAAATAGAAAAGCAGAATGCTGCCTTGATGGAAGAGAATTGGAGCAAAGGAACCAAACATGCCATGAAGCCTTTGCGTGAAATGCCGGGACTATTTTATAAAGAGATGTGTGAGGCAGGAGCACTTGGCTTTATTCAGTCGGCACCTGTACCTTTACGTGCTTTGTATGATCGTGCTTTATTGAATGATCCCCATACTACGTTTGATAATTTGCCCGAAGTCTGTGATATCAAGTTGGATGAACATCAATACAAGATTATTAAACAGATGGTGAAAGAACGACGGAACTTTTGGCTGGAATTTGATATTCGTAATCATTTCAAACTAGGTCCTGTGAAATATCATAATGTCGTAGCATCCATTAAGGGCACTAAATATCCGGATGAATATGTTATTATAAGCGGACATCTTGATTCTTATGATGTGGCAACCGGTGGTATAGACTGCGGTACAGGTATTGGTCCTATGATGGAGGCTGCCCGTATGATTGCACTTTCCGGTGCAAAACCTAAACGTACTATATTGTTTGTGGCTTTTGCTGGAGAGGAATTTGGATTATTGGGTGCAAAAGCATATGTCAAGACTCATGCAAAAGAATTGGGAAAGATTGCCAATCTGTTCAACCGGGACGGAGGGCCGACTCCACCGGTGGGAATCTCCGTTCCTCAGGCTATGTATGATGATTTTGTGGAAGTGTGTAAGCCTGTGAAAGAGATCCGTGCGGATTATCCGTTTGAGGTAAAGGTAGCGAAACCCTTTAAACGTCCTACTCAAAGCGGTGGTACGGATGCCAGTGTTTTTGCAGTGGAAGGAGTGCCTACTTTTGGTTTCAATACACAAGACATAAAAGGATATAATTTCTCTTATGGGGAAATATGGCATACGGAACGTGATCTTTATACGAAGAATATACCAGAATACCAAGAGCATGCAGCTACGGTAACAGCAGTGGTTGCTTTGGGAATTGCTAATTTAAGTAAACAGTTATCTCGTGAAGGAATGCACAAAAAGTAGCGCAAATGTTCTTTTTTTCTTCTTTTAGTGGAATTATGTCGTTTTGATGTGTAAAAAATGTTAGCTTAAGTTCAATCTACTGAGATAATCTTTACCTTTGCTGCGCATATAAAGCAAAATGTAGGTAAACAAAAAACCTGCGATATTTGTTAATATAGAAAAGGTAAATTATCAAATAAAAGTAAATAGAAGCTTATGTCACAGATTATTGGACATATTTCACAAGTTATCGGACCGGTAGTCGATGTGTATTTTGAGGGCAAAGGCATCGACACCGATCTGCTTCTTCCAAGCATTCATGATGCATTGACTATCAAACGCAATGACGGCAGAATTTTAGTCGTGGAAGTTCAACAACACATTGGTGAAGACACAGTGCGTACTGTAGCTATGGATAGTACGGACGGTTTGCAACGTGGTATGGAAGTAATTCCGACGGGACATCCTATTACTATGCCGGTTGGTAATCAGATTAAAGGCCGGTTGATGAACGTAGTAGGTGAGGCTGTGGACGGTATGCGCCCGCTGAGTAAGGAAGGGGCGTTTCCCATTCACCGTGAACCCCCTAAGTTTGATGAGCTGTCTACTGTGCAGGAAGTACTCTTCACAGGTATTAAGGTTATTGATTTGCTGGAACCTTATTCAAAGGGTGGTAAAATCGGATTGTTTGGGGGAGCCGGTGTAGGCAAGACCGTGCTTATTATGGAGCTGATTAACAACATTGCCAAGAAACATAACGGCTTTTCCGTTTTTGCCGGAGTCGGTGAACGTACACGTGAAGGCAACGACCTGTTGCGTGAAATGATTGAATCTGGTGTAATCCGCTACGGAGAAGAATTTAAGAAAAGTATGGAAGAAGGCCATTGGGACCTTTCCAAAGTAGACTATAATGAAGTTGAAAAGTCACAGGCTACATTGGTGTACGGACAGATGAACGAGCCTCCCGGCGCGCGTTCTTCCATTGCCCTTTCGGGGCTGACCGTTGCCGAATCTTTCCGTGACCGCAAAAACGGTGACAGCAACGGACCACGTGACATTTTGTTCTTTATCGACAATATATTCCGTTTCACTCAGGCAGGTTCCGAGGTTTCGGCGCTGCTGGGACGTATGCCGTCTGCCGTTGGTTATCAGCCGACACTTCAGACGGAAATGGGTGCATTACAGGAACGTATTACATCTACAAAGAGCGGTTCTATTACATCTGTACAGGCCGTATACGTACCTGCCGATGACTTAACGGACCCGGCTCCGGCTACAACCTTCGCACATCTGGATGCGACAACCGTACTTTCACGTTCAATCGTAGAACTTGGTATTTATCCGGCTGTAGACCCGCTTGAGTCTACTTCCAGAATCCTTGACCCACGTATTGTAGGTGAAGAACATTATAAGGTAGCCAGAGCAGTTCAGGAAATTTTACAGAAGTACAAAGAATTGCAGGATATCATCGCAATCCTTGGTATGGACGAACTTTCAGAGGATGATAAGCTGGTCGTATCAAGAGCAAGAAAAGTACAGAGATTCCTGTCACAGCCATTCTTCGTAGCCGGACAGTTTACAGGTCTGGAAGGAAGATATGTGCCGATTAGTGAAACAATTCAGGGCTTTAAGGAAATCATCGAAGGTAAGTATGATGACATTCCTGAAAGTTACTTCTTAAACTGCGGTAATATTGATGACGTACTTGCAAAGTGTAAATAATCTGTAACAGGTTAAACGACACGGGTAAGAATGGAGGAATCAATGGCAGATATGAAGACATTCAGGCTGTTGGTAAACACGCCTGACAGAGTATTCTACAATGATGATGTGACAATGGTAGAGCTTTCCACAACGGAAGGTGAGATTGGTGTATATGCAGAACATATTCCTCTTACATCAGTACTGGTACCGTGTGTTATGAATATTCATGTAGATGGAGATGTAAAAAAAGCTGCTGTACACGGCGGAATTGTTGAGATTTTACAGGATAAGGTAACGGTGCTTGCAGAAATTGCAGAGTGGCCGGAAGAAATTGATGTAAATCGTGCCAATGAAGCCAAAACAAGAGCTGAACGCAGACTTTCAAGTAACGATCCGCATATTGATGTGGTACGTGCGGAAGCAGCGTTAAAGCGTTCTCTTGCACGACTGGGTGCAGCACGCTAAATAAATGTATAAACCTTCCAATTTATGGCGATACTTAAGAATACCATAAGTTGGGAGGTTTATTTATGTTCAGGGATTGTTGGGATTATATCTGTTATAAAATACAGGATACGATTTTAAAAAACGGACAGAAACAAAACAGGAAGAAACAAGAAAATATAAATAGGACAACACACAGAAAGGCGGGATTTTTGCTGCAAAAGACCGCGGTTGTTATTGCGGGAATTTTGTGGCTGATAGCGGCAGCGAGGGTATTTTGGAATATGCCGCAGACGGGTGTGCAGGAAAATGTTTTAAGTGCGTTTGGCAGTGCATCCTACAAGGAAGTGTGCGCAGATATTTCTGCATATGGCAAATATGGCAGTATGGAGCTTACGGATACGGCAAAAGAGATTATCCTGGAAAAGGCGGCAGAAAAAATAGGGATTAACCGGTATACGATAGAACAGACAAGCCGGGACAATGTGGAAACAATGCAGCTTTCCCAAAACGGTGAAAACGGCAGTGTTCTTTGCAGATTTATAACGATTCATCAGGAAAATGTGGAGTACGAGCAGTACCTTTACATCGGTGTGACATTAAAAAATACGGTAGATGCTTCTTTTACATATGAGAAGCTCATTCGTCAGATAATGGAAGAAATGCAGATTGATACGGAAGTCAATGTCAATTTAAAGGGACAGATTCACGGGGCGCTTACCGATACGCAGAAAGAGCAGTTTGCACAGGATATGCTTGATATGATGAATGCAAAACTAAGTGTCGGTCGTCATATGGAAGATGTGTATACTGTATACGCATATAACAAAGGGATTAAAAATTATATTATGATAGGAAAAGACAAGGTGAATGTCAATATCTGCATCGGATATGACGAAGAAAAAAATGAAACCACGGTGTATCTTGCGACACCGATGAATATGCAGGATTACTAAACGGCAGACTATGAAAATCTGTATTTAGGCTTGTAGTTTTTTGGTAAACAGATTAAAATAAAACTATTCATCAATATTTGAAAGTAAAAGAGGAACAAATCAGTGACGATAGAAGAATTACTTGAACAGTGCATCCAGAAGAATCTGATTGATCTGACAATCAGCGGATTAAAAAAGAAAAACGAAGAACTTCCGGTAAAGATAAAGGTACGTCCGGTTGCCATGAAAGATAAAATAGAATATCAGGTTTCAGAGTTTATCGGAAGGAAAGTATTTCATAAGAATTATAAAAAAGACGAATTGAAAAAGAAGATTATAGACTGGATGCAGGAGGACTACAAGCAGGCACAGTTTACCATGACCGATGCAACGGCACAGATTTTGTCCGGGAAGCACAGCCAGACCGTGAAATACAAAAAATGTAAGGAAGTCCGGGTGCAGAGGGATTTGTCGCACAACCGTACCAAGCGTTACATTCTGCCGGAAGGAACGCCAGTTGGATTTCTGATTGATCTGGGCGTTATGACCAAAGAGGGTAAAATTGTACGGCAGAAGTATGATAAATACCGTCAGATTAACCGCTTTCTGGAATTTGTCGAAGACATTCTGCCGCAGTTAAGCAAAGAACGGGAGCAGACGATTATTGATTTTGGCTGTGGAAAGTCCTATCTGACCTTTGCCATGTACTATTATTTAAAGGAACTGAAAGGCTATGATATCCGTATTATCGGGCTGGATTTAAAGGAAGATGTCATTGCACACTGTAATGAGTTAAAGGACAAATACGGCTACGGAAAGCTGTCATTTCTTGTCGGGGATATTGCATCCTATACCGATGTTGATGCGGTTGATATGGTGGTGACACTGCATGCGTGTGATACGGCAACGGACTATGCGCTGGCTAAAGCCGTGCAGTGGGGCGCAAAAGTCATTTTATCCGTACCGTGCTGCCAGCATGAAGCCAACAGAATGATGGAAAATGAACTGTTACAGCCGGTGTTGCAGTATGGTATCTTAAAAGAGCGCATGGCGGCAATTATGACGGATGCCGTACGGGCAAATCTTCTGACAGCAAAAGGGTATGACACACAGATACTGGAATTTATTGATATGGAACATACACCGAAAAATCTGCTGATTCGTGCGGTTTATACCGGAAAAGACAGTGAAAATGCAGCAGAAGCATTGAAAAATATGGAGGAAGCACTCCATTTGAATCTGACCTTAAATAAACTGCTGGGCGAATAGGCCGCAGATGGATAATGGAAAGGATTAAGTTATGGACAACAGGGAAAATGCTACATATAAATATATTATATTGGCAGTCGCATTTATGGTAACTGTCGTGGTTACATTTATATCCATGAATTATGAGACGTCAGCCATATCGACAATGACAATGACACAGGCAACGCTTCCGGTCGTTATGATGCAGACCGAAGAAGGCCAGTTGTATAACCGGTTATACGGTTATACACAGAAAGTCGATGCTTCAATGATGGGAGAAACACTGACACCGCTGCCGACAGATAAGAAATTGTCCGTTGTAGTGGATTTGTATGGACAGGAATTAGAGGGTGTTTCGTACAAGGTAAGAGATTTAAGCGATTTATCGCTGATTGAAAATACAAAAGTAGAAGATTATACGCAGGACGAAAGCCGTGCAGATGTTGTGCTTAATATTAAGAATCTGATTGATAACAATAAAGAATATCTGTTAGAGGTTACGATATCGACAAAAAAGCAGGAAGAAATTTATTATTACACGCGGATTATCAGCGGTACGGATTTTCAGGTGCAGGATAAATTGAATTATGTGCTGGAACTCAACAGCTATGCGTATGACCAGACACAGTTGAAAAATCTGACACAGTATCTGGAAACGACATCTTCCGGAGATAATTCCAATTTCGGAAAGGTCAATATTCACAGTAAGCAGTCACAGGTTGGCTGGGGTGAATTAGGACCGTTTATTGAAAGTGACAGAATTCCTTCAATTACACAGATTGGTCAGGAAACGGCAGAAATTACAATAGATTATATGGTGGGTGCAGAAAATGATAATAATTCCTATGATACATATCGTGTAAAAGATTACTATAAAATACGCCAGTCCGGCAGTAAATTGTATCTGCTCGATTATGAGCGTGAGGCAGGGCAGTATTTTGACGGTCAGAATGATTTTCTGTCATCCTCCAAAATTAATCTGGGTATACAGCCGGATACGGATGTGATGGCGCAGGCAAGTGATAATGGGCAGTATACGGCATTTGTCAGCCGGAATACACTCTGGGAACTGGATTCGGACAATTCAGAATTAACAAAGGTCTTTTCATTTGATGCAGAGGATTCGGACAATATCCGGGAACGCGGCAGCCAGCATGAAATCCGCATTATGAGCGTATCGGACGAGGGCAGCCTTTATTTTCTGATCTGCGGCTACATGAGCCGTGGTGCACACGAAGGGGAAATGGGAATTTCGCTGTGTTCGTATAATTATGGGGAAAATGTGGTGCAGGAAGAACTGTATCTGCCGGTAGATGTTTCCTATGAGAGTATGGAAGAACGCATTGGCGGCATTGCTTATGTGAATGACAACAATTTGTTTTATATTTTAATTGACGATACATTGTATGCCATTAATTTAATCAGCCGTGAAGTCATGACAGAAGTTTCAGGGCTGGCACAGGGAACGTATGCCGTTTCTAAAGGCAGAAATATGATTGCATACAGCGAAAATCATTCGCAATATGATACGGACAGTATCCGCATTTTCAATATGCAGGATGGCACGGATTATACCATTCGTGCAGATGCGGGTGAAAAGCTCAAGGTGCTGGGCTACATTAATTCAGATTTTATTTATGGCATTGCTGATGCAGAGGACATTGTATCCGAAGGCGACGGCAATACTTTTTTCCCGATGTATCAGGTGAATATTATGGCATCGGATTATACGATGCAGAAAGAATATAATGAGCCGGGCATTTATGTGTCTAATGCGATTGTCGATAAGCTGCGTGTGAATCTGTACCGTGTTGTGAAAAATGCAGACGGCAGTTTTTCAGAAACAACGATGGACCAGCTGATTAACCGGGAAGAAAACAGCACCAGTGACGGTCTGGTTATTGATACCATTTCAACGACCAACCGAAAGACCGAGGTGATTCTTGTGTTAAAAAAAGCGGTTTCTAATGTG
>OIEE01000452.1_pt1 | contig 13895 bp, 5 predicted proteins | sample 1581701 | NCBI WGS metagenome assembly OIEE01 (sample SAMN01760976, study PRJEB22395) | human gut metagenome | reverse complement strand
CGGGAAGCGAAGAAACCGGAAAGAGCACCACCGATCACACAGCCGATAAGTGCACTGGAAGAAGTGATACCGTGCATCACCTTGTCATATTGGAAATCCGTAGCCATCAGGAAGAAAGCTTCCAAACACACACCCGCCGCCGCAAACACCGCAAACCGTTTGCAGGGGCGCGGTGTACCCATCGCGCCGCAAAAAAACGGGAACCGTGCGCCGCAAACCTGCCATCCCTCCCACAAGGCGCCCACCCAGCCGCCAGGCCCCGCCACAAACAGGCGCATGCGAAACAAATAATTGCGCAAAAACAGGGAAATGTAGAAAAAAAGGCGAATTTTGCTGCAAAGTTGCGCTCTGTGTGCGCAGAGAATCATAAACACGCGGTCAAAGTATATAAAAGGGACCGCTGCCAAAAAGAAAATCAGGAATAAATTATACAAAGGCTTTGAATACATTGTATAATTGGAGGAAAACGCAATCAGTAAAAGTGCTGAAAAACAGGAATTTACGTGGATTGTATTGCCTTTCTGGTATAAAGGTGCTATACTTTAACACTAAAAAGTAAATGCGCAATGAGAAGATTCGATGCGTAATTTTTTTGAAAACAACATGGCAACGGTTGCGCAAGCGAAAGAAGCTGACTTCTTTTATTGTTCCACAGGGATCCCCTGTGGAACAATGTGCTTTCATCAAGCCAGCGCGAAAGGCGAGTGAGCAGATTGAATAGAACAGGGAAAAACACAACAGGTTGGGCGCGCCGGCTGACAGCGCTGCTTGTCACCGCTTGCCTGGTTATGGCAATGGCCCTGCCTGTATACGCCGAGGTGGATCTTCTGCCCGACGCACCTGACGAAGTAGAGCTGCTGGAGGATGAGCAGGGAACGGCCTCCGGGGAGGATACCACTCCGCCGGAGCAGAACGCCGCCACCCCGGAACCGGAACAAAGCGCCGAGCCGGAGCAGCCCGCCCCGACCGAAACGCCGGAGCCCACGGCAGAACCCACCCCGACCCCGGAACCGGCAGCCACCGCAACGGCCACCCCTGTGCCGACCGTGACCCCCACCGCCACCCCGGAACCGACCGAACAGCCGCAGAAGATGTACGCCGCAGAAAGCGTGGATAACGTGCAGGCAGCTAGTGAGCCGGAAGCGGCAGAAGGATTCACGGTTTACTTTGTCGTTCCGGATAAGATTAATGGGGAGACCGTTTCAGCTTCCCATGAAATTAGGTTTAATGTAAAAACTGATGAAACCCCGGGCAATTCTAATGATGGTGCGTGGTGGCATACGCATACAATGGAGCCGACTGGATGGGAAACAAATGGACATAAGATTTATGCCGTTAAGAATTGTAAAGATATACAAGGAAAAAACTTTCTAGAAATACAGTTCCAGTTATACGAAGGTTCTGATTGGAAAGGAGAGATTAAGCTAAATAATAACCTGGGTCCTATAAGCGAATTCAACAACAAAATGTATGATCCAACTACTAATAATGGTGAATGGACAGACAATCCCGTCCTGAAGGAGCATACATACTATGCAGGCAAACCCATCAAGTTCGAAAACCGCAGTACAGCTAATTTGACGAGCGTAAAGGCAAATTTCTATATCCCTGATGAAAAAAGTGAAACCTTAACATTGGTTAATGATGGCTCAGAAGCTAAACCTGTTGCTAAGGAAGAATTCGTTACTTTTACCATCCCAGACGTGGAATGCTCTTATGTTCAGTTTACATGGGATGAGGGCGGTCAAAACAAATCCAGCAAATTCTATAACTTCTATGGTGAAACTGTTAGTGGTGATAAAGAATCCTTTATATACAGTGAAGCAAATAACTGCTTTATCTATACTGGCGCAGACAACGTAAGATGGGGTATAGAAAAGTCTGTCCTTATCTATTACGATGCTACTTTTTCCAAGATGGCATTGAGGGGAGATACCGACGACTATTCAATCCCCAAAGCCAATCAAAGTACAGTTTACTACCGCATAAGGGGAAATAAAAAAGATAGCATAGGCGGCACAATGAGCCGGATTGAGGGCACAGATTACTATGCAGCAGATGTGCCGGATGGCTATACCGAAATCGTATTCTCTTCGTATCCGTTGAGTAACGATAAGAACCTTGCAACCTGCGGCAACAGTACAGGTTGGGAAACCATCCCTTCAGACTATCAGAAAACGGAACAGTGCTTCTATGCGGATACGAATGACGATGCAGTATATGGCAAGGGCCAACGTGGCGGCTACTGGGCTCCAAAAGACACCACCCCGCGTGATGCCGAAAAGGGGAAGAGTACTGGCACTAAAGTAGTAGATATTAAACCCGCTGATTTTACGGAAAAACCAGACACAAAGTATGTTACCAGTACGTTGTATGACTATTATACAGATTACGAACTGAACGGCAAGAACCGTGGTAGTTACGATCAAAGTTCTCCTGCTGTAAGTTACCGCAACTGGGTACCCTTCCGTGAATTTGATCAGGCACTGAGCGATTATTATCAGGCTGCAGATGCCAAATACCCGCTTTATACCGGACATTTCCAACCTTCTTATTCTGACTGGGGATATAGGTTTGATGCGATTAGTGCTGCATTGAATCTTTGGGGGCTTAATAACGACTTCAAAGATGAAAATCGCTTCATGGCAATCAATAACTCCACAATCAATGAAGAAGGAAAGGGTACACGTTATGACTATGCCTATCAGGGCTTGGTTGCGGATACAACATCCACCGGTAAAGCAACAGGTGAACCGCTGCTGAAAGGTACAACAAAAGCAGAACCGCACTTCGATGAAGCGTTTTTGAGCGGCACGAACACCAAAAATGCAAAGCTTGGCAATGTGTACAATAATGTTGCGTTCCCCTTTACCAAGAAAGCGATTTTTGATGAGGATCAGGGCGTTGATTACTGGTACTTTGACAGCCAGGATACGACTCTGTACTTGAAGCAGGATACCGAGCAAGATCAATATTTCCTGAAATCAAGCACAGACGAGCAGGAAAGGGAAAAGTCACGCAATCTTGAATCTAACTCCACCTCAAAAACGATAACCAAAAATGACAAGACTGTAAGTTCCTATGGCTACTTCCCGTTCAATGAAACAGCAACCTCTGGTGTGGCTTCTACCTACAATTACGGCTTTGGCACCAAGCTGCAGATGGATTTTACCCTGACGGATGACGGTATGGTAGAAACCAATAAGACGGGTGAAGATGGAAAAAAGGAAAAAACCAACATCAAGTTCTTCTTCTCCGGTGACGATGACGTTTGGGTATTCATTGATGGCAAGCTGGCGCTTGACGTTGGCGGTGCCCATGGTAAGGTTTCCGGCCTGCTGGAATTTGGCGAGACAGAGACAGAAGATGGAAAGAAAAAAAATAGTGTAACAGCCTATGTCAGTAAGGTCAAAACAGGCGGAACGTCAAAAAGTGACCAAAATGGAAATTCTGTCAAGAGCGTAAGATATAATGGTGAACCCATCTCTTTCTCCGCGCAAGGCACTACTCTTACATTCGACAAAGGCAAAAAGCACACCCTTACCATGTACTACATGGAACGCGGTATGTGGGAGTCCAACATGGCGGTGGCGTTCAACTTCCCGGATAATAACGAGCTGCAGGTTCAAAAAGAGGTCGATCTGACCAACGTTACTGATGATGACTTCAAAAACTGCTTTAAAAACCAGAAAATCTTCAACTTCACCATCAAGAACCAGGCAACCCATTATGGAACAACACTGGCCGCTAAACCGAATCCAAGCGATACCGAAAAGGTGAATTTGACTGCGACTGGTAACACGATTAAACCCGCAACCGAACCAACCGAATCAAACAAAGGCGACTACATTTTCGAGTTGGTTAAAAACCCCTGGCCAGATTCCAAGCCGGATTCCGGGCAAGATCCCGGGCAAGATACCGGGCAAAATACCGAACAGGTCCTTCACTGGTACGCACGCTATATGGATACGCAAAGTGCAGCGCGTGAGAAACGTCGTGGCATCCTGACGCTGGGAAACCCCATCAATATCGAAAACATGCGCTTCCTTACGTTCCAGGTTTACTTTTCCCAAAAAGATGGTAGTGACCTTTCCCTCAACAACCTGTATCTGGAACTGCTGGATGAAAATGACGTCCAAAAAGGCAGCCTTGGCACAACAGGCATTAACGGCGCAACGTATGGCTCGGTCGAAGTGACGACAGACCAATGGGTCACCGTAAAGCTGGACCTGCACAAGATGAAAGAGCAGGACAAATTTAGCGGCAACGTTACAACCATCCGCGTGGGCGATAACTATAACCGCAACATCTATTTCAGGGACTTTACCTTCATTCCCAAAGCGGTGCCAAGTAAGATGACCGGCTTTACAACCGATCAGAAGGAAATCCCGGATTACGGCTCCGCCGAAAGCGGTCATTTGGAAAACGCCGAAAACGCACAGTACACCTCCAGCAATGACACAGACACCCAGTTGGTGGACAAGGACGGACGCTTTGTTCTGGAAGCTGGAGAAACCGTTACCTTCAGCGACCAGTTCCGCCGCGGCAGCTACATTTCGCTCAAAGAGGAACTGAACCAAAACCTGTACGACACCAAATGGACGGTGTGCGAGAACGGGCAGGCGGTTACTTCGATGAAGGGCGATAGCAAATCCGTGAGAGTTGACAACGCGAACAAGTCGCTGGTTAGCCAGAGCTCCCCCGCCGACGGCCCCGATGATGGCCGAACGGAAGTTTATGACGATAGTGTAAAGAATGATGGCTACAAGGTGAGCAAAAAGCCCGAAGAAGCCAACACCATCGTCTTCCGCTCCTATAAGGACCCGGACGAAACAAGCTCCACGCTGACAAAGCTAAAGGTAAAATACGTCAACACCGTCAAAACCGGCGGGCTGAAAATCCAAAAGAAGGCCGCAGAGGGGGAGGAAGGTACCATTAATGGCACCTACACCTTCAAAGTTACCTTTAATGATGTTGGCGGTGAGGGTCTGGAAGAAAAGCCCATCGAAAAATATGTTTATATCAACATGAACGATGAGAACAACCCAGAACACACCGGAACCATCACCGGCATCCCCGTTGGTACCCGCTATACCATCGAGGAAGTCAAAACCAGTGATGGTTCCAGACTGCAAAGCGTAACCGTTCCGCCTAATTGCCATTCCGCCCAAGAGATCGGCAACACCATGGTGGAAGGCGTGATTGTGGCGAGCGAAGATCCGGAACTTACCGCAATCTTTACCAACACCCAGCGCACACTGATCAACATTGAGTTCGATAAGCTCTGGAAAGATGCAAATGGTAAGGACCTTACTACAACGAACCAGCCGAACGAGATTTACATCCAGCTCCAGCGCCGCCTGGCAAACAGTGCTGAGGATGCCCCGTGGGATGTTGTTGACTACCCGACCTCGGGCAGCAAATATGTTACGGTTCACCATACAGATAACGGCTGGCTGTATACCTTTAGCGGTTTGGATCAGTACCAGATCAATGCTGACGACAGTCAAACCAATTATGTGTACCGCATTGTGGAAGGTACGGTGGATGAGGCTGGCAAGTTTACCGAGGTAAAGCCGAACAAAACCATTACGATTAAAGGCAATACGTTTGTTGTAACGGCTAAAGCGGAAGCAAAAATCAGCGATGGAGATAGCACAAAGGACACCCAAGCCACAGCCACCGATGGAACCATCACCGGCGGCAGCGGCAAGATTGAGCTGACCAACAAGCTGCAGAACCCGAAGTTTGCACTGGATATCATCAAGAAGGACGCGGAACCCAATAATGAGGGCCAAGATGTGTTCTTGAAAGATGTTGAGTTCAAGCTGGAAAAGCTGGTCGAACCAACAACCGAAGGAGAACCGCAGAAGGTAGATACTACCTATATATTCAATGGCACAAATGGCACAAACACAGGTTCCATTACCGCCACAACGAACGAAAACGGCGAAATCACCAATGCGTTCACAAATCTGAAACCCGGTACATACCGCCTGACGGAAACCAAGGCACATCCGGGGTACAACCTGTTGGCACAGCCAATTAAGATCAAATTTACCCAAAGCGGCGAGTGTTATATTGATGGGCAGAGAATTACGGACGAAGGCAAGTTTAAGCCGGGCGCCAATAACACCTACACCATGACCCTTACCGTTCTGAACCGTAAAACGCCTGAGCTGCCCCACACGGGTGCAGACGCGCCAAGCCTGTGGCTGCTGATCGGCATGCCGCTGGCGGTGGCAGGGCTGTTGATATTCACATTCCGCTACAACAGGAAAGGGGGCCGGCGACATTAACCATCCCCCGGAAACCCAGCAACCCCCAGGGTACAGGGCCTGCCCGCCCGTGCGCGCCCGTTTACGGCAGGGCGCAGCCATAAGCCGGGGTGTATAACTGAAAAGCGGAAAATATCGCCTGTTTCTATAAGCGCAGCCGGATTTTGTGTTAAGAAGCCTTGGGGTCCGGAAAGGATTCCGGCGGCTCTTTGCCTTACATCCTGCTTGTGGCTGCGAAATATCCGTTATTTCCTTTGGTTTCAGATGCACCTTAAGCCAAGTGGGCAAGCGGCCCAGTTTTTCCTCCTTTTTTCTTCACGGCACAGTGCGGGCGGCGCGGCAGCGTTTCCCCGCTGCAGCGCCCCGCACTGCACGCCGTGCTGATGCAGAACCCTTAAGCCGGGCGGCCCCGCCGCCCAGCCGATGATGATTTTTTTAAGAGAAGAGGTACTGAAATGAAAAAAGCAAAACGTTTTCTCACAGGCCTGTTGAGCGCCGCCCTGGCCCTCAGCCTGTGCGCCATGCCAGCAATGGCAGAGGGTACAGGTGAAACTACACCCACAACTCCCCTGGCTAGCGCTATTGATAAAGATGCAAAGGGTACCATCACGATTCATAAGTATGAATATAATGGTAACGAGGATAAAGCCGGCACAGGTGTAGCAGGAGACGAGAACAATGTGCCCACAGATGCAAAAGACTTGGAAGGTGCAACCTTTACCTATTATCAGGTAATGACTGCGGATGAACTGGTCGAGTACTATAATGGTAAAAGCACAGAGAAGGTAGGCATCAACACTTATGTTGATAAGAATGGTCAGATTCTTTCTGCTTATGCTAATAAGCCAAATGGCTCTGGTAAGACGGGCAAGAATGGCATTGTAAAGTTTGGCGATGGCGAGACGGGCCTGCCGGTTGGCTTGTATGTTATTATCGAAACTGAAACCCCCGCTAAGGTAACGACCCCGGTTGAACCGTTCCTGGTATCGCTTCCTATGGCAAATCCAACCAATAAGGCAGAGTGGATGTACGATGTGTATGTATTCCCTAAAAATGCAACGACCTACGGCAAAGTGACCTTGGAGAAAAAAGGCCGCGTGGGCGGTGGAACTCCAGAGAATCTGAATGGCGTTACATACAAGCTTGAAAAGAAGGTAAAAGATGATCCCGAAACATGGGAAGAAGTAACCAAAAATGAGCAAACGGATGAAGATCTTGGAACGTTAAAGACGACTGATGGCAAGATTACTGTAAGCGGTCTGTCTCAGGGTACCTACCGTTTTATCGAACAGAGCTATGATCCAGATACTGGTTATATTCTTGATCAGACTCCGATTGTGTTTGTAGTTGACAGCGAGGGCAAGATTACGTATGGTAGCAAAACGGAATCAAATGTTACCATTGAAGTTATCAATGAAAAGCCGGATTTGGAAAAGAAAGTAATTGATAAAGACAATACCGAAACAGAAGATACAGATTACAGCGTAGGCGACCATGTTCCGTATACGATTACAGTAAGTGTTCCTAATAACATTACGAAGCTTAGTACCTTTGAAGTAACGGATACGCCTAACAACTTGAAGTATGATGGGAATGCTACATTGACCTGCGAAGGCATTGCTGTGGATGAAGCGGTATATAGGATTACTACCAAGGGTGAAGATGTTCCTGCAAATGGCTTTAAGATTACATTTACCCCTGCTGCTATGGAAAATTATGCAGGGAAGAATATTGTGATTTCTTATACTGCCGAAATGACGGCTGCTGCTAGCACGCCGAAAGATGGTAATCACAATACTGCAAAGTTGAAGTATACCAATAAGATTAATGTCGATGGTCAGCCGGATGACGGCTCTAACAGCGAGATTCATGACGATACCGTTGTTTATAGCTATACAATCAATGTGCATAAAGACGGTGATGATAAAAAGAATCTAGTCGGTGTAAAGTTTGACTTGTACAAGCAGGTTCCGGAGCAGGAAGCCGGAGATAAGGCTTTGACAGCGGATGAAGTGAAAGCATATGGTCTGCCTACTGCAGAAGCTGGAAAAGTGTGGGTTAAAGTAAACACAGATACGTTGGTAACAGATAGCGAAGGTAATATTCATCAGGATGGCTTAGCAAATGGTGATTACTACTTGGTTGAGAAAGAGACTCTTGATAGTTATAATTTGCTGAACGGTCCTGTCAAGGTTACGCTGAACATTAGCGAAGAGACGTCTTGGAATGAAAACTTTGAGTACAAAGATGGCGTTTTGACAAAGCATGATTGGGATCAGAAAACAACGAAGTTTACCGATGATAAGGGAAAAGACGTTACTGACACTGCTACAATCACGGTTACTGTCATCAACCGCAAGGGCTTCGACCTGCCCACCACCGGTGGTTTCGGCACCCTGCTGTTCAGCGGCATTGGTGTGCTGCTGGTTGTGGCCGGTGTTGGCGTGCTGCTGAGCCTGAAAAAGAAGAACCGCGCCTGATGCGCCTGCCGCAAGGCAAAACAATGTTACAATTCACCAATAGGGTATAGAGGGATAATCCATCATACACAGGGGGAGGGCCGGGTTTGGCCCTCCCCCTATGGTGGGTTATTGGGGAATAAATTTTTTTGGGTGTACATGGCCGTTGTTCGGTTGATTTTTAGGCCCTGCGTGGGGAACCACCCTACGGGTTAGGTTTGTGGCGGGGAACCACCCCTCAGGCCGCTCCGCGTCCAGCTCCCCTCAAGGGGCGCCAATATCTCGCGTGGGGAACCTAAAAATAAATAGGGCAAGGCCCGTCAACGGGCCGATGGCGAGCATCGGCCCCTACAAATGATTTGCAACGTTTGCGGCGCGGGGTGGATGGGCGGCAATTATTAGGCCCGTCAAACGGGGCGTCGGGGACGCCGCCCCCTACATGCAGGGCGAGGTTTATTACAATTTTGTGGTGTGCAACGCCGTAAGGCCCTACAGATTATTTTATTGTTATTCACTACCCTAAAAACCACCCCCAACCCAATATCTCCTGAGCGGCGCAATGCGCCGCGGTCCACCACAATGATTCATTATTCTTTATTATTTATTCTTTTGCCTACTTCCAATTCCTAATTTCTAATTTCTAATTGCATCAGTTCCCAACTTCAACCCTCTCACGGAAAGGTTCGCGGTGACGCTATGGATACCACAACAAAACTAAAAGTCGGCTTTGCGGCCTTGATGATCCTGTCCGGCATTGGGGTGGCATCGTACCCGGTTATCAGCAACGCGGTGGCGCAGCGCCACGCCAGCGAAGCGATCCAAAATTACGATGATACCGTAAAAAGCATGGATACCGAAAAACTGGACGCCGCCAAGGAGGCCGCCCGCCGCTATAACCAGCAGCTGGACAGCGCCGTGGAGCGCGATGCCGCAGGCGAAGCGGAGGACACCGGCACCAGCTATGTGGACCTTGTGGATGTGGGCGAAAGCCTGGGGTATATCACCATCCCGAAAATTGACGTCAACCTGCCTATTTACGAAGGCACCAGCGATGATGTGCTGCAAAGGGGCGTTGGCCATCTGGAAGGCTCCAGCTACCCCCTTGGCGGCGAAAGCACCCACAGCGTGCTGACCGGCCACCGCGGCCTGCCCGAAGCCGTGCTGTTCACCGACCTGGACAAGCTGGAAGAGGGCGACTGTTTCTACCTGCATATTCTGGATGAAACGCTGGCGTACCAGGTGGATCAAATCAAAGTGGTGGAACCGGAGCACACCGAGGATCTGGAAATCACCGCGGGGCAGGATTACTGCACCCTTGTTACCTGCACGCCGTATGCCATCAACACCCACCGCATGCTTGTGCGCGGCACCCGCATCCCTTATAATGGAGAGGAAGAAACCAACACCCCGCAGGCCGTGCAGTATCAGGCGCTGCGCACCGGAACGGTGGTCAAGCGCGTGGTGGATGCCTGGCCGTGGATCGCGGTAACGGGCAGCATTGTGATCGGCGGCGAAGCGCTGCTGCTGCTTTTGCTGCTGCACCGCTGCAAAAAGCGCGAGGAGGATGACTAAATGGGACGGCTGATTGCTAAAATTCTGGCCTGGCTGGCCATTTTGCTGGGGCTGGCGCTGTTGATACAGCCCACCGCTGCCCAGTGGTGGACCAGCACCCGCAACGCCAAAACCGCTGCGCAGTTTGCGGCCCGCGCCGAAGCCCAGCCCACCGCCCCCGCGGCGGAGGAAACCACAGCCGAACCCCCGGAGCCGGAACGCGCCTACCCTGAACTGTACGCCGCGATGCAGGACTATAACGCGGAAATTTACGCCGGGGGCCAAAGCGGCCTGACCGATCCGTTCGCCTATGAGGAAGCCCCGCTGGACCTTGCTGCCTATGGCTATGACGATGATGTGCTGGCTGTGCTGTGGATCCCGCGCCTGAACCTGGAGCTGCCCGTTTACCTGGGCGCCAGCCGCGAAAACCTGGCCAAAGGCGCTGCGCTGCTGGGCCAGACCTCGATGCCGCTGGGCGGCGAAAACACCAACACCGTGATTGCCGCCCACCGCGGCTATTATGGCGCGGAAATGCTGCGCAACGTGCAGCAGATCCAGGTGGGGGACAAGATCCAGCTGACCACCCCGTGGGAAACGCTGATTTACCGCGTGAGCGAGCTGAAAATTATTGACCCCAGCGATATCAACGCCGTGCTGATCCAGCCGGGGCGGGACCTGCTGACCCTTTCCACCTGCCACCCCTACACCCGCAACAGCCAGCGCTACCTGGTAATTGCGGAGCACGACACCGCCGCTGCGGACACCACCAAAGAGGAGGATTTGCAGGAAAGCGCCGCTACCTGGGACGAAACGCCGCGCCAGGTGACCGTGGAGGATGCCGGCGGCAGCTCCATTGCCGAAGTGGCCCCCCAGGCCCTGACCCCATTGCCGGGGGAGGGCAGCGCGGAATCCGAGGGGAGCGCGATCTCCAATACCATGATCTGGCTGGAAAACAACGCACTGTGGGCCGGGCTGGTGGTTATTGCCGCCGCCGTTGGCATTATGGTGATATGGAAAAAACACCGGGAGGATTAACCATGCAGTACACACAGCAGGCCGCCGCCGTTACGGCCGAAGTAAACAAGGCCGTGCAGGGCAAACAGCAAACGGTAAACACCATCTGGATGGCCATGCTGGCGGGCGGCCATGTGCTGATTGAGGATATTCCCGGCGTGGGCAAAACCACGCTGGCGCTGGCCTTTGCCCGCGCGCTGGACCTGAAAGAAAGCCGCGTGCAGTTTACGCCGGATGTTCTGCCGTCCGATTTGGTGGGATTTTCCGTTTACCAGAAAGAGACCGGCAAGTTTGTGTACCACGCCGGTGCGGTGATGTGCAACCTGTTTTTGGGCGATGAGATCAACCGTACCTCCTCCCGCACGCAGTCGGCTTTGTTGGAAGTGATGGAAGAAGGCACGGTGACGGTGGACGGCGTTACCCGCCCGGTGCCCGCACCCTTTACCGTAATTGCAACCGAGAACCCCATCGGCGCCGCCGGCACGCAGATGCTGCCGCAGTCTCAGCTGGACCGTTTCATGGTCTGCGCCGTAATGGGCTACCCCGATGAGGAAGCGGAGCTGGCAATTTTGGCCGGGCAGAGCAAAGGCCGCCTGCTGGACCGTGTGCGCCCCGTTGCCGGTCAGGCGGATCTGCTTGCCATGCAGCAGGAGGTCAGCACGGTATTTGTGCATGAGCTGATGTACCGCTACATTGTGGCGCTGGCCCAGGCCAGCCGCAAGGACCCGCGCCTGGCCGTGGGGTTAAGCCCCCGTGCCACCCTGGCGCTGGCCAGCATGACGCGCGCGGCGGCGTACCTGGCGGGGCGGGATTTTGTTGCCCCGCAGGATGTGACCGCTGTGTTTGATGCGGTTGCCCGCCACCGCCTGGTGCTGAGCGACCAGGCCCGCGCAGGCGGCGAAACGGTGGACAGCGTAATGCAGGACCTGCTGCGCACCGTGCCGCGCCCCCGCCCCGAAAAGGCTGACCGCCATGGCAGGTAAGCTGGGCCGGGCGCTGGTGCTTTTGGTGCTGCTGGCCGCGGCGCTCATCACCCAGACACCGCTGGCGGTGTTCCTGTTAGCGTTTGCGCTGGTGCTTCTGGTGCTGCTGCGGCTGGACGCCGCCTATCTGCGCAGGCAGGTAACGGCAGAGCTGCTGGTGCCGGACAAACCAGTGATACAGGGCGAAGATTTTACCCTGACGGTTCGGCTGCGCAACCGCAGCCGGTTGCCCATCCCTGCGCTTGTGGTGCTGCTGAACGCCGCCGATGAATGGGGCGGCGGGCAGATCACCCTGCGCTGCGCCGCCATGCTGGGCGGCAAGGAGAGCGCCGAACAGCGCATTACCCTAAACGCAGGCAAAAGCGGCGTGTGGAGCATTGCGGTGCGGGGCATCACCCTGCGGGATCACCTGGGGGTGTTCACCGCGGCGTGCTCGGCTGCCGTGCAAAGCCGGAGCATCTGTGTGCTGCCCGCTGCCGCGGCTGGCAAAGCCAAAGCGGAAACCGCCCCCGATGAGGACGGCGACGAAGCCGACACCCGCGCTGCCCTGGGCGGCAGCTATGAGCTGCGGGAGTACCGGGACGGGGATACCATCAAGCAGGTACACTGGAAGCTGAGCGCCAAGCTGGACCGCCTGATGGTGCGCGAACCGCTGACCGCCCTGCGCGCTGCCCTGACCCCCGGTGGGGACCTGGACGGAGCGGAGGAATGGGGGGATTTTCCCCAACAGGCGGCGAAGCACCGCAAAAACCCGCCCAAGCGCAAAAAAGAACGTACTGCCCTGAGCCGGCGCGGCGCTGCCGACCCCGGCAGTGGGCTGAAGTTTGTGGACCGTGTGCTGGTGAGCACCCAGCGCCCCGCAGCGCACCCCGCGTTGTGGCTGGCGGCAGATGCCGCGCTGCTGCTGGCGCTCACCTTTGGTTTGCTGCTGGTGCTTTCCACCGGGTTCGGCATTGCGGTGCCGTTGTGGGTGTGGCCCGCGGCAGCCGCTTTCTGCGCCGGGTGGGCGCTGTTCCTGCGTGCGCCGCAAGCCCTGCGCCGCTGGGGGCTGCTGGCGGGGGTGATTGTGTATCTTGTGGTGTTGTTCATCTGCCAGCGGAACTTTTTGGCCGGGGCGCAGCAGTGCGCCGGGAACATTGCCCAAAGCCTGAACGCCCGCCTTGGCAGTGCGCTGCCGGTGGCCCAGGGCGGCAGTGCGGCGCAGCTGGGGCTGTTTTTGCTGCTGGCCGCCCTGCCCGTTACCGGGGCGCTGGCCGCTGCGGCCCTGCGCCGTGCGGATGCCCTGCTGCTGGATCTAATGCTGCTGCCCGTTGTTGTGCTGCTGGCGCTGGCCGGGGCCGCGCCTGCTGTGCCCGCCTGCCTGCTGCTGTTGGCCGGTTGGATGGGGGCGTGGGCGGCTTCCTGCTCGGTGCAGCGGCGGGCCCTGTGGCGCAGGCGCGATACCGAAAACTACCGCCAGAACCTTTGCCGCCATTATAACATCCAAAAGTCTGCCGCGCTGGCGGCGGGCGGGCTTTGCCTTGCGCTGGCGCTGCCCTGTTGGTGGCTGCTGCGCCCGGCGCTGGGGGTTCCCCTTGGCTGGCTGCAGCCCGCGGCCCAGCGGGTGGAAT
>OIEE01000450.1_pt1 | contig 13932 bp, 10 predicted proteins | sample 1581701 | NCBI WGS metagenome assembly OIEE01 (sample SAMN01760976, study PRJEB22395) | human gut metagenome | reverse complement strand
GCCGTCATCGGCCAGCAGCGTGGCGCTCCGCAGCAGACCCAGGCCGGTGGTCAGCAGCTTCATCTGGCCGCTCATGCCGGAGCCCAACGAGAGGATGCTCATGGCGGAATTCGCCACCTGCAGCAGGGAGATGGCTGTTTTGATGTGATCGTCCACCGCGTCACCGGACACGCTGGAATAGCCGCCCAGAATGGTGCTGATGGCGCTGCTCAGGCCGCTGTCATCCTTGCCCGGCAGCGAGGCGATCAGGTCGTCCAGGCCCTTGCTGATCTGCTCCAGACCCTGCTTGCTGGAATCCAGCGCGTCGCTGGCCTTGTGCGCGCCGGAAGAAGCCTTGGCCAGTGCCGTGGAGGCGGTCAGCATCTCGGCCGCCATCTCCGCGGTGACCCACTTGAGCTGGCCCACGGCGGTGGTCATCTTATCCAGTGCGTCGACACCCGTGTCCATCACGGGCTCCAGCCGGGTAAATGTATCGGAGATGAGGTCTCCCGTGCGGTCCACCTCGTCCGCCACTTCGTCAAAGTAATCGCCTCCCTGCTCCTGCAGACGGCGGGCTGCCTGCACGGCAGTGTCCATCTGAGAGTTCAGGGTGTTGAGGTCGGTATTGAGGAGGCTGGTGCTGCCGTCCATGTCATCGGCCGCGCCGTTGACCATGGTGTGCAGCGTGTCCAGCTCGGTGCGCAGACGGTTGATGGTGCTCTGGTCCAGGTCCAGCTCCACATAGGGCTCTGCCTGGCCGGCAATGCCGCCCACGTCCTTGCGGCCCTGTACCAGGCCCTGGTTGACACAGCCGGAGATCAGGCCATCGGTCCGGCCCACGATGCCGCCCACGTTATAGCCTACATGGGCATAGCCCACGTCGCCCGCGTTGGCACTGCTGAGGATCAGGCCGGAGGAGCGGCCTGCAATGCCGCCGGTATCCGAGGAGACATTGGAGATGTTATTGCTCAGGTCATCGCCCATATCCTTCTTGACCAGCTCCAGCAGGGTGGCCGGGAGGCCCTCCATATCGAGGGCGGACTCCTGATACTCGGAGTTGACGGCGCCCACATTGGTGCAGCCGGTGATGACACCGAGGTTGTAGCCCACGATGCCGCCGGTGGCATACGCACCGCTGACCATGGCACGGGAAGTGCTGTGGTCGATGGTTCCGCTCGTCTCATTGCGGCCCACCAGACCGCCCGCCTCCTCCTCGCCGTGGACAGCACCGGAGAACGTGCAGTTGATGATGGTGCCGTAGTTGGTGCCCACCAGACCGCCTGCGGTCTTCTGGGTACCAGCGGGATTGACCACACCCTTGATGGTAAGGTCCTGAATGGAACCGCCCTCTTCCAGGATGCCGAAGAAGCCGGCTGGAGAATAAGCCCCCACGAGGCTGACATCCGAGATGGTGTGGCCGTTGCCCTTGAACGCGCCGCTGAACGACGCAACGGGGGCCCACTCCGTATCCTCCAGCGAGAGGTCTTCCTGCAGGATCACGGTCTTGCCTTTGGACCACTGATCAAAGCCGCATTTGTCGGCAAAGGCCAGCAGGTCCGAAACACTGTTGATGTAAATGGTATCCGTCGGCGCGGTGTCGGCCGCAAATACCGGCAGCGCCGCCGAAGCCGCCAGCACCAGTGCCAGCAGCGCAGCGGTCAGGCGGTGCAGCAGCCGGGTGCTGCCCGCCGCAGACTCATTCGTCCGCATGGGAGTCGTTTTCATCCTGCACCTCCTGTGAGATTTTACCAGAAAGAACGGTAAGATGTACGTTTCCATCCACAACGGCGTTCATGGTACCGGCCACGGAGCCGTTCACCTCGCCCTGCACCATGCCATTGACACGCACCCGGCCGCTGGCCGTGTTGGTGTGCAGCACCACATGATGCATGGAGAACGAAGTTTTATCCACCAGCTTGCCACCCACCAGCAGGATCTGCGGCAGGACGAACAGCACCAGGAAGATGGAGATGATGGTACCGCGGCCCAGGCACTGGCCGATGCCCACGATGCAGGCATCGGACGTCATCTGACCGATAAGGGTACCGGCCACCGTCATGATGGTGCCGGAAGTGAGGATGGTGGGGAACGCAAAGTTCAGCGTCTCGATCATGGCTGTCTTATGGTCCATCTTATCCCGCAGCTCGTTGTAGCGGGTTGCAATAACGATGGCGTAATCGATGTTTGCACCCATCTGGATGGAGCTGACGATCAGGTAGCCCATGAAGTACAGCGGCGTGTGGATAAAAGCGGGGACGGAGAAGTTGACCCAGATCGCGCCCTCGATGACGAGGATCAGTAGGATGGGCATTGCCACCGACTGGAACGTGAACAGCAGGACGATCAGCACGATCAGCACGGAGACCACGCTGACCACGATGTTGTCGATGGCAAACGACTTCTGGAAGTCGTACTCGTTGGTGGCGTCGCCCGCCAGATAGATGTCGCCGTCCGGGTAATACTTCCGGGCGATGGTGCGCATCTGGTCCGTGAACTCATACATTTCATCCCCGCTCTGGAGGCTGGGGTTCAGGTAGACCAGAATACGGTTGTAATCCGCACCCTGCAGCTGGGCCTTTGCGCTCAGCATCTGGGTCTGGGCATCATGCAGGTCGTTGATCTGATCCTGGTCCAGGCTGACAATGCCGGAATCGACCTCGTCACAGACGTAGAGGAACATATCAATGAGCGGCACACTGTAGTTGGAGAAGTTGCCAATGACCTGGCCGTACTCATCATTTTCCAACGCGTAGCCTGTGTAGACCACTTGGGCCAGCTCGTAATCCAGGCCCGCCATCTCAGAGAACTGGCGGGAAGTGAGCCGGTCTTCCAGCATGTAGCCGTCCATGGCCTCAATGTTGGAAAGGCCGCGGGTGTGGTCCACCTCATCGTGGCTTTCCAGTTCTTTGATCATGGCTGCTTCCACCCGGTAATCGTCGTTCTTTGGTACGACGAGAGCCACCAGGTTGGACTTGGTAAAGTTTTCGTCGATCATGTTATCGGCGATCTGCGTCTCATTCAACACTGGCGTCTTGATCGGGCCGTAGCCATAGGCGTAGGGGCACTGTGTCTGGAAATGGTAGGCAAACACCAGCACCACTGCAAAGACGATGGGAACGATCTTGCGGGTTTTGTAAGCATAGCGGCCCACGAACGAGATCTTGGGCACAAAGTTGCGGTGCTTGGTCTTGCTCATGTAAGGGCCAAACAGCATCAGCAGGCCGGGCATGACCACGAAGACCGACAGCATGGAGAACAGGATGGCCTTGATGAGGCAGATGGCCATATCCGGGCCGATCTTGAACTGCATGAACAGCATGGCCACCAGACCGCCGATGGTGGTCAGGGAGCTGGAACTGATCTCCGGGATACTCTTGGCCAGCGACTCGATGACCGCCTCTTTCAAGGGCAGGGTCTCGTGTTCTTCTTTAAAATGGTTGCAGAAGATGATGGCGTAGTCCAGCGAAAGGGCCAGCTGCAGAATGTTCGTGACCGAGTTGGAAACGAACGAGATGGTGCCCAGCAGGAAGTTGGTGCCCATGTTGAGGATCATGCCCACCACGAAAGTGAGCAGCAGCACGGGAACTTCCGCATAGGTCTGGGAGGTGAAGATCAGCACCACCACAATGATGATGGCAACATACACCATGATGACATTGACTTCACGCTCAATCGTCTCCTCCTGCGTATTGCCCAGCGAGGTGGAAACGTAGATATCGTAGTCTTTCAGGTACTCCTTGACGCTTTCCAGCGTTTCCAGGCACTGGTCGTCGTCCTCGGGGTAATCGAATGTGATGGAGTACAGCGCCGATACATTATTATAATGGGCGGTGGTATCATCGTACTCGATCATCTGGATGCCCCTGAGGCCCGCCAGCTCGTCGTTCAGCTGGTCTGCCTCGTCCGGCGTGATGTTTGCCACCATGACATCGGCAGAACCGTAGGTGGTAAACTCTTTTTCCATAATGTCCAGGCCCATGCGGGTCTCGCTGGTCTTGGGCAGATAGGTGGTCAGGTCGCTTTCCACCTTGACCCAGCTGCGGGAGAAGATGGTGAAGATGGTTCCCAGAATGACGATGAGGAACACAAGGTTGCGCCGCTCAACAATTTGCAGCGCGAGCTTGTGCATAAAATCGTTTTTGGGCTGTTCCTGCTCGGTCATCGTGTTCCCTCCTCTCGGCATTGCATTACTGGAGTTTTGCAAGGATTTCCTCAGCCGTCATACCGCTGGCCAGCAGCTTCTTCAGCACATCTTCTGCTTCGCCTTTCTTTGCTTCTTCCATTGCCTTTGCTTCGGCGGCAGCTTTTTTGTTTTCGGCTTTAGTAAGTTCCTTGGTGGCGGCTTTCAATTCTGCTTTCTTGGCTTTCAGCTGCGTCTTCAGATCATCGAGATTTGCAGTCAGCGCAGCAACCTCAGATTCGATTTTTTCCTTTTCGGCGGTCTTTTCTGCAACGACGGCTGCATAATCAACGTTGGCATTTACAATACGGGTCTTATTCTTGCTTCCCTTGGGTCTTGCCATAATAATTTCCTCCCATACAGTGAAATAATTTGATACTTACAAGTATATTCCAAATAGTCAGAATTGCAATAGGTAACCTGAGCTGTTTTCAACTGCTACTGTGCCACATCAGAAGGTAGGGCTTCATAATGGCAAGATACTTATCGCGTGCAGAACTTTCGTGCATAGCAGGCAAATATATTGAAATGTATTATGCACTCTTCAGAATAAGCAAAAATGACCCCGCTCCTATTAACCCAGAGCAGTTTGCAAATTCTGTTCTTGGACTGAACCTGAAGATGTTGCCGCTGTGTAGCGATGGTCACATCCTTGGATTAACGGTTTTCCAGAGATGTAGCTTCACAGCAACCCTTGAGGATGGAACAAAGCTTGTTGAAGTATTTATGCCGAGGGATATCGTAATCGATTCTGCTCTTGCGGCAGACAGATGCACTGGATGCCGGAATTTCACAATAGCGCATGAAGCAGCACATCAGATTTTGGCTGATCTGTTTCCGAACGACTACGGAAAAGCAGTCAAGTGCCGTGGGCACATTGCCTATCGGGAGAGAAACGGAAAGCCCTCGTGGGAAGAATGGCAGGCGGATACCCTTGCAGCAGAGCTGCTGATGCCAACATTTCTGATCAATGCCGAAATAGAACGTGTAGCGTTGACTCTGCCAAATGGGATTCTGTACAAATCAGTGTCTGACCCTAACTATGAAAAAATTCTGGAGATGGCTCGACGGATTGGGGTTTCTTGGTCTGCAATCAGGATCAGACTGCAGCAGATGCAGGTTATAAAAGGCAAACCCATCCACTGCCATCCATTGGACATCATGCGATTTGGAGAATGAATATGATTCAGTTAAAGAACCGTCCCTTTGCCGGTAAAGCACCGACTACTACACAGCAGGCAGAATTTAGCATAGGCTGGAGATTTTGCCCTGTTTGTGGAAATAAGTTATACCAAAAAATCGAGGGGTGTTCAGGTATACTACAAGTGAAGTGCAATAGATGCAAAGAAACCCTGAGACTTGATCTGGCATTTAGATGCCGGTGATTTTCCAGTCATTTTAACAAATACGGGTGCATTGTACCCTGAATATGGACTGTTCGCTCCGAGCAACGGGCCATTGCCGCAAGGCAATGTATGAAACGTGCTCCAAATAGCCGGGCAACAGCTGATTGAGAGATTTTCTTCGAAGATCCCTCAGTTGGTTGTTGTCCGGCTATTTTTTTAGCCTTCAGGAAGCCTGCTCCCGTAAAAAGGAGCAGGCTTTATGTTTGTCCGTTTTTCGTGGATGCCCCAAGCGGCTAGATATCCGTAGCAACTCCGAGTTTTCGACTTCTCACGCTTTATCGAAAATTTGGAGGTCACACATGAGTTTTGATCCGAATGCTATTGGTAACCGTATTTTTACTTTGCGTACAAATGCGAAGTTATCGCAGGAAAAACTTGCTGAAAAACTTGGTGTTTCCCATCGACACCTCGGCGATCTTGAAAGGGGAAGCTCCAATGGCTCTGTAAAAATCCTGATCGATATTGCAGAATACTTCCATGTCAGTATGGATTATCTTCTTTTGGGCCGAGATCCTTCTAGGGATCAGTTTCAAAATGAACTGCAAGCCGCTATAGATCATCTTGAAAAAATCAAAGGTCTTTTATAATCACTTCAACAAGAAACGCTCCTGCCAGTTTTACACCGGCAAGAGCGTTTCTTGTGTTATTCAAAAATATCGGCAAGGGTAAGCAGCTGTACTTCTCCGCGTTCCTGTGCCTGAAGTAGTCCGTCCGTAAATCCGCCTTTCGAGAAAATGTAGTAGTGGTAGTTTGTTCCTTTCCCAAAGACTGCTGCATATTCCCGAATCAGTTCCAGTTCGTCCAAACCGATTTTTTCATTGCGATATTTGCAGGAGCCGATGATATAGTCATTGCCCTCAACCGGCCTACCGACAATATCGATTTGTATCTGCTTCTTTTTTTGAGGGTCGGTTCCCCACCACTGCCCAATCTCACTCAACTCGATAGGAAGATCATTCGCATAATAGAGCAAGTAGTCTTGGCACATCTTCTCAAAAATCAGACCCATATAGTCTGGAAAATACTGCTTCACCGCATGGGGGTAGGTCTTTGCGATCCGCCCCGAATCAATGGCACTTGCATTGACCGGCACAAAACGGTACCAAAAACGAAAAAAATTGTCTGCCAGAAGATAGATCGTTTTTTTGCCCGGTTTCTCAGTGATCGGCGTTTCCTTTTTGACGATTCCAAGGTCTATCAACGTTTTGAGGTACTTCGCCACCACAGAGTTTTCTTCACCAACTTTCGTGGTGATATCATTCAGGCGAGAAGCCCCCTCTGCAATTGCCTTGATGATTGCATTATAAATTGCCGGCTCACGCAGCTCCTGCTTTAACAGGTTGGCCGGTTCCTCATAGAGGTAGCTGGAACGGTCAAACAAGTTTTCCATCAGTGCTTCATCTACGCTGTCCCGAACATCCAATTTGTTGATATAATGCGGAACGCCGCCTGTGATGCCATAAATCAGGGCGTTATCTTCCTCGGACAGATTCGGATGGAACACCGCTGTTTCCTTGTAATCCAGCGGCATGATCTTGAATTGCGCTGTTCTGCGCCCATACAGAGGGCTTTCTTTGCCCAAAACCTGACTTTCCATAAAACTCATGGACGAGCCACACAGGATCAGGTACATTTGGGACTCTGTCCATTTATGGTCGATGATGTGCTGAAGCATTGCGGAAATAGCGGGTTTAGCCTTTGCAAGATAAGGATACTCATCAATTACAAATACGATCCGCTGCTCCTTGGAGAGAACTGTCAGTTCGTCCAATGCTGCATCGTAGGTTGTAAATTCCGGAGATGATTCTGCATTGGGTCGTTCAAAACTCATGATTGCATTGGACAAGGCTTCCAGATTTTCTTTTCCGGTCGTATTCAAGGCAGAGAAGAAAATGGTCGGTTTATCCTTGCAGAATTCATTGATCAGCGCAGTTTTTCCAACACGGCGTCTGCCGTAAATGACAACGCATTCAAAATTTCCATTCTCGTATCGTTTATTTAACTTCCGAAGTTCCTCATCGCGGCAGTAAAATCGGCTCATTTTGTTCCCTCCCCAAAGTGTATTTATCGAATTTATATACTCGTAAGTTAGTTTCTTACGAGTATAATACTTCATTTCTTACATAAAGTCAGGAAATATATTTTTGACGGCTCATCGAGAAACAGGAACGATACTTCCTATTTTCCTCAAAAATTGTGAACTCTGAGTTCCTGTTCATTTCGTTCCGCATCGGTTACAATACAGCCATAGCTTCGGCAAGCGTTCAAAGCAGCCCTCAAGCTATCCCGCCCCTTGAAAATTGAACACGCATTCTTCAGTCACGTTCCTGTGATGATGAGCCACGTCCGTAACAAATGCGATGATCTCCCACTGAGGGAATGAGCGGTAGGTTGACGGTAAATGGATGACAGCTTCTCCATAGCTAAGAGCCATCACAGAATAATGATACTTCTGCCTTCGGGCAGCTCGGTGAGAACCACGGAGAGGTGAGAACCCTATGGATTCGGTACGCTGCCGGACGGCTGAAAGATTTCCCACACGAAAACAGAGTTTTCGGTTTCCGGGGATGTCGGGGACAAATACGGAAAGGTATAGAACTATAAATCACAGCAATTTGCTGTTTGAGATAGTAGGGTGGACTGTGCGAGCAGCCCACTGTTACATATACGGATAGAAAGGAGAAATCCAAATTGGCCACACGAGGTAAAAAAGAGAAAGAGTATCCGCCTATGCCCGCAAACTGGATGTACAAGCGCGGGGATGTCTACATGATGGATCTGAATCCTTACAGCGGTTCCGAGCAAGGCGGCATCCGACCTGCCATTGTTGTCCAAAACGATGACGGTAATTTTTATTCCAATGTTCTTCTGGTCGTTCCGCTGACAACACAGATCAAAAAGCGAAATATGCCAACGCATTTTATTCTGCACAATCGCTTTTTGAGTGCGCCATCTATGGCGATTTGCGAAAGTCCGCGCCCCGCAGATAAATCCAGAGTGTTAAGCTACCTTGGGCACCTGTCCAAATATGAAATGCGGCAAGTGTCAGTGTGTCTGCAATACAGCTTTGGCTTCATTGGGTATAAGTCATTCCGAAAATACCTTACGGCTCCTCCGCAGGAGGATGTTCTCGCCGCTGCAAAAGAGCTGCTCTCCCAGCAGTTTCAGAATCTTCGTGTGCTGAACAGTCAGCCCCCTGCTCTCACCAAGCACACAAAAGGCGATTTACATAGCATTGAGCAGATATCGGAAAGGATGCTCTCCACCCCAACAGAATCTTCTGTTGAGTTCATGGTCGCAGAACTGGATGATGCACTTCAATCGCTTATGTTCCGCTGGAATATCTGTTATGAACGGTATTCCAGTTTTCACTTATCCGATAACGAAAAGAAGAAAATCGGTTTGATTATCCAATCAGGAATTGATTTTCTGCAAAAGAAGAAGGAGGTTCCTTTATGATGAACGCAGTTGTAAAACCTTACCATGAGATGTGCCTGAACAGCAGTGAACTGATCGTGCCGCGCGACACTTATCAGCGTGCTCTTCACCCCGCTCGTGTTGCCCGCATCGCAAAAGAATTTGACGAGCGGGTTGCCAATGAGCCGAAGATCAGCTTCCGGGATGGTCACTACTATGTGATGGACGGACAGAACACCATCGCTGCACGGAAATTTCTGAACGGCGGCGAAGATTTGCAGATTCGCTGCAAGGTTTATTTTGGTATGACAGAACGAGAAGAAGCCCTCCTGTTTGCACAGCAGACAGGCATTTCGGAACGGCTGAGTGCAGGGCAGAAGCTCCGTGCCCTGATTTTTGCAGGGGAGCCTGCTGCCGTTGCATTCCAGCAGGCCACCGAATTGGCTGGCGTTCATCTTTCTTTTGAAGAAGGCCGGGGCAAGCAGCGGATCAGCTGCATTGCAACCGCCTATCACGAATTCATCCGGCTGGGTCCGGAATTGTATATCGAATCCCTTGATGTTTTGCTGAACGCTTGGAACGGCGAGCCTGATTCCATGAGTTCCGCAAACCTGCTCGGCATCTGCCGCTTTGTAGAACTGTATCACTCCGAATATAACAAAGGCCGTCTGATTGCCAAACTGCGGCAGGTCGATGCATTCACGATTTTTCGCCTTGCACGAACCGTAGGCGTAAGCCTTCCCGGCAAGACGAAGTACCTTCAGCAGGTCTATACTATTTATAATGGTGGCAGCCGCCGGGCTGCATTGCCGCTCAAGTTTTAACTTTAAGTATATTTAACGAGGTATTATCCAATGATTATCCATGAAGAACCTTCGCCCAACTCGGTTTCCTCCCCTGTTTCCACAGCAAAGGACAGCCGCTGCTATACCGTAGAAGACCTGATGGAAATGCTGCTCCTGAGCCGTCCCACTGTCTACCGTCTACTGAAGCAGAACGAATTCCGCTGGTTCAAGGTAAGCGGCGCTTACCGTATTTCCAAAGCCAGCTTTGAAGCATGGCTCAATGATGGCACTGTTGAACGCAATCCTGCTGTTTGACATCCTCAACATTTCACGCGAAATCTGCTATTCTTTAGCCGGGATGAGAAATCCCGGCTAAACTTTTACATAGATAGAGAGGTGTCTTTCATGGATGATATGCGGAATACTTCGGCTCCCTTATACGGAAAAGCTGAACCTGCCACTACCAAAACCACCATGTCGGTTCGTGAGATGCGGCAGCTTCTCGGCCTTGGCAAAACAGATAGCTATTGGCTGCTTCATAAGAATCTCTTTGAAGTCATTCTGATAAACGACAAAAGGCGTATCGTTATTTCCAGCTTTGAGAAATGGTATGCCAATCAGGTCAAATATCATAAGGTCAATGGTTCGCCACCGGGCGAGGAACTTTGCAAACGGTCCTATTCCGTTCCTGACGCCGCCGAGATATTGAAGGTGAAACCCGAAACGATCTATACACTCATCCGACAGGGCAAGTTGAAAACAGAAACGGCAGACTTCTGTATGAGAATTCCCAAAGAGGACTTTGAGCGGTGGTACCGATCACAAAGTCGCTACCGCACAGCAGCCGACCGTAAGCGTGACCGGGAGATTGAAGCGCAAACCATCTCCATCCCGGAAATGGCAAAACTACTCGGTATCCCACGCAAGAATGTTTATGGGATTCTTGATTGCAAAAAATACCGAGATTGTTTCGTCATTGAGCGCGTGGCCGACAGGCCGCGCATTACCAAAAAAAGTTTTAAGGCATGGCTTAAAAGCCAATCTACATACCAACTTCAAAAACCGAAAAAAGAAACGCATGAGGAGCCGCCGCTAAAACTGCAATGTCCCAAGAATGGGAAATACTACAGTTTTCAGGAAATTCAGGCTTTTTACGGAATCAGCCGCCCAACACTTGACTCGTGGGTTCTCAAAGAAGGAATTCCAACGATGAAGTTGGGAAGGGTAAAACGCATCCAAAAAGATGCTTTCGATGAAGTTCTGAAGTCCAAACGTAAAGTAGAGGAGGATGTATAATGGCTAGCATTGTCAAACGCAATAACCGATACTGCGTTGTCTATACCTACAAACACACTAATGGAACGCTAAAGCAGAAATGGGAAACCTTTACCGACCTTGCAGATGCCAAAAAACGTAAGAAAGAGGTCGAATACAAAGAATCCGTCGGTACCTTTGTGGCACCCCAGTGCCGAACTCTAAAAGACCTGCTTAAAGAATACGTCACCCTGTACGGAAGAACCAAATGGGCACTTTCAACCTATCAATCAAACACTGCACTGATTTCAAACTACATAGAACCGCTTATCGGCTCAATGAAGCTGCAAGATCTCACCACCCGCGTAATTGAGGGATATTATCAGCGGCTGCTTAAATACGAAGCCGTTGACCCTATGTGTGGAAAGCGTCAGCATCAATACGTTTCTCCCGGCACAGTTCGTTCGGTTCACAAAATTTTGAGAAGTGCCTTTGAGCAGGCCGTAAAGTGGGAACTTATGGAAAAGAATCCCTGTATTTATGCCACCTTGCCCAAATACACTGCAAAGAAGCGTGATATCTGGACTGCCGAGACCCTGTTCCATGCCTTAGAAGTCTGTGATGATCCACGGCTCCGGCTCTGCATCAACCTCTCCTTCTCTTGTTCTCTGCGCCTTGGCGAACTGCTCGGTTTGACTTGGGATTGCGTGGATATCTCTCCTGAAAGCATCGAAGCCGGGCGAGCCTCCATTTACATAAATAAGGAATTGCAGCGTGTAGACATTGCTTCGCTAAACGCCTTGGAAAACAAAAATGTCATCACTCGTTTTCCCTCGCTGAGTTCCCGCTGTACCACGGTTCAGGTTCTGAAAAGCCCTAAAACGGACAGCAGTATCCGAACCATCTTTCTCCCCAAAACAGTTGCTGAAATGCTTGTCCGATATAAAGCCGAGCAAGACATGACAAGGGATGCACTGGGCACAGAGTACGCTGACTATAATCTTGTGGTCGCCGGCCCGCTGGGAATGCCGACCGAACAATCCACCATCAACGGTGCATTGAAGCAGCTGATTGAGGAAAACGATCTTCCCAAAGTAGTTTTCCACAGTTTTCGACACTCCAGTATTACATACAAGCTCAAGCTGAACGGCGGCGATATCAAAGCCGTGCAGGGCGATTCCGGTCATGCACAGGCTTCGATGGTCACCGAGCAGTACGCACACATTCTGGATGATGATCGGCGTTTGAACGCACAGCGATTCGACGATTTCTTCTATCAGCATCATGGTGCAGAGCCTGAAGTTCTCCCTCGCGCAGAGCAAGCCGCTCCCAAAGCCAGCCCAATCGATACAGATGCGGCAGCAGCTCTTGCTAAACTGCTGGCTGACCCCTCTATGGCTACACTCATTAAAAATCTTGCAAAGAACCTATAAGCCTCTATACATAAACAGCGGCAGTTTTCCGTATATGGAAAACTGCCGCTATCTGTTTTAGGATGATCCCGTTTCTTTGTGTTTTTTCGCCTTAGCTTCCTCTATGTCCATCTTCAGCTGATGTGTAAGCTGTTTTACATAATCGAGTGAAACGTCATAGCCTTCTGCGATTTTTTCTGCCGGCATCCCATCAAGGATACGGGAGATCACAATGTTCTGAGTGGCTTGTTTTCTCGACTCTGCAATCATTTCCTCAATAGAGGGGCAATGTTTATTATGCATCCAATTCAAGTAATCCAAGCGTTCAGCTTCTATCCGCGATAGAAGCCTGACTGCATAGAAATTGTCATCTACCTCGAAGCGAACTTCCTCTCCGGGTTTGACTTCAAGTTTTTCCAGAACCGCATCTGGGAGTTTTACAGTTCCATCTTCACCGACTACAATATTAAATTTCTTTTCCATCGCACACTCCTAAAATCACGCAAAGTTCCTTGCATCCAGTGCCTTTACTCCCGTAAGAATACCATAAGCCCCTTCCTTTTACAAGACAATGCGCATTTCCATTCGCACTGTTACATAGACCAGAGTTTTCTCGCAGAAAGCTCTGGTCTTTTTCTATTGAAAACATTTGTCCATCACACCAGCTACGGCTGTATGGTCTGGTTCACGAATGCTAAACAAGCAAATATCCGTAGGGAAACGTACACTTCCCAGCTAATGAAAGGTGGGCATTTTACAATGAACCTTCCACTTTTCATTAGCTCTGCTAATTTTCTGCTAATGAAAAGCCTTTTACTCGTTTTATTTCGGGGTTTGTGTTCTTTACTCAGATTGACAGCGCAACAAAAAATCAATTGATAAAACGTTACTTGTTTTACCTACTTTTGCCTAGGATTTATGGCTTCAGCCCCTACTCCTAAGGGGAAGGCCGCAGGTTCGACTCCTGTCCGGGACATGATATAAAACAGCGGCAGATTTCCGTTTTCGGAAAACTGCCGCTGTTTGTTTTAAGAAGATGCCGCTATCTTGCCGGCCAGTTCTTCCATCTCATCCATCGAAAGATGCACATATCGTACATTCTTATCCTTACATCGAGATCCAGCCCAGAGCATTGGCCACAGAGCTCACCAGAATGATGGCCGCGAACACGGGGCACAGATAGCGGATCATAAAGTTGAAGATCTTTTTGCGGCGGAAGGGCTTGCCGTCCAGCTCGATCTCATGCACGGCATTCGCGGGCTTCCAGATCCAGCCGGTGAAAATGCACACGCCGAGCGCGCACAGAGGGATCATCAGACGGTCGGTGAGGAACTCCATAAAGTCACCGAAGATGGGGGTGGTAAGACCATTCTTGAAGTCGAACCAGATACCCTTGATATCAAAGGCGGCCTGAGAGCAGGTATAAATGGTACCAAGGAGGAACATCACCACGCACAGAATGATGGTAGTGGGGGTGCGTTTCCATCCAAAGCGCTCAG
>OIEE01000441.1_pt1 | contig 14262 bp, 14 predicted proteins | sample 1581701 | NCBI WGS metagenome assembly OIEE01 (sample SAMN01760976, study PRJEB22395) | human gut metagenome | reverse complement strand
GATATGATACGAAAAGAAGAAGTATATAAAATAGGTATATTCAACAAACCTCATGGCATTCACGGAGAATTGTCATTCACCTTTACGGATGATATTTTCGACCGTGTAGAGGCCGAATATCTCATCTGCTTGTTGGACGGTATATTCGTACCGTTCTTTATCGAAGAATATCGTTTCCGCTCAGACACTACGGCTCTCGTCAAACTCGAAGGAGTGGATACGGCAGAACGCGCACGGATGTTTACCAACATTGAGGTTTATTTTCCCGTGAAGCATGCCGAAGGAGCCGGACCGGGAGAACTCAGTTGGGATTTCTTCGTCGGTTTCCGTATGGAAGAAGTACACCACGGCCAACTGGGTGAAGTGACGGATGTGGACACCTCTACCATCAACACTCTGTTCGTGGTAGATTATAAAGGAGAAGAATTGCTGATTCCGGCACAGGAAGATTTCATTATGGACATCGACCAGAAGCATAAGGTTATCACGGTGGACCTGCCGGAAGGATTACTTGCTTTAGACGATACGGAAGAAGCGTGAATAAGGCGCGAAACGCAAAGTTCAAATTATAAATAGAAAGTTTATAAGTGGCAGCAAATAAGAAGAAAAAAAGAAGAAAAGCCTTTTGGAGTAATATCAAGTTCAAATACAGACTGACCATTACGAACGAGAATACCCTTGAGGATATTGTCACCTTACGTGTGTCCAAACTGAACGGAATCTCCGTATTGCTTTCCGTACTGACGGTACTCTTTCTGATTGCCTCTTTGATTGTTGCCTTTACCCCGTTGCGCAATTATCTGCCCGGATACATGAACAGTGAAATTCGTGCGCAGGTCGTGGAGAATGCCCTGCGTGTAGACTCGCTCCAGCAACTCGTAGACAGGCAGAATCTGTACATAATGAATATCCAGGACATCTTTCTGGGTAAAATCAAAACCGACACCATCCATTCCATCGACTCCCTGACTACCGTACGGGAAGATTCGCTTATGGAACGAACGCAACGCGAGGCTGAATTCCGCAAACAGTACGAGGAAACGGAGAAATACAGCCTGACGAGCATCGCCTCACGCCCCGAAGTAGACGGACTGATATTCTACCGCCCCACCCGCGGCATGATTTCATCTCCTTTCAATGCCGAAAAGAGGCACTTCGGAACGGATATAGCCGCCAATCCGGGAGAAAGCGTATTGGCAACCCTGGACGGAACGGTCATTCTGAGTACCTATACAGCCGAAACCGGCTATTTGATAGAGGTACAGCATAACCAGGATTTCGTATCCGTCTACAAGCATTGCGGCTCTTTGTTGAAACGCGAAGGCGACACCGTAAAAGGCGGAGAAGCCATTGCCCTGGTAGGCAACAGCGGACAACTGACTACCGGACCGCACCTGCACTTCGAACTGTGGCACAAAGGAAGGGCGGTAAACCCGGAACTCTATATCGTATTTTAAAAGTATAAAGCATTAAGTATAAGATATAAACCTGAAAGCATAAATTATAAGACTGATGAAGAAACAAATTGCCATACTTGGCTCTACCGGCTCTATCGGTACACAGGCATTACAGGTCATAGAGGAACATCCCGACCGATACGAAGCCTATGTACTGACAGCCAACAACCGGGTGGAGGATTTGATAGCTCAGGCGCGCAAGTTCAAGCCTGAAGCAGTGGTAATAGCAAATGAAACGAAATATCAACAACTGAAAGACGCACTTGCCGACCTCCCCATCAAAGTGTATGCCGGCGAAGAGGCCTTATGCCAGATTGTGGCGGAAAAACCTATCGACATGGTACTGACAGCCATGGTAGGCTATGCCGGGCTGAAACCGACTATGAACGCAATCCGTGCACGCAAGACGATAGCCCTCGCCAACAAGGAAACATTAGTCGTGGCGGGCGAGCTTATCAACGACCTGGCACGTTTCAGCGGTACTCCCATCTTGCCGGTAGACTCCGAACATTCTGCCGTGTTCCAGTGTTTAGCCGGAGAAATGGGTAACCCTGTCGAGAAAGTTATACTGACAGCTTCCGGCGGCCCGTTCCGTACCTGTACAATGGAGCAGCTTGCCACCGTAACCAAGGCACAGGCTTTGAAGCACCCCAATTGGGACATGGGAGCCAAAATTACAATAGACTCCGCTTCCATGATGAACAAGGGATTTGAAGTGATTGAAGCAAAATGGCTGTTCGGTGTACGCCCCGACCAGATAGAAGTAGTGGTACATCCGCAATCCGTCATTCACTCAATGGTGCAGTTTGAGGACGGAGCAGTGAAAGCGCAGTTGGGAATGCCGGATATGCGCCTGCCCATTCAGTACGCATTCTCCTATCCGGAACGCCTGAAAGCGTCTTTCCCCCGGCTGGACTTCAAATTGTGCACGGACCTGACATTCGAGCAGCCGGATACGAAACGTTTCCGCAACCTGGCGCTGGCATACGAAGCGCTGCACCGTGCAGGAAACATGCCATGTATCGTCAATGCAGCCAATGAGGTGGTGGTAGCCGCTTTCCTACGGGACGAAATATCATTCCTCGGCATGAGCGACGTAATCGAGAAGACAATGGCGCGCGTATCCTTTATACAAAAACCTGCTTACGAAGACTATGTGGCAACTGACGCAGAAGCCAGACGAATAGCAAAAGAATTGATAGTTAAAAATTAAATTGCAAATAATAAAATAGTAAATAATTAGATGGAAACATTCTTGATCCGTGCCCTGCAACTTATAATGAGCCTTTCATTGCTCGTAATAATCCATGAAGGCGGGCACTTCCTCTTCGCTCGTTTATTTAAGACACGAGTGGAAAAATTCTGTTTGTTCTTTGACCCGTGGTTCACCTTGTTCAAATTCAAACCGAAAAACAGTGAAACGGAATATGGTATCGGCTGGTTGCCTTTAGGCGGGTACGTCAAAATTGCAGGTATGATAGACGAGTCTATGGATACCGAACAGATGAAACAGCCCATGCAACCGTGGGAATTCCGTGCCAAACCGGCATGGCAGCGTCTGCTGATTATGATAGGCGGCGTACTGTTCAATTTCCTGTTGGCATTGTTCATCTACTCCATGATACTCTTTGCGTGGGGAGATGAATATGTACCTTTGCAGAAAGCCCCGCTGGGTATGGACTTTAATGAAACGGCTAAAGCAATCGGTTTCCGTGACGGCGATATATTGGTATCCGCCGACGGCGTACCTTTTGAACGCTATGGTGGAGACATGCTGACAAGCATCGTCGATGCACGTCAGGTCAGCGTATTGCGTAACGGGCAGGAAGTATCCGTGTACATCCCCGAAGATATGATGGAACGCCTGCTTGCCGACAGTGTCCGTTTCGCTTCATTCCGCTATCCGTTTGTCATCGACAGCATTATGCCGGGACAACCTGCCGCACTTGCCGGATTACAACCGGGTGACAGCATCACTCAATTGGATGGACGTAACATCGCTTACTTCGACTTTAAGGAAGAAATGCTGAATCGCCAAAAAGCAGCCAACGACAGTACCAGCCGTCTTCTCACCCTGACTTACGTCAGAGCGGGAGTAGCGGATACCGTAAAGCTGACTACAGATTCTTTATATCAAATCGGTGTCGCTGCATCCCTGCAGACAAACAAGCTGTTGCCCGTTGTCAAGAAAGAATATAGTTTCTTCGCATCTATCCCGGCCGGGGTTACCCTGGGAGTAAATACGCTGAAAGGTTATGTCAGCCAGATGAAGTATCTTTTCTCTAAAGAGGGCGCTAAACAGCTTGGCGGTTTCGGAACAATCGGCAGCATCTTCCCTGCAACATGGGACTGGTATCAGTTCTGGTACATGACAGCATTCCTTTCAATCATTCTTGCTTTCATGAACATTCTGCCTATTCCGGCATTGGACGGCGGACATGTCCTGTTCCTCATCTACGAGATTGTAGCACGTCGCAAACCCAGCGATAAGTTTATGGAGCGTGCTCAAATGGTAGGTATGTTCCTATTGTTCGGCTTGCTGATTTGGGCTAACTTCAATGATGTGCTCAGATTCTTCTTCTGATGATTAGGATATAAAAAAACACATCGTCTGTTATAGTCAAACAGACGATGCGTTCAGTACTAACAGATGGTGCATTCCATATAAACGCACCATCTGTTTTTTTATATTTTTATACCAAGTGTGCAATCCACTCTTCACGGTCGCCCGGCAGAAGGTCGATAACCGGAATCTCAACCATTGTATAACAACCCGGTTGCTGACGCATTGCAGCACGTGCCACACATACCAGCACTTGCGCAGTAAGCGCCGGATTATTGATGCGCATGTTGAATTCGAACAGTTGGTTCTGTGTTTTTCCGGAAACGCCCTTACGGGTCAGGTTTACACCGTGTCCCATATCAAGCAGTGCATCTACGCTCGGAACAAGCTTCACATGCGTTTCGTCATTTACAAAATACGGATCGGCTTTGATGGCGGCAGCTACTTTGTCAAATTCGTAACCATCGTTCAGTTCGATGTAGACCATACGGCGATGTATGCCCGTACCGGTAGGAATCGTCATTGAAAGAGCGGCTTTTACACCCTCGATAGCCTTTACTGCCACCGTATGTCCCATACTCATACCCGGACCGAAGTTGGTATAGGTAATTCCCTTCGGCGCAATAGCCTCCAGCAAGGTACGCACAACAGAATCACTTCCCGGATCCCAACCGGCAGAAATAATAGAAACAGTATTATGTGCTTTTGCCTCAGCATCCAGTGTACGGCGCAATGCCGGAATGCCGGTATGAATATCGAAGCTGTCCACTGTATGGATGCCAAGTGCCAATATCTCTTTAGCATATTTCTCAACGCTACGCGTAGGAGTACAAAGGATGGCCACATCCACATCCTTCAACTCTTTGATATCTTTCACTACGGAATATTCACTCAATTCTGCAGGACGGTTCTCTGCCCCTGCACGACGTACTACTCCTGCGATTTCAAAATCGGGAGCTGCCTGTAATGCCTCAAGTACAAAATGTCCGATATTGCCATAACCCACGATGGCTGCTCTTACTTTTTTCATCTTTTTATCGGTTTTAGTTATCAACTTTCTATTTTATGAGCGCAAAAATAAGCATTTTAATTTATAACTTAATACAGAAGTTTGCATGTTTCACAGAGTTTTTCTTTTTTTAGAGACTTAAAGTCAATAATAATTCCTACATTCGCAGAATAGGAATAATAATCATATGATAGAATACATAAAAGGTGAGATTGCCGAGTTGAGTCCGGCAAGCGCAATTATAGACTGTAACGGCCTGGGATATGCCGCAAATATCTCCTTGAATACGTATGCTGCCATACAAGGAAAGAAAAGCTGCAAACTGTATATCTACGAAGCTATCCGTGAAGATGCATATGTCCTCTACGGTTTTGCAGACAAACAAGAACGAGAACTGTTCCTGCTACTGATTTCCGTATCGGGCATTGGCGGCAATACGGCACGTATGATTCTCTCAGCCTTATCGCCCTCTGAACTGATAAATGTCATAAGCACGGAAAATGCCAATCTGCTGAAAACAGTAAAAGGCATCGGTTTGAAAACAGCCCAGCGTGTGATAGTCGATTTAAAAGACAAAATAAAAACCAGCGGAGAAGCCGCCGGAACTACCGGCATAACCGGTCTTGCCTCTACTGCCGCCAACGTACAGGTACAGGAAGAAGCCGTAGCCGCCCTCACAATGTTGGGATTCGCACAGGCTCCTTCACAAAAAGTTGTAATGGCTATTCTGAAAGAAGATGCCGGTGCACCGGTAGAGCAGGTCATCAAACTGGCTCTGAAAAGATTATAACCCCATAAAATAATATTCACACTTTAAAAGCAAACAAACTATGAAGCCAGTTCCTATTTTTATGAAACAATGGTTGGAAGCCAATGAACGTACACGTATTCTGCCCGGTGACCAATGGTATCTCGATTTCTCAATAAAGACACTCCCGATACTAAAAGAATCTCCCTTATTCAAGGAAAGCGAATATGCACAGAAAGATGCCGCCACATCACTCGGCATGTATTTTCAGGATGCAATTGCCCAGACAGGAGGTTGGAAAACATTCTCCGAGGCATACTATGCATTATACAATAGGCATCTTCCCTTTTACCGGTTATCTGACAGCTACATCCCCGATGAAATCAATCTGGAAGATGTGGCATTCGTATTGTGGACATTGAAATCCCACTTTGCAATCTTCAATCCGGATGAATATACGCTGCAAGACCCGTTTGATAAAGACTTACTGGCTCTGGCACAGAAAGTATACAAACTGATGGATGAAAACTTTGAAAAAGCCCCTATCAATGAAGAGCCTTCATCTGTTTTGTGGCTAATGGGACCGGATTTACTGGATATGCCCTTGGAGCCGCTTCCCGAAATTACTCCCGAAACAAAATTGAGCAAGGATGTTGAGCATTGCCTGGAATACAGTAATGGAAAGCCTTTGCTATACTTTACTACCTATAAAGAGCTCTGCAAATTCTTTGTTGAAGTTCTAAAATGGGAAAACACACCTTCTGCTTTACTCCCTGACTTACAGTACAAAAAAGAATTCGTAATATACGCCAATGCCAAAGGTATGCTAATAGCCCACAACGTAGCTGCCTATTTTTGTGAAGAGCACAACCCGATGTACAATGCCGAACGCGCCGCTGCCGAAGGCTACAAACTCTTTTGCCGCCCGGGAGGCTGCCCGTTCGATTTAATAAAGTATGGTATGCTCAAAGGAATATTACCTGACGTACAATTGCCATTTGACAACGGCAAAGAAATACTACAGCAAAATTGGGATTTTATCGCCCGTTATTATCTATGTGAATATTATGAAGGGGAATAAAAACGCACAATTGCACCCTAACCGGAACAAAAAAGCCAAACCGACAGGAAAAAGAATAGGCAAATCAAAACCGTCCAAGGCTAATAACCAATTGAACAGAAGGGTGAAGTAAGCGGTTAACGATTAGTGATTAGCGGTTAACGATTAGCGACTGTTATGCGACGTAATTACCAACCTAATCACTAATCGCTAACCACTAATTATCCATCATAATTCTATGATTTCTTCTTTGCACAAAGTCAGTTTCTCAAGACCGTCGGTGGTTACTGCCCATGAGTTTTCAATTCCGACAGGACCTATACCGGGTAAAACAATCTTGGGTTCCAAAGCAAAAACCATACCCGGTTCCAATTCCTGCTTCATACGAGGAGCCAATACGGGCATTTCATTTATTTCCAAACCAATACCATGCCCTATGAATTTCGCCTTTTGGTCTACTCCCATAAAATAATCTGCAAAACCGGCTTTCGTTACTATTTCAATAGCCTTGTTATACATATCTTCACAAACAGTTCCCGGTTTTGCCATTGCCACAATCTCCTCTTGTGTTTCTAAACACGTCTGATGTGCAGCATAAGCCTGTTCCGGCAACTTGCCAATGGAGAACACACGGCTCATATCGCCCATGTAACCATAGAAGTTTCCACCCATATCCACCATGAAACATTGCCCCGCTTGCAGGAGAGTGCCACTCACGCCACCGGGCAATGAAGGATCAAGCCCTTTGCCGCCCAATGCAAAATCATACGGAGAAGGAACCGCTGCATTGTCACCGGCCAAAAGACTTCCCATGAAGATTTCCATGCTCTGTCCGAATACACGGAAAATACCCAGACAACCTTCCAGACGCATCAACCGTTCTATTTCAACAGATAATTGACGGTCTGTCATTCCCGGCTGATAAACCGAGGGAATCTGTTCGTATGCCTTTGCATGGGCAATTCCGGAACGGCGGAACATTTCAATTTCTATCGGAGTTTTTATGCTTCGCGCCTGACGAATCAATGCTGTACCACAGGATACGACCTCTGTTTCGGGAAAGCAGGCAGCCAGGCGATTATACTCCGTAAAGGGCAGTTCATCACCTTCCAGCATCAGTTTTACCGGCAAAGGAAGACCGCATTCCTTCAATAACCCGGTTATTTGCTCCGGCTTACGGATAGGATGAATATGCTCGCCCTCAATGTCATTAGGGCGCTTTATGAACAAACGCGCAGGAGCATTCAACGGCAAATATAAATATCCGCTTACTACGCGACCATACGTATAGATTAAGTTTACATTATAGGTAATAAGTGCCGCATCAATACCTTGCTGGGCCATGAGGGCACGTATCTTATCACGTCTTAATTTCAATTCCGGTTGTAACATCTCTTAGTTATTTATAATTTTCGAGCAGCAAAGGTAATAATTTTAGATGCAACGGAATTACTATTCGGGCACATAAATAATCTCGCCGTTATCCAGCTCATAAGCAATCCCCACCTTTTTGCCTTTTTTGCCGCTTTTAGTATCCTGGTTCTCAGATGGAGTGTATTTATTGATTTTCTGACCTTCTTTCGTAATAATCTCCATGTTCTCTTTTCCGGGATTCTTTACCATAGTGAAATCTTCCTGGCTGAACATCTCGGTCATATTGTAACGGCTCACCAATGCAACCATAAGTGCTACGGCAAATACCATTGCAACATCGAAAAGGTTGCTTACCACACTCATCGGGTCGCTATCTTCTTCTTTTCTCAGCAAACGCCTTTTCATTATTCTTTTTGGTTTTGGTTTAACAATTCAGAGAGAAATTCGAGATTAGTCATATCCTGCAAATACCAACGCTGCTTGACTTGCTGTGTTATAAACCCGATAGCACTGGAGAACAACCCGACAACCGTAGTGGCAAATGCCACCTGCATAATCCGTCTGGTCTGCTCTTCGCTGTATCTCCTCGGCTCATTAAGGAATGTTTCAAAGTTTGCACCCACCACAATCTTTCTGTGGTTATCTGCTTTCCTCTGCTCAATCTTTGCCTTTTTCATCAGCATATCGAGCTTGTTCTTTTCCTGTTCCATGCGTTTCCGCTGTGCTTCGATTTTATTTTCTAAATTCATCTTTCATTACCTCTGCCTTTTTATATTTTTTGTCGGTAAAACAGAAAAGCGGTGCTTCCGTTTTATTGGATAACACCGCCTAAATGACTGTCCGTATTCGTTTCCATTTCTGCAATGTACTCCTGTCTCCTTTCTGCTCCTGTCGCTGTAAATAAAAAGAGCAACTAAGATTTTTATTTCTTAATTGCTCCATACTTGTATTACTTTACTAAATTTTTGTTAAAACGATAGCCAACTCCCCAGACCGTTTGAATGTAAATTGGCTTGCTAGGATTGTCCTCTATCTTTTCCCTTATGTTGCGGATATGGCTCATGACAATGTTATAATCGCCGAAATATGGTTCTTTCCATACAGTATCATATATCTGCTCTTTGCTAAATACTACTCCGGCATTTTGAGCTAACAACAATAGAATTTCAAACTCAGTATATGTCAGTTCAATCTCATTTTCCTCACGAACCACGTTCCGCTTATACTTATCAATACAAAGTCCTTCAAATTGAAGTATACCTCTATCTTCATATTCCAAAATCTCTGTTCTATTACCTATACACGACAAAATACGGGTAAGAATATCCTCTTCATTCTCCTCAAAAGTTAATAATAAAACTTTCACATTTTTATATCTCTCCTACCAACTATGCATCATAATTCGTTGATTGTTGCCGTAATTGCCATATTGCGAATACGTTTTGCTGGAGCATATATTGCCACAATACATGAGAAAACAACCAGTAAAAGTACAATTGCAATGGTAGCAAAAGGGATATTCCATGAACCACCAAAATGAGTAATAACAATCTTTGCATAAATCAGATAGTGAAGTAGCAGCCCAAGTATAATTCCGGCAGCGGTGCCACAGATAGCATATGTGACTGCTTCAGCAGTTATCATCTTCGCAACCTGTCCGCTTCCCATACCAACAGCACGCATAGCTCCATATTGCTTTATCCTTGCAGATACCCCCATGGAAATACTGTTTGTAATATTCAGCACCGTAATCAGAGAAATGATTGCCAGAAAGCCATATGATGCAATTCGGAATACCCAATAAGAACCGTTGATGTCACTATTTTCTTCCCGGTTATCTACAAATAAACAATCGCCCACCAAATCACGAATTTTACTTACTGCCGCCTCCGATACATCTTTTTTCAATACTACGCTTATCATAGCAAATCTGCACTCTCCCGTCAGACGCATAAAGGTTTTTTCCGAGCAGACCACGGTCGGTGCACCGCTGACACTTCCTACACCCTCGGATGTAACGCAGACAATCTCAAGTTCCTGGTTTCCAGTCTTAATTTTATCCCCGACACTCAAACGGTAATCTTGATTATACACTGCCATCGCATAATTTCCATCTTCATAAACTCTTGATATATCACCGCTGATTACTGACTTCTTGAATGTATCAAGCAGAGTCTTATCATGGGAAAACAAATCAATTTCTGTCTCATTGCCATTAACCTCTACAGAAAATGCTGTGCGTGTCATCATACCAAAAGCCGATTCTACGCCCTCTATTTCAGCAATTTTGTCCGGAAGATTACCATCCAAAGAATTCGTGTCATCTTGGCTTGCAATTGTAATATCCGGCGTGAATTTGCTGGTCACTGATGGGAGAAGCTTATGCACAAAATCAAGGCAGGCAGAAAATGCCAAAAACAGCACGATCATAAGTGCGAAGGATCCTGTCATAAGGAATAGATTTTTCTTCGTACTAGTTGCATGATGGATGCCCAGAGATGTTTCAACTTTTAAAAATCTTGTTTTAGCTGCATGATTAACATTTTTAGACATATCTGCATTGCCGGATACCGCCGCAGCTGGAGAAACCATAGCCGCTTGCTTTGCCGGAGAATGGGCTGCAATAAATACAGTAATGACACCAACTAAAGCACCGCAAAGAATACCGTTTATACTTACTGCAAAAAGTGGCATATCAACCCATTCACCTTTCACAAAAAACCTTAAGATTGCACATAATATCCAACAGGTCACTGTCCCCAATGCACAGCCTATCGGGATTGCCGTTTTACACCAGTTTAGTGCTTCAAGCCTGACAAAACGGATTATCTGCTGCTTGCTTGCACCAATACAACGCATCATACCGAAAAACTTTGTCCGTTGTGCCACATTGCTATTCATACAGCTTGAAATCATAAATACACCTGCAATCAATATAATAACAAAACAAGCCGCTGCCAATGGATAAAGTTCATTTACACTTTCGTTACTGCTGGCTCCCAACATTCCTAAAACAGCTGTATTCTCCTTTACATTTTCGGCAGTCAGATTATATTGTTGCATCATATCTGCAATCGTTTTCTTCAGACCGTTTTCATTTTGGAAACGAATATAGAATTGAGACTCAGACTCTACACCATTAAGCCTACGAATTTCGTCAAAAGTCTTCCGATTCATAAACACACAGCATCCACCAATAATATCGTTAAACTCTGTATCATCCTCGTAAAATCCGGAAATAGTATATTTAACGTCTCCCACAGGAGTATCTAAAGTAATTTCATCTCCAATCTTAACACTAAAAAGTTCTTTTGCATCAGCACTAAGAGCAACTTCATTTTCATTCTGCGGATACACTCCCTCTGTCGGATACTTCATAATATCTGTAATGTAGCTTTCCTCAATGCCATATAAAACTGCATTTTTACCATCTATGTAATAATTCTGTTCTGCATCGGTATTTATCTCATCGTACCAAGAAGAAACTGCAACATTAGAGTTCTTTCTAATCTGTTCTGCTTCATCCTTCGAAACATTTTGTAAAGCAATATGCCAGTCCCCATGATTATGACGCATTGCTGTTGTTTCTGCATCCGTCCACATCTCAGCCATAGAGAAGATAGATGTTACGAGAAACACCGCAAGAATAATACAAATTCGTGTCATTCGACTCTGACGTTTATGCACTTTTGCAGAGATGGGCACAAGACTTAAATAACTTCTCATTCCCTACACCTCCCGAAATCAGTCAATACACCATCCGATACCTGCAATACACGATCTGCAGTCTGTGCGATGCTACGATTGTGAGTAATCATAATGATAGTCTGTTCGTATTTTTTCGATGCCTCTTTCAGCAATGCAATGACCTCACTACTGTTCCGTGTGTCCAGATTTCCTGTCGGCTCATCGGCGAGTATGAGTGACGGTCTGGTAATAAGTGCTCGTCCAATCGCTACTCTCTGCTGTTGACCACCGGATAACTGGCTCGGCAAGTGATTTCTGCGCTCCTGCAAGTTCAGAACAGTAAGCAGTTCTTCCAGATACTTCTTGTCGGGTTTCTGATAATCAAGAAGCACCGGGAAAATAATATTCTGCTCTACAGTAAGCTCTGGAACAAGATTGAACGCCTGAAAGATAAAGCCAATATTTCTGCGCCGGAACACAGTAAGGTTTCGATCATTCAGGGAGAAAATATCCTTTCCATCAATCATTACCTTGCCCGATGTTGGCGTGTCCAGAGCACCAATCATGTTTAGGAGTGTACTTTTTCCAGAACCAGACTCTCCGACAATCGCTACATACTCACCTTTTGGAACGGAAAAACTGACATTTTTCAATGCCTTCACAGCAGTCTCTCCGCTGCCATAGGTCTTACAAATATTATTGACCTCTAATAAGTTCATAGTGCAAACACCTCTTTCTCAATGATTTTAATATTAGGCAGGTTGACTTTCCCCCTGTCCTATGTCTGAAAGAATAGCACATGAATATTACTGCAAGGCTACAGTCATCCTACAATTTTGTAGGAATCAGAAAATTCATTGTGAAAGTCGTCCCTCTGCCTAATTCGCTGTCAACCTCAATGGAGCCGCTATGTGCTTCAACGATTGCTTTTGCCAAAGGTAAACCAAGTCCAATTCCTTGCTTATCCTTTGAAAAACGGCTACGATAAAACCGCTTGAAAATATGGTGTAAATCCTCTGGGTGAATCCCGCAGCCGTTATCTTTCACAACAATTTGAACGGCATTGGATAAAGCTTTCCATTCAATGCGAACTGTATCTCCATTTGCTGTATGGTCGAGCGCATTTTTTACAATATTATCTATGGCTTCGATCAGCCAGTCACGGTCACAAAGGAGTGAAATATCCTCTGATTCAGACAAAAGGATTTCCTTCTGTTCCTGTCTAGCCCTATATGCAAAATGTTGTTCAACATCCTGCATCATATCAGCTACGCTCTCCATACTTTTCTCAATCACAATGGAGCCAGCATCCAGCTTTGTAATCTTTAAAAGACTTTGAACCAATGTTTCAATACGATCAAGTTCCTGTTCTGATAGTGTGGCAAATTCTTTTATGTTTGGCAGTTTCTCCGCTTCATCCTGCAACAAACCATTATATATATTCAGTGCTGCCAACGGTGTTTTCAATTGATGCGATATATCAGATATGGTATTTTTCAAAAATTGCTTTTCCCTTGCTTCATTCGCTGCATGGGCATTTAACACCGCAGCTAGTGAATTTACCGAATGGAATAATCTATATAATTCGCCCTCATCATCACATTCAATACGGGCATTTGCATTTCCTCCAAGATAAGAATTAATCTGTGACACTGCATCCTCCAACATTTTGTTTTGTCTGCGAAAATACAAAAAACAGACCATCAAAATTGCAAACGTTGTCAATAAGGAAAGAAACAATAACCAAAAAGAAAATTTCTCATACAGCACCCAAATCAATACTTCTGTCAGAACAAGGAAATTTACAAGAACGACCATTATTGCAAGGAAAAAATGTTTTATGTCTTTATTTACAAATATTTTCATAGAATACCTCAACCCAAAACATTCCACTTATAACCCATACGTCGTACCGTTAATAACATTTGCGGTTCACTCGGATTATCTTCAATCTTCATTCTCAATCTGCGCATATATACAGTAAGCGTACTGCTGTCAATATAGTTACCCTCACAATCCCACAGCTTATCCAGTATCTGTTCCTTTGTAAGTACAACATTGGGATTTTTCATGAACAAACAAAGCAGCTTATATTCTGCGGCAGTCAAATCAATCAACTTCTCATTTTTGAATACTTGTCCTTGCAGCATAAGCACCTTAATTCCATTTGATTGCAGTTCTGTATCAGTTGAATTAAAGCCCTTTGCTCTCCGAAGCAAAGCATTTATCCTTGACACCAAAACTCCCAACTTAAATGGTTTTGTGATGTAATCATCACCGCCAATATCCAGCCCCATAATAATATTCATTTCCTCGTCAGAAGCAGTCAAAAAGATAATCGGCACTTTTGAAACCTGCCTAACT
>OIEE01000421.1_pt1 | contig 14706 bp, 6 predicted proteins | sample 1581701 | NCBI WGS metagenome assembly OIEE01 (sample SAMN01760976, study PRJEB22395) | human gut metagenome | reverse complement strand
AACTGTATACTATGTCTTTGCACTGTTGTATACTATGTTACTACACTGCACACATTGGACGCCCGCCTTGATGAAACATTTTGTTTAGTCACATATGTTTTGATGTGATAAATGTTGTGTATCGAATTTGCACGCATTGCCCCTACAATATAACAATTGTTTTGCGGCATTTATAAAATTTAATCTGTTATGAAAATTCTGCCGTTACCTGCGGGCGTCCGATGAACGCCCCTACAGGTTGGTACAGACAATAACAATTTTACGCTCGGGCATTTTTAGTTTTCTATTGTACAAACTATCTTCACGAATGGGGTGCCGAGGCACTCGGCTATTGACTTTTGGAGGAAATTGGATTATTATTTAAACTGTATAACTTTAAGTATGCTTATTTTTAGAACAGATGATTTGTGAAGGAGTTGAAAAAAGTGCCGGATCTTTCGATAATTTTCGATATGGGTGTTGTTGCACTGCGTTTTCTTATGCCTGTTTATGCAATAATAATTGTGTACCAGTGCTTTGCCGCAATGCGCCGTCGCCGCCGTCCCGAAACTCCTTTGATTTCACTTTTGAACCCTGCAACGGGCGAGATACTCCCCGTGCTTTTCTGGGAAAATTCAATCGGCAGAAGTAAAAGCAGTGATGTAACCGTTGATGACCCGACAGTTTCAAGAAATCATTGTGTACTCCTTCGCCGTAAAGACGGTTGGTATGTAAGCGATACCGACTCAAAGAGCGGCACAATGCTCAACGGCAAAAGAACAAGAGGCAGAGCAAAGGTGCTTATTGACGATACAATAACAATAGGCGGTACAAGCCTTATAGTAAAAAGAGGCGAGGAGTTTCAACAGCCGTTGCAGTCGAGCTGGTTTTTCTCAAAGGTCAGCGATAAGCCTGCAATGAAATCGTGGAAGCTTATGCTTCTTATTACATTTTTTCACTTTTTTATGTGCGTTCAGGCAATGTTCTGGAATGACGGCACAAATACAATGGCTCCGCTCGTGCTGTTCGGCGCTCTTGCGGCTGTTGAATGGGGATTCTTCTTTATCTCCTATTTTGTAATCCGCAGAGTAAATTTCGAGCTTGAATCGCTTGCCCTGTTTTTGACGGGCATAGGCGTAATGATGCTTATCAGACAGTCGGAACGCTCGGCTTATGTTCAGCTTGTTGCCGCCGCAATAGGTATGATTTTCTTCTGCGTAATCATCAAGCTGATTGAAGATCCCGACAAGGTAAATAAACTCAGACTTCCGGCAATGATTTGTGCGGTCGGCCTTTTGGGTGTAACAATTGTATTCGGTAAGATTACAAACGGCGCCGCCAACTGGATTTATATCGGCTCGTTTTCATTTCAGCCGTCAGAGCTTGCAAAGATTATTTTCATCTTTATCGGCGCAAGTTCGCTTGATGTGTTGATGACAAAGAAGAACCTGCTTGAGTACATTATCTTCTCGGCAGTCTGCGTCGGCCTTTTGGCTCTTATGGGTGACTTCGGTACTGCGCTCATCTTCTTTGTAACATTTTTGCTCACAGCGTTTATGCGCTCGGGCGATTTCAAGACGATTATTCTTGCTGTTGCCGCCGCAATTTTCGGCGTAACCTTTGTCCTCAAGTTTAAACCATATGTTGCCGACCGTTTTTCGGGCTGGCGTCATGTGTGGGAACATACTCAGGACAACCTCGGTTATCAGCAGGCAAGAGTTCTCACATATATGGCAAGCGGCGGACTTTTCGGCGTAGGTATCGGCAACGGTTTTTTAAAGCAGGTTGCCGCATCCGAAAGTGACCTTGTTTTCGGACTTGTTTCGGAAGAAATGGGAGTTATCGTTGCGTTCACACTTGCCGTGGCAGTAGGTGCAATGTTTATTTATGCAAGGGCAATTACAACCCGAAGCAGAAGTACCTTTTATTCAATTTCAGCGTGCTGTGCGGCAGGACTTTTTGTCGTTCAGCTTTCTCTCAATGTTTTCGGTGCAACCGATGTCCTTCCGCTTACAGGTGTAACATTTCCGTTTGTGTCTGCCGGCGGTTCAAGTATTATGTCTTGTTGGGGACTTGTTGCATTCATTAAAGCCGCAGACGAGAGAACTTATTCGGTAAAAAGATAAGTTTAGTAAATTGAAAATGAAAAATTGAAAATGGAAAATTGTTGTCGAGAGGAAAAACAGCAAAATAAAATGCTCTATCCCTCGACCGTATTCATAGTGCTTTGCAAGCAAAGCCGCATTTTCTTTAATTTTTCGATTGTTCACTTGATACACAGGGTGGTGTAAGGTTTGAAAAAAATACTTCGCAGAAGTACACTTATATATATAGTTGCGCTTGCGTTTATCGGCGGACTCAGCTATCTTGCCTTTGAGCTTGTAACAGGGGCAGACGATTGGGTTGATCAGGCATATAATGCGCATATAGCAGGTGACGGCGGCCTTGCACAGGCAGGAGCGATATATGACCGCAACGGCAAGGCTCTTGCACAGACGGTTGACGGTAAAAGAGTTTATAACGAAAGCGAGAGCGTAAGAAAATCTCTGCTTCATGTTGTCGGTGATGACAGCCTTAACATTTCAACGGCTGTTCAAAGTATGTATCGTTCTCAGCTGATAGGCTATAACCTTGTTTTCGGACTTAATATGCCGGAATCATTGCGTGCTTCTCACGATATAAAGCTGACAGTCGATTCCGCAACCTGTGCGGCGGCTTATGATGTTCTTGCAGCTTATAACAAAAAAGGTGCCTGTGTAATATATAACTACAAAACAGGCGAGGTTATCTGTTCCATAAGCACCATGGCTTACGATCCGCAGGCTCCTCCCGAAATTACCGAGGACAACGAAAGCGAATACGAGGGCGTTTACCTTGATAATGTGCTTTCGTCAACCTTTACCCCGGGTTCAATCTTCAAAATCGTTACATCTGCGGCGGCAATCGAGAATATTCCCGACCTTTATGACCGCACTTGGGTTTGTAACGGAAGTGAGAACATAGGCGGAAGTGAAGTTACCTGTACGGAAACTCACGGAACGCTGACATATAAAGAGGCAATGGCACATTCCTGCAATATTGTTTTTGCAAAGCTTGCCGTTGAACTCGGAAGTGACACAATGACAAAAACTGCCGAGAAAATCGGCATTAACAGCTCCTTTGATGTTGACGGAATTAAAACCGCAAAAGGTTCATATGATGTCAGCGATGCCAATGAAAACCAGCTTGGCTGGTCGGGCGTAGGTCAGTATAATGACAAGGTGAACCCGATGCAGATGGCAATTATCTGCGGTGCAATCGCAAACGGCGGTAAGGCTACAAACCCTACCCTTATCAAAGATGAGTCCATTCTCTCCGCACTCGGCATAAACTACAAGAGCAGCGGACAGGAGCTTTTTTCATCCGATACGGCGGCAAAGCTTGATGATGTTATGAGATACACCGTTTCGGATTACTACGGCGACAACCTTTTTGGCGGACTTACAGTCTGTGCCAAAACAGGTACGGGTGAAGTCGGCGATGATAAGAACCCTAACGGCTGGATGGTCGGCTACTCAAAAGATGAGGACTGCCCTCTCGCCTTTGCCTGTGTTGTACAGGATTCGGGTTTCGGTTTCCAATATGCCGGTCCCGTGGTTGAGGCCGCAATGATTCAGGCTGCAAAAAGCCTTGGAGCGTCTGCGGTGCAGTAAATTAAAATTATATTATTGAAAATACAGTTTGACCGATTTTTTCGGTACATTGAAAGGAAGAACCCTGATGAATTTTTTAAAGGCTATGTTCGGCAACTACAGCAAGCGTGAAGTTAAGCGTGTGCAACCAATCTGTGACAAGGTGCTTGCACTCGAAGATAAATATGCGGCTATGAGCGAAAGTGAACTCAAGAACCAGACAACAATTCTTAAAGAAAGACTTGCCAACGGCGAAACAACAGACGATATTCTCCCCGAAGCATTTGCAACCTGTCGTGAGGCAGGCTGGAGAGTGCTTGGTATGAAGCACTTCCCCGTTCAGATTATCGGCGGTATCGTTCTTCACCAGGGCAGAATCGCCGAGATGAAAACCGGTGAAGGTAAAACCTTGGTTGCTACCCTCCCTGCATACCTCAACGCTCTTACAGGCGAAGGTGTTCACATTGTAACAGTCAACGATTACCTTGCCCGTCGTGACTCAGAGTGGATGGGCAAGCTTTACAGATACCTCGGTCTTTCGGTTGGTCTTATCTGCCACGATCTCGATAACGAGGGCAGAAAAAAGGCTTATGCCGCAGACATTACATACGGAACAAACAACGAACTCGGTTTTGACTACCTCCGTGACAACATGGTAGTTTACAAGGAAAACAAGGTTCAGCGCCCGCACGCATTTGCGATTGTCGATGAGGTTGACTCAATCCTTATTGATGAGGCGAGAACTCCTCTTATTATTTCGGGTAAGGGCGACAAGTCAACAGACCTTTACGCAAAGGCTGACGCTTTTGCAAAAACTCTTAAAGTTCAGCGTTTTGCAGAACTTGACGCAAAAGAGGATATGGAGGAATATTACAAGGAAAACGACATTGATTATGTTGTTGATGAAAAGCAGAAAACAGCAACCCTCACACAGAGCGGTGTTAAGAAAGCCGAAGAATTTTTCGGTATTGAAAACCTTACCGATCCCGATAACCTTACAATTCAGCACCATGTAAATCAGGCTATCAAGGCCAACGGCGTTATGAAGCTTGATGTTGACTATGTTGTCAAGGACGGCGAAGTTATCATCGTTGACGAATTTACAGGTCGTCTTATGTACGGCCGTCGTTTTAACGAAGGTCTTCACCAGGCTATTGAGGCTAAAGAGGGCGTAAAGGTTCAGAGCGAAAGCAAGACTCTTGCAACAATCACATTCCAGAACTACTTCCGTCTTTACAAAAAGCTTTCGGGTATGACAGGTACTGCTCAGACAGAGTCGGAAGAATTCCAGGAAATCTACAAGCTTGATGTTGTTGAAATTCCTACAAACAAGCCTGTTTTAAGAAAAGACCTCCCCGATTCGGTTTATAAGACAGAAAACGGTAAGTTCCACGCTGTTATTGATGCAATTGTTGAGGCTCACGAAAATGGACAGCCTGTCCTTGTCGGTACAATTTCAATTGAGAAGTCGGAGCTTCTTTCAAAAATGCTCAAAAAGAGAGGCATCAAGCACAATGTCCTCAATGCAAAACAGCATGAAAAAGAGGCTGAAATTGTTGCTCAGGCAGGTAAACTCGGTGCGGTAACAATCGCAACCAACATGGCAGGTCGTGGTACCGATATCATCCTCGGCGGTAACGCAGAGTATATGGCAAAAGCCGCAATGCGTAAGCAGGGCTTTACAGAGGAGCTTATTGAAGAAGCTACAGGTTATGCGGAAACCGATGATGAAGAAATCATCAATGCAAGAAATACATTCAGAGAACTGAATGACAAGTATAAGGAAGAAATTAAGGGCGAGGCTGAAAAGGTAAGAGAGGCCGGAGGTCTTTACATTATGGGTACAGAAAGACACGAGTCACGCCGTATTGATAACCAGCTCCGTGGTCGTGCAGGCCGTCAGGGCGATCCGGGTGTCAGCCGTTTCTTCCTCTCAACCGAGGATGACCTTATGCGTCTGTTCGGCGGTGACAGAATGAAAATGATGATGGAGCGTATGAATGTTGCCGAAGATATGCCTATTGAGAATAAAATGCTCACAAGTATTATCGAGGGCTCACAGGAAAAGGTTGAGCTTCGTAACTTCGGCATTCGTAAGGATGTTCTCCAGTACGACGATGTTATGAACAAACAGCGTGAAATCATCTACGGTCAGCGTGATCAGGTTCTTAACGGTGAGGATCTCCACGAAACAATCCTCAAAATGGTTGAGGATACAATCGCAACTTCAATCAAGCAGTATCTCCCCGAAGGTCCGGCAGAACATTGGAACTTCCAGAGTCTCAAGGATTACTACGCAGGCTGGCTTATAAGAGATGATTCTAAGTATGATTTCAGTCTTGAGGATCTTGAAGATATGGAACCCGAAGAGATTCAGAAGATGCTCGTTGATGATGCTCTCGAAATCTACAAGGAAAACGAAGAGCTTCTTCCCGAGGAAACAATCCGTGAGATGGAGCGTGTTTACCTCCTCAAGAATGTTGATACACATTGGATGGATCACATCGACAATATGGATCAGCTCAAGAGCGGTATCAGACTTCGTTCATACGGTCAGCACGATCCTGTTGTTGAGTACAGAGTTGAAGGCTTCGATATGTTTGATGAGATGATTGAAAGCATTCGTGAAGATACTGTCAAGATGATGCTCATTATGCCAAAGCGTGTTTATGAGATTCAGAAAAGACAGGATGCAATTGCAGCGGCAAAGAGAGCAGCTCAGAGGGCTGCCGCAGCGGCACAGTCTGCATCCGATGATGAAGAAGCTGTTGAACAGTCGGATGCCGTAAAGCAGGCGCTTCACCGTGAGCAGGTTGCTCAGCCTACAGAAACTTCTGCAGACGGTACGGATTCTGTCAACAAGACTATCCGTAAGGGCAAGAAAATCGGCAGAAACGATCCCTGTCCGTGCGGCAGCGGTAAAAAGTACAAGAAGTGCTGCGGCAGAGATCTTTAATATGTTTGCATAAAGCGGTTTGTATAATTGCGATTTAAGTGAATTACATTTTGAGGGGCAGAGAGCAATACTCTGCCCTTTATTTGTGCCGAATTTTCAAGGTGTTCGGTGATTAATTTGATAAGATATAGATATTGATTATAAAAATATATCTGAAAATTTCAGTAAAATGTAGGTTTTGGGGCATTTTAAAAGCAGCAATCGCAAAATAATACATATTTCCGCACGCACAGCTTGGAGTAAACCTGCATAAAATTTTTGATATTTTTGAAAAAAGAATTAAAAATCAACAAATTTAGTGCCGAAATTGACTTTTTAACTGCCTGTTAAGGTTGTACAATGGGTATAATTTATCTTAAACACAAAAAATGGCGATAAATAAGTAATAAAATCACATTATGGTCAAAAATATTAAATCGTGCTTGCAGATATGCAAAATAACCAAAAATATTACCCAAAGTTTGGCTGTATTGCCTCTACAAATATGCAATAAAATATTATACAATTGTATACAAGTAAAAAAGAAGAACAAATTCAAAAAATTGCGTTTCATAATTAGTTGGCAGATATATTGGACTGTCCTATGCAGTTCTGTTTAATTGTACTTTGACTGCCAAAACAAAGTAATCGGCAATGAAGGAGAAGAAAAAATTATGAAATTAGGTAAAAAGCTTTGCAGAACCGTAAAGAAAAGCTTTTCCCTTGTGCTTGCACTTACCATCATGCTTTCGGTATGTGCCGTGTCGGGTACGTTGCTTAATGTATTTGCGGCAACATCTTCGGGACAGAAGATTTATATTAACCTGACCAAGAATAAGGAATGGAAAGATTTTTCTTCTGTTACATATCGTTTTGCTGATGATGACGGCATGGTTCTCGATACGGGTACTGTAAGCAAAAATTCTTCAGGAGTTTTTGAAGCCACTGCACCATCCGGTGCAACAAGAATTGAGCTTTCTTCCGGGGTTAAATTTACTCTTCCCGATAAGACTGTTGCAAAAGATTTTCGCCGTATCTATCTTCATAACAGTAATACCTATAATGAGGCTTATGCATATTCTTGGGTAAACGATACTGACTCCAACGCAGAGTGGCCGGGTGTTGCAATGACAAAGACATCTTCAGACAGCGATTACTACTATGTAGATGTTAAGTCATCCCATAAAAATGTAATCTTCAGCAACAAGGGCGAAACACAAACAAGCGACCTCGGTATTAACGACTCATACAGTGCCGATAATGCTCTTTATGATGCCTCAACAAGTCAGTGGACTAACCCGTTCATCAAGACCATCGACATTTCTGGTGCTACGGGCGACACAGAATTTTATCTTTCTACCGACGGCTCGTTCAAAGAAAGTAAATACCTTTCTGTTCAAGCTCCCGACAAACAGTCGAAAGCAGAATATAAAACAGTTTATGTTTCAAACGATGACTGGAAGTCGCTTACAAAGGTTTATGCAACTTTTGACTACAACGATGCCTATGAAGGAACAGTTGAGCTTACAAAAGACACCGAAGACACCAAGGTAAGCGGTTCTGTGGTGTTCAAAGGTGAAATTCCGGCGGGTGCGCTTTTAAGATTCCATCCGAACGAACATAACCTCAACGGTGCATCTTCTGCAACATCATATCCGACAGATTCGGGATATGATGGTTCGGGCTACAACGATAACACGGCTACATATGTTAAGACAGCCAGAGGCGAAGGCTGGACAAAATTCTCGGAAATAGACAATGTAAACTATGGTGCTGTCGTTGAAAATTCATTCAAAGATAATCCTAACATCGTAGGCGTTGACGCAACATACTTTGACTACTTGTCTGATATGGAGCAGGAGAAAGGGTATCTTCAGTGTCAGGGTAAGAACAACGATGGTGATATTGAAAATTACTGGTATCAGTTTGATAACTTCAACAGCTACATAAGCAACATTGCTTCAAACTGTAAGCCTGACTGGAAGTATCCTCTCTACTTCGGTAATATGTTCAAGGGTGATAAATGGTACAGTACATTTGAGACCCACGCAAAAGGACTTACAAACATCAACGATTATAATGATAACTATTACTATGCAGTAAACAACTCCAACGGTATGGCAGGGGGTGGCGGTAATTATAACCAGTCCTTACAGGGTCTTATGTACAACAGGCTTGACAGTAAGGGCGATCTTCAGGTTGCAAATGGTGTCAAGGCTCCTTACTTTGATGCTGAGGCACTTTCAACCGCTAAATATAATGATGCAAAAGTTAATGATGCAAAAGTTGCCAATGTTTATAAGTCATCTTTCCCGTTCCGTACAACTACTGACGATGCAGGTGTTACTACTTATAAATTTACTACAAAGGATGCAGCCGATAACATCTACTTCACATGGAACGGCCTCACACCTACCAAAATTAACTACGGTACGGGCGAACAGTATGGTGTACAAGATGCATTGACAAATTTCGGCGGCAAAAGCAACGGTTATGGTATTTTCCCATTTAATAACACAACGGGTAAAGGCAGTGACGCACAAAAGAACGATACACTCAATACTATTGATACTTCAGCCGGCAAGGGTACAAGTTACAACCATAACTATGGTTTCGGTATCAGACTTGATATAGACTTCAGAGTTCCGAAGGACGGTTTAATTGCAGACGACAGACCTGCAACCTTTAACTTCAGCGGTGACGATGACCTTTGGGTTTATATCGGCGAAGATTCAACAGGCGCTAACGCAGAACTTGCTCTCGACCTCGGCGGTGACCATAAAGAGGCAAGCGGTTCAATTGACTTTAATTCAATGACCGCAACTGCCAACAATGTATTTGCCGATTACTCAACTCCGTCATCGACTTCATCATCATCGACAACAGTTACAGTTCCGAGTGAGGAGTTTTGGGTTAAGAGAGGTGATTACACTGACTTCTGCGTTTATACATGGGGTTCGGAAACTAAGTATGTTCAACCGTATAAAGTATCAGACGGTTTCTACAAGTTTAAGCAGTCACAGTTTGGAAGCAACACAGGTGCTATTTTCTGTAAGCAGAAGAATGTAAGTAACGATAAACTTTCAGGTGACCTTACACTTTCAAATCTTTACGGTAAAATGTGGAACGGTAACGGCACTCAGTATTCTGCAGACGGTTCGTCACATCCTACAAACCTTGGCCCCGTTACAAAGACAATCAACAATGGTACTAAGCTTGATCCTAACAAGACATACCATATGGTAGTATTCTATATGGAGCGTGGTGAGGCTGAGTCTAACTTCTCAGTAAACTTCACAATGACACCTGCCAACAATGACCTCAAGGTTACAAAGGCACTTGATACAGGCGATGTTGTTTCTGAAATTTCAGATGACCTCAAAGCTAATGAAACTTTTGATTATACAATCAAAGAGAACGGCAACGATACCTCCGGTAAAGGCTACAAGCTTACAAAATCAGACGAAAGCGAAAGCATAAGCAGTGAAACTCTTTCAAACAGCGGTTTCACACTTAAAGATAATTATATAGCTGACTTTGACAACTCATTCAAGACCGGCAACGATATGAAGGTTAACGAGTCAACAAACAGCAGTAAGCTTAAATACACAACGAACTGGGAGCTTGTTAACAACAGAGTCGGTTCAACGATCGATAGCGGTTTAACTACGAACTCGGAATTCAAGCTTGTAGATGACAAGGATGACAGTGCTTATGCACAGCTCCAGCTCAACTATACCAACAGTATAGTGACAGCACCTCTTGAAATTTCAAAGAATGTTGTTGATGAAGACGGTAAAACCGACTACGACACAAGTCAGCAGTTTACATTTGCAATTGCTCTCGACTTTGACGGCAGCGGTTCAACCTATGACTACAAGACCTATCCTCTTGAGTATCAGCTCAAAGAGAAGGGCGCAAGTGATTATTCAAGCACAGCTTACCGTACACCCTTGGACGGTTCGTTCACAATCAAAAAGGGCGAAAGCATTAAGCTTCTCAATATTCCTGTAGGTGCAACCTATAAGATTACAGAGAAAAGAGTTATAGGTTATGTTCCCTACAAAGTAGGCAATCAGAGCTTCGACGACGGTACACTTGTCGGTACACTTGCCGAAACAGGAAATGCGCTTAACTTTATCAATAAGGTTAATCCTACAAACATTGCCATTTCGGTAAATAAAACTCTTGACGGTCAGGCTTACAGCGGCAGCAAGTTCGTCTATACATTGACAGGTCTTGAATCAATGGATACAGCAAAACAGGATGCCGACGGCAATATTATCAAGACAAACAGCGCAAAAACAATTTCCACGAATTTGAAAACACCTGACAAAAACGGTAAGGTTGAATTCAAAGACCTCAGCTTAGTCACTGCGGGTGTTTACAGATTTAAGATTACCGAGGCTCTTGCCGAGGGTGAAAATGCATCCGATTATAAAATGGATACAAACACCTGGCTTGCCGAGATTGAATTGCTTGAAAGCGGTGAAGTAACGGCGGCTAAGTACATTAAGGTTAAGAGCTCAGATATTGAAGGCAAAACCGATGCTCAGCTTGCAACTTACTTCAACAATTCTTCTCCTGTTGAAAAAGCCGTGTTTGAAAATGAAACCACACACGGAAGTGCAACAGTAAACAAGAAGAATCAGACAGGCGGTAATGTAAGTGATACGGAATTTGCTGTGATGAAGGTATCCGAGGAGGGTATCTTTACTGCAGATGATATCAATACAATCATTAAAGATGCCTCAATGAAAACTCATATGACTTCTAAAAAGACAGACAGCAACGGTCAGGCTGTGTTTGACAATCTGACAATCTTCAAGGACGGTCAGGGTGAGTTCACAAAAACAAACGGTAATGTTGTATGGAGCGACAGTTCCGACAATTATATATCAGGTACTTCAACATATCAGACATACTGTCTGTTTGAGTACAAACCGTCAGAGGGTTACACCCCGAACTACACACTTTCCTACTTCACACTTCCTGTTGAGGGTAAGTACAATGTTACATATAATTATGTTGACGGTGCAATCACAATGCCACAGGCAAGCGGTGACGGTATGAACGGCTATGTTGTTCTCGGTTTGTCGGTTGCAGGTCTTGCGGTGACAATGTTCACGGGTTACGCAATCTATTACGGAAAAGTTCGTAAAAAACGCAGAGCAGGACGCAGAAAGTAACCCGATATGATTTGAATTGTTAGAACAGATGATATTTTAATCAGATGTTTCTTTCATAAAAAACCTCTTTGACTGCTACGGGCACCGTTGTTAGCCGGTGTCCGACATGCAGCCACCCCAACCCGTTTAACCATTCGGTTAGAATAGAATTACATATATTAAATTAAACACAAAGGAGAAAGTAAAAATGAAAACTACAAAGAAAATCTTTGCAGCTGTTCTTGCAGTAATGATGATCGCTCTCATGATTCCATTCTCAGCAAGTGCAGTAGAGAGCTATTCAGCTAAGTACAAACTTGCAGTTAATGAAACTGACACTGACAAAGTCGGTAATTACACATTCAGCTTCTTCAAGATTGCAGACCTCAACCTTACAACAGGTGAGTACTCATGTACTATCACCGACAAAGCACTTGAGGATGCTGTAAAGGGCACATACTCAGATGCAAAGTCACAGCAAATCATCACGGCTTGTGATAACCTCTACAAGACAGACAAAGCTGCATTCGGTACAGCTGCTACAACAATCAGCTTTTCTTCAACAGTTACAGAGGCTACTGCAACAGTAACAGACCCAGGTCTTTACTATGTATATTGTACTTCTAAGCCCGCTAAGGTAACAGGTGTTCAGAGCTCACTTGCTTCACTTCCTTACTTTGATGGTAAAAATTATGTTTCTGTTGACCAGACAGAGTACAACCTTGCTGAAAAGGTTTCAACAAGCTCAGTATCAGTTGACAAGACAGCTGACAAGACATATGTAGGCGACAACAATAAGACTGTAACCTACACACTTACAGCTTCAACAGCAGGTTCAATCGACAACCAGCTCAAAAAGTATGCAATCGTTGATACAATGGATGAAGGTCTTACATTCAACGAGAATTCAGTTGTAGTTAAGTACGACGGCGCAGTTGATGCTCTTACTTTGGGTACAGATTACTCTATTGAAAAGAACTATACTTACACAGGCAAGAACGGTGAGGCAACTGCTACATTCGCAGTTGTATTCGAATCTGCTACACTTGAATCAGAGGAATTCTATAATGCTAAAACAGTTGTTGTTACATACACAGCTGATTTAAACGAAAAAGCTAAGCTCAACACACCTATCACCAACACAGACGGTCTTGTTTACGGCAACGATTCTGATACAAACTTTGAACCCGGTAAAAATTCACCTGATGTATTTACATACGGCATGAAGGTTGTTAAGGTTAACGGCAATGACAAAACTCAGAAGCTTGCTGACGCTGAATTCCAGATATTCACAGACCCAGAAGCTAAAACACCTCTTACAGTTGACGGCAAGAAAGTAGTTGCTAAGACAGACGCTACCGGTGAGGCTACATTTGTTCTCGAAGGCACAACAACAACATTCAAGTTTGATGCTACACAGACATACTATGCAAAAGAGATAGCAGCTCCTACAGGCTACAACCTCAACAGCTCAGTATTTACAGTAAGCATTGACAAGAGCAAGGAGTATACATTTGTAGGTAACATTGCAGACGGTGACAATGTTGCTGTTGCTAACTACCCTGTAACTGTTCCTAAGACAGGTGGTATGGGTACAATGATGTTCTATGTTGGCGGTGCAGCACTTATCGCTTGTGCAGGCGTTCTTCTCTTTGTTCTTAAGAGAAAGAAAGCAGCTAAATAATTAATCGAATATCTTTATCTTAAAATCTGTGATATGATATATGTAATTTTCAGGGGATGCGGCAACGCATCCCCGTTCTATTTACAGAAGAGCTGTATATGCGGATAATATCTGTCCATACGGCGGCTCGCCGTGTATTGCCCTGCACGGCAAAATGTAGTATAATAACAACGGAACAAAAACACGCAGAAAAGGAAAATTTTATGAAACGAAAGCTGTCAATTTTACTAATAGTTTTAATATTCGTTGCAGGAATCGGCATAATGAGCTATCCGCTTGTCAGTTCCGCAATTAATAACTATGTCAGTCGAAGCAGGGTTAAGGAGTACACCGACAGGGTTGCTCAGATGCCGAGTGAGAAAACTCAAAAAATGTTTGAAGAGGCTGCTAAGTACAATAACAGCCTTTCAAATAATATGATAATTACCGACCCGTTCGACGAAAAGGCTTTTCAGAAAATCGGTGCAAATTATGAGAAAACTCTCAATATTGATGATAACGGTCTTATCGGCTATATTGATGTGCCGAAAATCAATGTTTATCTGCCGATTTATCATGGCACAAGCGAAGAGATTCTTTCCAAAGGTGCAGGGCATCTTCAAAACACTTCCCTGCCTGTCGGCGGTGCAAGCACACATTCCGTAATTTCTGCCCATTCGGGTTTTCCGGGAGAAACTTTCTTTGATTACCTCACCGATATGAAGGTCGGCGATGAATTCTATGTTCATATCCTCGACAGAACGCTGAAATATGAGGTTGATCAAATCGAAGTTGTTCTCCCCTCGGAAATCAATTCCTTGCGAATTGTTGACGGCGAAGACCTTGTAACGCTCCTCACCTGTACCCCATACGGCATTAATACTCACAGACTTCTCGTGCGTGGCAAGCGTGTCGATTATGACGATACAAAGTATATTGAAACGGGCGAGTCGCTTGCAAAATTTGATAACGGTTACATATTTTTTCTCGGTTACAAAATCCCTTATGCAGTCGCAATCGGCATAATTGTCGGCTTTGTTGCTCTTGTTGTGTTTGTGGTTGTATTTCTGCTCAAACGCAAAAAGAAGAAGTCAAACGGTGCAAAACGGCTGAGAGATGACTCGGCTGACGAAAATCAGAATGATTCGGGCGGTGATTCCGATGATTAAAAAAATACTTACGGGTGTGGCAATAGCAATGCTCGTTGTCGGAATAGGTCTTGTCGCATTTCCCCCCATATCAAATTTTATCGGAACACAGATTTCAAACGGTGAGGCTGACGGCTTTGAC
>OIEE01000417.1_pt1 | contig 14781 bp, 9 predicted proteins | sample 1581701 | NCBI WGS metagenome assembly OIEE01 (sample SAMN01760976, study PRJEB22395) | human gut metagenome | reverse complement strand
AGGAGTGGTACTTTCGGGTGCTTCTCCCTCTTCGCCTTCCAGTTGGATCAGGGCGACGGTTGTACCGACGGCCACCGTATCGCCTTCGGAAAACAGCAGTTCGAGCACCTTTCCTGCAACCGGAGAGGGTATTTCCGCACTGACTTTGGCGGTGCTCACTTCAAAGAGGACATCGTCTTCTTGAACAGCGTCGCCTACTTTGACGGACCAGGAGACAATCGTCCCTTCAGTGATGCTTTCGCCCAGTTTGGGCATTTTTATTTCAAATGTCGACATAGTTTAAATGTGTATTTTATGTTCTGATATTGAAGTTCCAGGCCGACGTCGCGTATTTGTTGTCACGTAGGGACCGGATGGCGTTCAAATCGTCTTCAGTGAATGAATAGGGACGGGTGTCCGTCTTGTTTTCTGTAAAATAGTTCAGGAGTGCGTCTCTGAATTCTCCGATAGATACCGCTTTACGGGTATAGGTGCATATGTTGGTGACCGGGCTTCTTACGGATTTGACATAAAAAGGAGCGGGCTTCATTTCTTTTTTTTCCGGTTTCCGTTCTGTATTTTTGAGGGCGGTCGTCAGGCGATACAGGTCGGTGGAGAAAAGGAGGGTGGCGTGGTGCAAGATCCTCCCTTTGTGGATGGATTGCGCACTGCCCGATATTTTCTTTCCATCCAGATAAATCCCCAAACGCTCATCCGTATAGGCCGTAACTCCCATCGTTTCCAGAAAACCAACAATACGCTGCAAATAGTCTTCAAACAGGGGTTGCGATGTCGTTTCTATAAAAGTAAGATTAATATTTCCCTTATCATGGTAAACTGCACCACCTCCCGAAAACCTACGAGCCAAACGAATGCCCTTCTCTATCCTGTAATCCTCATTCACCTCGGCACGAACAGACTGATTCTTGCCCATGACCACGGAAGGTTCCGACTGCCAAATTACAAAATAATCCCCCTGTGTCTGCTTTAAAAGATACTCCTCCACTGCCAAATTGAAATAAACATCCGTACAGCGGTTATCTATGCAAAACATTATGCAAAAAGTGTTTCGTGATAAATCTCGCCTACCGTAGGATGTGGAAATACCGTTTTTTGAAATTCTTCTACAGTATATCCATATTGAACGGCAATCCCCGCTACAACGATTATTTCCGAAGCAGGATTTCCCAACAAATGGCAACCTATAATGCGGTCTTCCTCATCCAGAATCAATTTGCAAAGCCCGTTCCCTGTTTCATTTTCTGCCACGAAACGCCCCGAATAAGCCATCGGTAATTTCTGTACATGATAGCTGGTCCCTGATGCTTTCAACTCCTCTTCCGTTTTTCCCACTCCGGCCAGTTCAGGATTCGTATATACCACCCCCGGTACACAATGATAATTCATCCGGTCCTCCACTCCCAGAATATGATTAATGGCAACTTCACTTTCACGAATAGCCGTATGAGCCAGCATGGAGTATCCGGTTATATCTCCACAAGCATAGACTTTAGGATGGGAAGTAAGCATGTGTTCATCCACTTTTACACCGTTACGCACCATTTCCACTTTTAGTTTATCCAGTCCCACTTGGTTTAGATTCGCTTTTCTGCCTACACTTACCAGAACCTTATCCGCTTCAATCAGTGACAATTTACCGGCTTTTTCTATGGTAACTCCTGCCGGACTGACTTCAATCACTTTAGAATTCAATTGGAAGTTAATCCCTCGCTTCTGATACTCTGTACGTAACATCGCACTGGTTTCCTTGTCCATAGCCCCTAATATTTCAGGCATCATCTCAATGACACTCACCTTTACCCCCATACTATTAAAGAAAGAAGCAAATTCCATTCCAATTACTCCGCCACCAATAATAGCCAGCGATTTAGGTAATGCAGCCATTTCCAAAGCCTCTTTGGAAGTCCAATAATCTATTTCCGACAAGCCTTTAATGGGTGGAATCACGGTATCCGAACCTGTACAAACCAACAGATAAGTCACTTCATATTTTTCTCCTCCAGCTAAAATTTGAATCAGTCCATTATCTTCTCCGGTTATAACCGCTTCTTTTTCTATCAATTCGGCTCCATAAGATTTCACAGTCTGTTTTACACCTCCGGTCAGTTTCTTGACCACTTTATCTTTACGGTCTATTATTTTCTCCAAATTGAAGCTGATTCCATCCGGTACAGCAATTCCATATTTTGCCGCACCTTTTGCATTATCCAATAATTTTGCTGAATACAAAAGAGTTTTCGTAGGGATACATCCTTCATTCAAACAAACACCTCCCATGGCTTTCTTTTCAAAAATCACAGTTTTCAATCCTCCGGCAGCAGCTCTTTCCGCAGCCGTATATCCGGCAGGTCCCCCACCGATTATCGCTATATCATATTTCATATTGTTAAGGTTTTAAGCTTTATATACTCTAACAACAAATAAGTGAGGGACTTAGTTGTCCAAAAGAAGATTTCTTCATCTTTATGAACCTATTTTTTCTAAAAGATATGTATCTTTGCACCAAAGAAAGCATTATGCATCATCCCGAAATAGCCATAGTAGATCCAAATACCCTTACTTGTCTGGGGTTAAAAAACATTTTGGAAGATATCATTCCAATGGCTACTATCCGTGTATTCCATTCGTTTGGTGAGTTGACGGATGACACACCGGACATGTATGCCCACTATTTTATTTCTGCCCAAATCTATTTTGAACATACTTCCTTCTTTTTACTTCGTAAACCAAAAACAATTGTATTAGCAGGAGGTGACAACCAACCTCAATTATCCGGTATCCCCAAGCTGAATATCTACCAAGATGAAGGTTCTTTGATAAAAGACATCCATCAATTGCGCCAATATGGACATCAGGCAAGAAAACAAGCAGCAGATAAAGCAATGCACATAGAAAAAACGGAACATGAATTGTCTGTCCGGGAAATAGAAGTATTGATACTTATCACCAAAGGACTTATCAACAAAGAGATAGCCGACAAACTTAATATCAGCCTGACCACCGTTATCTCCCACCGCAAGAACATTACTGAAAAACTGGGCATCAAGTCTGTTTCCGGTCTTACCGTTTATGCTGTGATGAATGGCTACATTGAAGCAGACAGAATATAAAATCCTCATTTATTAGGATTGCACACATATCAGGTTTACCGTTACTTTGCAGCCGGAATCATTCTCCATCATGGATTATACAGAGTGGAATATATAAATTTTCCGCCTGGTAGAAACTTGTAGCAACTCTGGTTATCCGTGATGTATCAAATAAAACCAAACAATAAATATGAGAAAAAACATTTTATTCATTACATCCTGCCTGCTGGCTGCAACAACTTTTGCTGAAGATATCAACACGCTGCCTAAGGACACTACAAAAGTCATTGATATAGAAGAGGTGGTAGTTATCGCTTCACCTAAAGAAACCGGAAAATTAAGGGAACTTCCTACAGCCGTATCTTTACTCTCCCAAAAAGATATGCAAGCAAACCAAATCACCACTTTAAAGAACGTGAGTTCACTGGTACCCAATTTCTTTATGCCCGACTATGGTTCAAGACTCACCTCAGCCATTTACATCCGGGGAATCGGATCGCGTATCAATACTCCTGCGGTAGGTTTGTATGTGGACAATATCCCTTACATTGACAAATCTGCATTTGATTTCAATTTTTATGATATAGAACGTATTGATATTCTTCGCGGTCCACAAGGAACCTTGTACGGACGCAATACCATGGGGGGACTAATCAAGGTACATACCCGCTCTCCATTCTCCTATCAGGGAACAGACGTAAAACTGAGTTATGGAACAAAAAGTAACTACCGCAGTGCTTCATTAACCCATTACCACCGTTGGAGTGACTGTTTCGCTTTCTCCGCCGGTGGTTATTATGAGGGATCAGACGGATTCTTCCGCAATTCGCTCAATGGGAAAAAAGTAGATAATATGGAAGCGGGAGGCGGACGAATACATGCTATCTGGCTGCCTTCAGAAAACCTAAAACTAGACTTTACCATAGGCTATGATTATAGTGACGAAGGAGGATACCCTTATTACTATACAGGAGCTATAGACGGATACGACAAAGAGAATGAAAAATATAAAAACTACATAGGGAAGATTTCATACGATCAGGATTGTACTTATCGCCGTGGACTGTTCAATACCGGTTTGAATATTGAATACCAGGCGCAAAAGTTTATCTTAAGCGCTGTTACAGGATTCCAGAATTTAAACGACCGTATGTTTATGGACCAGGATTTCCTGCCTGTCAGCATTTATACTATTGAGCAGAAGCAACGTCTGAATACCATCAGTGAAGAGATTACTTTTAAAAGCAAAAACAACAAGCGCTGGCAATGGGTTACAGGGGTTAGTGGTTTTTATCAATGGCTACATACCACCGGTCCGGTAAACTTCATGGAGGACGGAGTGACCGATATGATCGAAGGAAACATCAACAATACTTTCAAGAAAATTCATTTAGACAATCCCCGTACCCCTGAAATGAGTCTGGACGTTTTGAACAACCGTATCCGCGTAAGTGGAAGTTTTGACACACCGGTATTCAGCACCGCACTGTACCACCAATCTACATTCAACGACCTGTTTGTGAAAGGCCTTTCAGTAACAGCAGGTTTGCGCTTGGAATATGAAAAAATGTCTATGAATTATTTCTCGGATAGTAATATCGATTTCGATTTCTTTCTTAAAATGGCAATGCCTCCCCTTAATATTCCATTCAGGAATTTGAATGCCGCACCGCTATTGGAAGGAAAAGAAAAAAACGACTATGTACAGCTACTTCCCAAACTAGCTTTTAAATACGATTTCAGTCCTGCAAACAATATGTATGTAAGCATAACCAAAGGATATCGTTCCGGAGGGTATAACGTACAGATGTTTTCAGAACTGATACAAAGTGACATGCAACAAAAAATGATTGAAGCCATACTAAACAAGGCACCAGAATCTATGGCAGGTATGATAGAAGGAATGATCAAGCAACACATGCCCAACTACGGAAAAGAATTGAACGTACAAGAAACAACTGTCTACAAGCCCGAGTACAGCTGGAATTACGAAGTGGGATCACATCTCAGTTTGTTCAACGGCAAACTGAAGACCGACCTTGCCGCATTCTACATGGATACCCACGACCAACAAATCGCCAAATTTGTCAATAGTGGCTTGGGACGAATGATGGTCAATGCCGGTAGTAGCGAAAGTTATGGAGTAGAGGCCAGCTTTCTGGCATCTATCAACAAAAACCTGAATATGAATGTAAGTTATGGATATACTCATTCCACATTCAAAAAATATGACGGAGGTACTACATCATCAGAAGAGCAAATTGATTATAGCGGCAATTATGTACCATTTGTTCCCCGCCATACCATGAATGCAGGCGCAAATTATAGTTTCTTTTTCGATAAAAGCAATTGGATGCAAAGCCTGACTTTAGGCATGAGCTATACCGGAGCAGGAAAAATTTATTGGACTGAAAAAAACAATGTCTCACAAAGTTTTTACGGAACACTGAACGGGCGCATTTCTTTGCAGACAGAAGCTTTACAGATAGATGTATGGGGACGTAATTTAACCAACAAGGATTATACAACCTTCTATTTTGAAACCATGCATAGAGGATTCGAACAAAAAAGCAGGCCTTTACAACTGGGAGTGGATATACGTTATCACTTCTAACCATTCTTGCAAAAATAAAAAGGGGGTTCTTCGCAGAACTCCCTTTCTGTTTCCACATTTACCAAATCAAATTTATTTTTTATTCTGTCACACCAAGAAAAGCAAGAACTTTATTATTGCTGTAAATGATACCCATAGCTTCTAGAACAAACCTATTTGTTTTAGTGTATGTACATAGAGAAAATGCTGTTTACAATAGAAAACTGCTTGAGCCTTTGTTAAAAGAAACAAACAATAAAATTATTCATTGACAGCGCCGCAATGAGGACACACTCCTTTATTCTTTATCTTCGCCCCACAATTTCCACAACTGAATTTATACCGGGAAGCATGCTTTATACGATTAAATGACCATACAGCATATACCAATAAACATGGATAACCCAAATAGTAATACGTAGTAAATGTAAAAAACAAATATAAAAAGATACAGCAGGACATCAATCCCAACAAATAAAAACATGCAGCTTCAATATGTGTCTGATGAAACAAATCATCCAAAGTAGCCAACCCCACAAGAATAATCCCCCAAATATTAAACATGAAAAGAGAAAGAATAAAAGGCAAGCTAAAAGGATTCAAAGAAGGATTATAATAAAACTGCTCCCAAGTTCCTGGAACAAAATGCTGAATACTAGCATAAAGCGTAGCTGCGGTAGCTACCAACCAAGAAAGAACTGTAGGAAAAACGCTATCAATATCATTCAACCAAATTAATTGCAGCTTCTGGCGACGAATAGCCCTATGAACATACCAAATACCGAAAAAGCCTAATATGATAAAGAAAGCGATGGTATGAGAATTACTGAAAAAATGAATAAACTGTGACACTGAATCCACAGGAACTACTTTCTCCAACAATTCCTTTTCATGTATCCATCCCATTGTTTCCTGGTCCCGTGCGACCTTCACCCATACAGAATCCACACTATCAGCAGGTTGTATCATAAACTCCGCTACCACCAGCCGTTCTCCTTTAAAAACAGGAAGCACATCAACCAATGGCAGTTGCTGTAACATAAGCGAATCTGAAGTAACCTCAAAATTACTGTTTAATGTATAATGCCGTTCCACCAAATAATTGACAGAATCCCTTTTCTTTTGCGGCATATCCCCACTCAGAGTAACAGGTGAAGGATATTGGCAAGCCATTAAAATAGCCAACACCAAAAACAGTAATCCGATGTACTTACTTTTCAGCATAGACTTTCATCTGACAATTTTTACAATCAAACTCTAAGCGGAAACGTCTGTTATCCGAGCTAACCAAATAATAAGGTTCCCTATAAGGAGAACGCACTTTATGCCAAGAGGGACACCATCCCATACTATAACGCAAACAATGCTTGCAAAACATCAATACTGCTTCTTCTGCCGGAGCCTTTTCATAAGCCGGAGCAATACGCTGCACGCCATGATTCCTATAGAAGGAAACAGCATCAGCATTCATCACATTTCCCAAATAAGTCAATTCATTCACAGGAAAAGCATGATGCGTTCGAGGCAACTTGTAAATTTCCTGCCGATAGTTAATACGGCGCACTTCCAGCAGTTTCTCTATTCCCTTACGGCGAAGTTCGGCAAGCATAGAAGCCGGAATAAACCAATTGTCCGACCAGTCAATCACTATATCTGATGCTTCAAATGGAGTATTTCCTAACTTTCCAAGTTGTGTACGCAAGTTATCTTCTTGCAGAGTACGGGCACGTTCCTTCTCCCTTTCCAGCACCACACTGACACTGTTATCATCTTCATCAGTCAGAGACAGAGTAAAGCCCCGATTATTCTCAGCCAATTTTAAAATGACAGCAATTTTCCTTTCGGCTGATTTACGCGACATCAACCTCTCAAATTCCTGATCAAAATTACGATAAAGTATCGTACGGGGCTTTATCCGAGGCATCTCCTGAGGAAATAATTTATTATTCTCCACCCGGTTTATGCGAAATCCCTGCAACTTACCAGTCTCATCCAAAAAACAGACGCCATCTCCATTATTAAAAGACTTGATTCCGGCTACGGTAAGATAATTACCACGAATTTCCTTCACTGTCCCCATCTCCTCCCCTAAAGACTTGGGAGTATCAAAAGAAAAAATATCCTTATTCCTGTCAAAAAGAAAATAATTAGTAAAACCACGACTGAAACTCTTATCCAATTGAGGTTTGAACTCTAATTTCACTTCTCCCGATGAAGCACGGATATACTCTTTACGACGTTTGAAAATAGTATCCAGCTTCTGGCGATAGTAAGCTGTTACATTTTTAACGTAAGATACATCCTTCAAACGTCCCTCTATTTTCAGGGAAGAAGCTCCGGCATCCAGCAATTGCTCCAACTCTTCGCTCTGATTCAAATCTTTCAGAGACAATAGATGCTTATTCCTTACTATAGATTTACCGTCCGCGTCTATCATATCAAAAGCAAGGCGACAGAACTGGGCACATTCTCCCCGATTAGCACTACGTCCGAAACAAGCCTGACTAACATAACATTGTCCACTATAGCTTACACACAAAGCACCATGTACAAATACCTCCAAAGGCACATCAGGACAAGCATGATGGATATTTCCTATTTCAACAAGAGAAAGTTCACGAGCCAATACCACCTGACGGAAACCTGCCTCAGCCAGGAATCTTACTTTTTGAGAAGTACGATTATCCATCTGCGTGCTGGCATGTAACGGTATAGGTGGCAGATTCAATTCCAACAATCCCATATCCTGCACTATCAAAGCATCCACTCCGGCACGGTATAAATCCCAAATCATTTTTTCCGTATCTTTCAGTTCCTCATCCTTCAGAATCGTATTCACCGTCACATAGATACGGACATTATACACATGAGCGTACCGCACCAACTCAGCGATATCCTCCAATGAATTCCCCGCAGCCGCACGTGCTCCGAAACGGGGAGCACCAATATAAATGGCATCAGCACCGTGATCAACAGCTGCAATACCGCACTCCAGATTTTTAGCAGGAGCTAATAATTCTATTTTTCGTTGTCTGATCATCGTATCTGATTTATATCAAACGGGGTTTCCTGATATACATAATAGTTCAACCAATTAGAAAACAACAAATTGGCATGTCCGCGCCAACGCACCACCGGGGCATTGTCCGGATTATCGTCCTTATAATAATTTACAGGCATTTCAATAGGCAACCCTTTCCCCAAATCACGCTTATATTCCGTATCAAGCGTATAAGGAGAATACTCCGAATGCCCGGTAATAAAGAATTCACGCCCATTACGAGCCATAGCCATATAAACCCCAGACTCATCAGACTCAGCTATCAAAGCCAACTCTTTTACTTTCAGAATATCCTCACGGTGTATTTCGGTATGACGGCTATGTGGTACAAAAAACTCATCATCAAAACCACGGAATATGGGCAATCCCTGTACATTGATATGATGGCGGAAAATACCAAACATTTTTTGTTTCAGCGGATATTTGGGAACTCCATAGAAATGATAAAGCCCGGCTTGGGCCGCCCAACAAATATAAAGAGTTGAGGTAACATGAGTACGCGCCCAATCAAAAATAGTAGTAATCTCATCCCAATAATTCACATCCTCATACGGCATCTGCTCTACCGGAGCCCCCGTAATAATCATCCCGTCATATTTCTCGCCACGCATCAAATCAAAGTCATGATAGAATGCTTTCATATGTTCTACCGGCGTATTTTTCGATGTATGGCTTTTCAACTTCATAAATGATATTTCCAACTGCAAGGGAGTGTTGGAAAGCAAACGTACCAAATCCGTTTCTGTCGTTATCTTCAACGGCATCAAATTCAATATCACGATTTTTAACGGACGAATATCCTGTGCACTGGCACGTGAATTGTCTATGACGAAGATATTTTCCTCCTTCAGCAATTCAATAGCAGGTAGTTTATCGGGTAAATTTAACGGCATTTTCTTATCTGTTAATTAGTTGTAAGTGCAAAATTAAAAAAATCCCGCCAAATCTCCTTACTAAACGATCTTTTGGACTAAATTATTTCCTTTCTTGATCGTTTTCAATCAACAAACCTTGATTATTTTTAGATTTTCACTCATACCTTCACAACTTCTGTCTTGATTCCACTTTTTCCCTTCTTTCATATTATTTATTAACTCACCTTTTTCTTAGAAAAAAGAGGACGAACTTATATCCATAATCAAAAAAGATTAATTATCTTTGAGCGCAAAAATAAAAAATATTCTTATTATTAATGTGAAATATAATTAAGTTTCAAGTAGTTGACTCAAGAAACAACCTATATTTTTAAATTTTAATCTTTAAATTCAAAAAGTATGAGAACCTTTAAATCATTGATGATAAGCTTATGTATGGGTACAACCCTATGCATGTGCTTACCACAAACCACGACAGCACAAACCGTAAGTTCAGGAGATTCCTGGACATGGGACAAAGGAACCATTGTGATTGATACTCCTGAACGTCCGGCCGGCCAGAAAAGCGTATTAGGCTTAACCACCCCTAAAATGGAGGTAGTCCGCGTAGGATTTGTCGGATTGGGAATGCGAGGCCCCGGAGCCGTAGAGCGCTTCACTTATATTCCCGGTACACAAATTGTGGCCCTTTGTGATTATGAAGCATCCCGTGCAGAAAAATGTCAGGATATCCTAAAGAAAGCATCTATGCCGAAAGCTGCCATTTATTCCGGAGAAAAGGGATATGAAGAATTATGTAAACGTACAGACATAGATTTAGTTTATATCGCCGCAGACTGGTTGCATCATTTCCCCGTAGCAAAATGCGCATTGGAAAACGGTAAAAATGTAGCTATTGAAGTTCCCTCGGCCATGAACCTGCAAGAATGCTGGGATTTAATCAACCTGAGTGAAAAAACCCGCAAGCATTGCATGATTCTTGAGAACTGTTGCTATGACTGGTTTGAGATGAATACACTGAATATGGCACAACAAGGTGTATTTGGCGAAATAATCCGTGCCCAAGGAGCCTACATTCACAATTTAAGCCCGTTCTGGGATCATTATTGGAAAAACGGCAAAGAAGACAAACTAGGATGGCGTTTAGATTATAACATGAAACACCGGGGTGATGTATATGCCACTCACGGCCTGGGTCCTGTAGCACAAGCATTGGATATCCATCGTGGTGACCGTATAACCACTTTAGTAGCTATGGACACCAAATCTGTTGTTGGTAAAGATTTAGTGGAGAAGAGAACCGGCGAAGAATGTAAAGAATTCCGCAACGGAGACCATACCACCACCCTGCTTCGCACAGCAAATGGGAAAGTTATTGAAATCCAACATAATGTAATGACTCCCCAACCTTACAACCGCCTGTACCAACTGACAGGAAGCAAAGGGTTTGCCAATAAATATCCCGTTGAAGGATATGCTTTGGATGCAGCACAACTGACCGCATCGGGTGTGCAACCCAAAGTAGACGATTTGAACTCTCACGGATTCTTACCCCAGGCAGAAATGGAAGCACTTGTTGAGAAATACCAGCATCCTATTTTAAAGAAATATGGTGAAATGGCAAAAGAAGTCGGCGGCCATGGCGGTATGGACTTCATCATGGACAGCCGTCTGGTATATTGCCTGCAAAACGGACTGCCTTTGGACATGGATGTATATGACCTGGCCGAATGGTGCTGTTTGGCTGAACTGGGAGCTATCTCTATGGATAACGGCTGTGCGGCAGTAGCCTTCCCGGACTTCACACGAGGTGAATGGAACGTGACCAAAGGTTACAAACATGCATACGCTTCACCCGAAGACGAAAACGCAAGCATGGAAAAAGCAAAGGCTTTCACCGCGAAACTGAAAGAGCAGGGAGCGAAAGAATGGGCGAAAGAAGCCAAGAAAAAAAAGAAATAAATAGAAATAAACAAGAAAAAATGTGTCGGAAGTCACTCTGTCATAAAAGGTAGCCCAATTCTTCCGGCACATTTTTTATGCCATTCTGAACGACAATCGTTTCCAGCTTTTATTAAGAATCAAAAAAAGGACGTAACCGGCATTCTTCGAATTTCTAGCCAAAGTACTTCGGCTTTAAGGAGAGTATCATCATAGGACGATTCAGCCAACCTGGGAAACCAACTGACAGACCATCTGGCGGACGGATATAATGTGAAACTGGAGGAAATAGAAACCTTATCGGCAACATTGATCAGCCGGAAGATTACGGACAAAAAAAACACAATCCGCTTCGGTACATTTTTGACAGCGACAGTCTGCTTTTTTAAATGAAAAAGCAGGATAACACGGATATAGTTTGTTGACTATCCGTACCATCCTGCCATCCGTTTTTACCCTATCTGCGTTAAAAGAACAGACTGTCAGCTTTACAGATTATTCTTGTAAATATTCGCCATCACCTTCTGGTATTGATTCTCAATCTGCATATACGCCTGGAGATTCTTATAAATATTTTCCGTTTCCACAAAATATTCAATCAATGAAATTTGTCCTTCGGTCAATGCCTGCTTCAATAAATCCAGCGAACGGTACATCAAAGGGACATCATACGCATTCATGGCATCCTTCAACTGCTGCATCTCATTGAAGAGAGACATCAGAGAAGCTTCAACCTGATCTTTAGCATTTTCTTGCATCAATTGTGCGCTGATAGCCTGTGCCTTGGCTATCTTTACCTTTTTACGATTCTGAAACAAAGGCAAGGAGCCCCCTACCACAAAACCATTCATCGAAACCGCATCATCCGTGTTACGGCGAAAACCGGCTTCCAGTTTCGGCAACCATCCTTGACGGTCTACCGAAACCTGCTTCTCGGCGGCACGGGCAGTGGCGACGGCGGCCTGCAAGTCAAGGTCTGATGCCATCACTTCATCCCGCATGACATTGTAATCATTGATTTCCTGTATGGCAGGGTATGTGGTTTCAGCAAATTCTAAAGGCATGTTGCCGTTCATGGCAAGCAGAGATTGCAAGGCAGTGCGGTGGGCTGCGCTGTTTTGGGCAACTTCCGTCTGCACGTTCATACGCTCCATCTTGATTTTGTTGACTTCCAGTATATTCGCATCACCGGCAGTCAGACGTTTCTCGTAAAGTGCCTGTAATTCATCTGCATTTTTCATACGGATATCCATCAATGTTTTTTCCTGATTCAACAGAATAAGGTCTAGACAGAGATTCTTCGCATTCAGCAGAATATCTCGGCGAGCAGCCTGTTGTTGCTTGTCCACCGCTTCGTTCTGCAAAGTAGCCTGCCGATTGCGGACAATATACTGAGTAGGGAAATCAAAACCTTGTGAAGCGACAAGTTCCGTACCGTGCCCCCCTTCGGCACCATTACTGTAAAAAGAACTGTAGCTCACTGTAGGGTCAGGCAAGTTGTTGTTTGTCCGGTTTTCCATCTTGGTCGCATCGGCGGCATGTTTCTGTGCCTTGAGCTCTTTATTGTTCTGCTCGATGCTTTTCAAAATGTGCTCAATACTCTGGGCCTGCGCCAGCAAGGGAGAGCAGAAGGCTATTATAAATAAGATTCGTTTCATATATTTCTATTATTTCTTCTTTCGATTCATCAGTTCATAAACAATCGGAATAATGAAAGCGTTCAGGAAAGTCGATGTCAAAAGACCTCCAAGAATAACTTTCGCCATCGGGCTTTGTATTTCATTACCCGGCAAATCGCCACGGAATGCCAAAGGTATCAAAGCCAGCGCGGAAGACAACGCAGTCATCAGGATAGGGTTCAAACGGTCTAACGAACCGTGAAGAATGCTTTCTTTCAAATCCATACCTTCTTCGCGCAACATATTGTAATGACTTATCAACAACATACCATTACGGGTAGCAATACCAAACAACGAGATAAAGCCGATAATAGCCGGAATGCTTATCTCACCCGTTGTTATCATCAATGCAAATACCCCACCAATCAACGCCAAAGGCAAATTCAACAAAATGACTCCACTTTGGGCTGCATTCTTAAACTGGGTATAAAGCAACAGGAAGATAACCACGATACTCATAAACGAAGTGAGCATCAGCGTACGGCTGGCCGCCTGCTCGCTTTCAAACTGACCGCCATATTCCACATGATATCCTTCGGGAAGCTTGATTTGCGCATCAATCCGTTCCTGTATATCATTCACCACGCTGCGCAAATCACGACCGCTGGTATTGGCCGAAATCACAATCTTACGCTTCACGTTCTCACGGCTGATGGTATTCGGTCCCATGGCAGAAACCACATCGGCTACATAGTTGACAGGGATTTTCTGACCGTCACCGGTATCAATCATCAGGTTACGCACTTTCTCCATCTCATCACGCACCTCGTCCTTGGTACGGACAATAAGATTAAACGCTTTGCCTTCTTCATATACCTGTGAAACAACTTCACCCGCCATGTTCACTGATACAAACTCGGCAAACTCCGGTAAAGAAATACCGAATTTGGCAAGCATCTCGCGTTTGGGAACAATCTTGAGCTGCGGACGTTCGATTTGTTGTTCCACATTCAAGTCGGCAATACCCTCCACACTGCTGATGGCATCCTTTATCTGATTACCGATGGCAAACATCTTGTTCAAATCATTACCAAACAGTTTGATGGCAATGTTGGCCTTGGTACCCGAAAGCATGGCATCGATACGATGGCTGATAGGTTGGCCTATTTCGATATTCGCACCGGTAATGGTAGATAACTTGGCACGCACATCGGCTACCAGTTCCTGACGGGAACGGTCTTTCAATTCAAACGGAGCCTCAATTTCACTCACGTTAACCCCTAATGCATGCTCATCCAGTTCGGCACGTCCCGTTTTACGGGCTACAGTCTGTATTTCGGGAATAGACATCAGCAACTCTTCTGCACGGTGTCCCATTTTATCCGATTCTGCCAAAGAAATTCCCGGCAATGAACTGATATTAATGGTGAACGAACCTTCATTGAAAGATGGCAGAAAACTACGTCCTAATGCAAAAAACATAACCAATGCCACCGCAAACAGTCCACCCGTAAAACCCAATACTGCGGATTTATGATTCAAGGACCATAACAAGGCATTGCGGTAATGCTTTTTCATCCATACGGCTACAAATGCCTCTTTG
>OIEE01000402.1_pt1 | contig 15213 bp, 9 predicted proteins | sample 1581701 | NCBI WGS metagenome assembly OIEE01 (sample SAMN01760976, study PRJEB22395) | human gut metagenome | reverse complement strand
GTTCGATCATATTGGCCGGAATTTGTTCCAATCCGTTCACGCCAGCCAATGCGGAGAAGATAGGACGGGAATCAATCAATATCTGTGTATATTTTCCTTCCATACCGTTGATGCGGACTTGCGAGTAACCACAGTTCTGGCAATCGTTTTCGACCCGGACGCCCGGTTGGAAAACCAGCCCTTGTGCTAATGTCGTGGAGTTGGTCTTTTCGAACACGGTCGGGCTGAGTACCTTCACCAGGGTAGGCGCCAGACGGCGTTTCGTCTCGTTGCGGTTGGCAGAGACGACCACTCCTTCGAGCGATATCAAATCTTCTTCAAGCTCGAAATTCAGTTCCTGCGTCTTCCCTTTTCCGGTCGTTACTTTTTTCGTAACTGTCTTGAAGCCGACAAAAGAGACTTCGATCGTAAACTCTCCTTCGGGGAGATTTTTTAACATATAATGCCCGGAGTCATCGGTCACGGAACCGATCGTCGTTCCTTTCAGGATGATCGTTATTCCCGGCAAATGTTCACCGGTCGCCTTATCCACGACATGCCCAAAAATATTGGCATCCGTAGGGCTCGTCACTTCTTTATCATTTTTATAGGTGTTTGCCATTATTGCCGAAACGGCATAGCAAAGGCATAGGAAAAGTATATAAATTTTGTTCATTGAGATGTCTTTTAAAAATTAATAATATAGGAAGTGGTAGGTATACAGAACTGCCTTGTTCCCACGTTAGACGCGAGATCACATAAAAGCCGGCCATAAAAACATCTGGTTGATAAGGCATGTTCTTTTACGGTCTCGCCGCAAGATGCAGGGACAAGTAGATTTTTGACATACCGTCATTAATTATTAAAAAAGACAAATGGTGGCGCACGAAGCGAAACCTTCCCCAGGACGGGACGAAGGTGATCCGGATAAACCGGACAGGTGGATAAAACACAAAATGTTGCAAGAAACGCAGCAATCAGCACTTGTGCAAAAGCAGCACCGCTGATTTGAATAGTCGAAAGTTGGTGCAGCAACTGAAACTCGGCGTAGTTATGTTCTTTCTTGGGAGTCCCGTCGTCATTTTTCTGATAGGGATGGGAGTGGACGATCGTCACCCCGTTCACTATATGAACGTGGGTAAAAGCTATCAGGCATCCCAAATACGATATGAAAAGTAATGGGAGCGCAATCCTTAAATATTTCCTTAATCCTTCCATTTATCGAGAACTATAGACATAACAGCCATTTAGGTGACAAAGTTCGCAAATTTAACGATAATATCCAATCCCTATTTACAGGTAAAACAGACCTCCATACTACCTACATATAGTCATTTTCAGGATCGAGTTATCGGTAGAATACATTCAAATAAAAAAGGCCTCTCTCACGAGAAGCCTTCTTCGATTTTAGTTTCGTTGTCTATGCAAATTAGCAATTATGATTATATCTGATTATTTTAAATTGAGGCAAAGATAGAAGGTGGAAAAGAAATATAAAATCACCATAAATAACTATTCAGCAGGCCGTAAATACCTACAAATAGGTAACTTCATATTCCTTTTCTCGCAGCAATCGAAGTGATGGTTAGCCTTTCAGTTTCAACAAAAATTTCGCTCTGTCGACAATATAGCGGATATGCGTGCCTTCGCCGATCACATCTGCCGAATCCCTGGCAACCAACGAGAAGGTCAACTTTCGCCCTTCCACCTCAACCAGCGTCGCTTCCGCATGCACTTCCTCACCTTCACCGGAAGGACGAACATGTGTCATGTCCATTTTAGCACCGACAGTAGTCGCCCCTTCGGGGAGTTCAGCCGCTACGGCCAACATTGCCGCATTTTCCATCAATGCTACCAAAGCCGGCGTTGCCAATACAGGCAAATCTCCCGATCCCATCGTCAATGCAAAATTATCCGGCTGCACGACAGTCCGGCTGATATGTTTCAATCCTTTTTCCAACATAGTCACTTCATTTTTAATCGTTCCACATTCTGTTATTCTTTCACGGAGTCTAACGAATCCGGCGCCAAAAATAATGAATTTGTTTTTTAATCCGTTTTTTGTACAGACAGACTTTTTTCATACCTTTGCCACAGTTTTGGTTTCACGGCTCCCAACCGCTACGGGAGGCGTGATGAAAAGGGAATCAGGTGCGAATCCTGAACAGACCCGCTGCTGTAAGTTCCTCTCCAAATCTTTGAATACGCTACAAGCCACTGTCCGTCACCGGATGGGAAGGCATTCAAAGACGGAACAAGTCAGAAGACCTGCCAAAACAAACATAGTTTTAAAGCTTTCGGGAAATAAAGCTACAAAACATCGAGTCAAGTCATTCTTTATCCCCTTACATAAAGATATCATTTCTCCTTGTGTGTATTCCCTTAAGCAAGTCATGAACACTATATCAAGGATTAAAATGAAAGTCTTTGTACATGTATTCCTTTTGCTTGTCTGCCTGTCGCAACTAAGTCTGACGGCACAAAACAAAATTACGCTCTCCGGAAAAGTCACCGATCAACAAGGTACGCCCCTGCCGTTGGTAACGATCGCCGTCGAAAACACGGTCTCCGGCACTTATACAGATGACAGTGGGCTTTATTCCCTACAAGTATCCCCTGGCAAACACACATTCGTCGTCTCCTCCTTAGGATTCCAAACGATCAAAACCTCACTCGACCTTCATCACGACAAAACCCTCGACTTCAAACTGGAAGAAAGTTCCGTAAGCATAAGTCCAGTGGAGGTGTATGGGAAAACACAATCACAACAGGTAAGAGAAAGCGCACTTTCGGTTAATGCTCTTGACGTTAAGCCTGTCATTAATTCACTTAATAGCCTGAATGAATTAGTGAATCGTACAAGCGGTGTCAAAATACGCGAAGAGGGAGGCGTAGGTTCCGATTTCGACCTCTCGATCAACGGGCTGTCAGGTAATTCCGTCCGCTATTTCATAGACGGTATTCCCTTGGATAGCAAAGGGAGCTATGTGACGCTCGCCAATCTGCCCGTCAACCTGATTGACCGAGTGGAAATCTATAAAGGCGTAGTACCAGCCTCATTGGGGACGGATGCATTAGGCGGAGCTGTCAACATTATCACCCAGGCAGAAAAGAAAAGTTTCATGGACGCTTCTTATAGCATCGGTTCCTTCCATACACATCGTGCCAACCTGAACGCACAGTTTATGGAACGGCACACCGGATTGGTCGTGCGTCCTGCCATCGGTATCAGCTATTCGAAAAACGACTACCGGATGAAAGACGTGCAGATGCGCAATGAGACAGGTGATCAATTCATCTACGGCAACCCAAAACGTTTCCATGACGGCTATTTTTCGCTATTGGCACAGATAGAAGCTGGAATCACAGGTAAGTTTTGGGCTGACGAATTTTTCGTTTCCGCTTCCTACTCCAAAACAGACAAGGAACTGCAGACCGGATCCATACAAACCAAAGTTTATGGTATGGCTGAACGTAATTCGGATGCATGGAACGTATCGGTTCGTTATAACAAATATAATTTCATGACCGAAGGCATGACATTGAAAGCAACTTTGTCACATACATGGGATCATTCCATTACTATCGATACAGCTTATCGGAAATATTATTGGGATGGAGGCTATATCGTGAGTCAACGCAACGAAATCAGAGGTAATGAACCTTCTATACGTCATTACAAACGCCCTCTGACTATCGTGCGTGTCAATTTGGATTACCAACTGGACGGACATCACGGTCTTAACCTGAATTATCATATGAACCGGACCGGAAATGATCGCTATGATGATTTGGACCAAAGCTTCGAACCATCAAACGATGCAGTTACCAAACATATCATCGGACTGACCTACAGCCAGTCGTTTTTTGATGGGAAAATGCAGAATATATTCTTTGCCAAAGATTATGTGAATCACCCGAATATCCGGCAGACCGACCAGTCCACCGTGACGGGATCGGACAAAGTGCAAGGTTCTACTACCAAAAATTACTTTGGATATGGTACCGGACTGCGCTATATGTTCTTCGACCCATTAGCGGTAAAGGTTTCTTATGAACACAGCGTACGCTTGCCCATCGCCCGTGAATTGTTAGGCAACGGAACCACCATTTATGCAAATGTAGCGCTGAAACCAGAAAAAAGCAACAACGTCAATCTCGCCTTGTTCGGCACATGGCATCCTGCCGGCAGACATACTATCTATTACGAGGCAAACGGATTCCTACGTTATGTGGACAATTATATTCAAACCTCCGTCATTGAAAAAGAGGGTATGATGCAGTTTGTCAATGATCCAGCCGTCCATATCAAAGGCGTAGAAGGGGAAATTCGTTATGATTGGGACGGTCGATTACAACTCATGGCCAACGTCAGCTATCAAGACGCCCGTGACCAACAAAAATACAAAGAAGACGGCAAACCATCCGCCACATACGACAACCACGTACCCAACCGTCCCTGGCTATTCGGCAACGCGGAGGCGAGTTATACGTTCCACAACCTCCTACTACATGACAACAAGCTACGTTTAGGCTGTACATTCCAGTGGGTACATTGGTATTTCCTAACGTGGGAAGCCTATGGCAACCGCGATACCAAAGCCCGTATACCCTCACAGCATATCTGCAATGCCAATATCACCTATTCATGGAAACACGACAGCTACAACATCTCACTGGAATGTTCTAATTTCCTCGACGAAACAGCTTATGACAACTATAAACTGCAAAAACCCGGACGCGCATTCTTTGCAAAATTCAGAGTATTTATCAATTAACATTCATATTTAAAAACAAGAAAAAAATGAAGAAGTTCAAATTTGCATTACTCACCTTCATGACAGCCCTGATCTCAGTTGGTTTCACGGCTTGTTCTGATGACGATGATTTGAAAAACGTGTCTGTGACCGGTGTCACGATCACTCCTACCACATTAACACTAAAAACAGGAACTACAGGAACACTGACTGCGACTGTCGTTCCTGAAAATGCAGCTGTTACAACTGTCGCTTGGAGCAGTTCGGACACGAATATCGCTACAATAGAAAATGGTATTGTAACAGCAATTTCCGAAGGTTCGACTACAATCAAGGTAAAAACGGACGACGGTGGATTCACTGCCACTTGTGAAGTGACTGTAACCAATGATGCACCTGCCTTCGACGAAAGCAAGTATCATTTCGACCTGTTTCTGACCGTAGGAAAACATGGCGGCATGAGCAGCAAGAACACGACGGTTGTCAACAGCGCCAATAAACTGACAGCCGATATGGGGACTATCACTGTTAAAGGTGAAGGAACCGAATTGGGAGACTACTCGATGGAAAGTATCTCGAAAGGGAAATATTACTATCAGATCCCTTCAAGCAACGACCGTTTCGTAAAATATCAGATCAAAGATAACAAAGTAATAGAATGTGCATCATCTCCCTTTAAGACAAATACATACAAAGTACGCTCCTACACCCATGCCTGGATAGATAACAACACGCTTGTTGTCATGGCTGCCAACGGCGATGCAAGCAAGGTCATCTGGAGTAAACTGAACACCGATAATATGTCGATTCTAGCAGAAGGCACACTGGACATCCTACTACCGGAATCAGAGGTTACAGGAGAAGAAACAAAGAAATTCACCACATCGGGCATCCTTACCTATAATGAAAAAACGGGAAAACTGTTCTATTTCTATTACGGGAAGAACGGTCTTTCAGGAAAGAACGGCAAAACCACTACTGCTTTTTATACAGCAGTGCTCGATCCTGTCACTCTGGCGGTAGAAAGCAACAAGCGCAACTCGCTTGCCCGAGAAATGGCGGGAAGTGCCTACGGCGAATTGATGCAAGACTGCGTAATGTATGATGAAAGCGGTAACCTCTACCTCGCCGCAATCACCGAAAAGGGCGATTTGGAACAAGGACACCTGTTGCGTATCAACAATGGTGAAATCGATTTCGACGCCACTTACGAAGGATATCCGAATGCAGACGGTAAATTGCTCACCATCCAGTATTTGGGAAACGGCAAAGCTCTAGCTTATGCACGCAACGATGCTGCTGGTACAGCAATTGACAGTTACAGCCATTATTATTCTATCATCGATCTTGCTACAGGCGAAAGGACACGTTTGAGCTATGAAGGAAAAGAACTCGCTTACAGTGGCGGTCGTTTCTCACAGCGCTCTGTCGTCTTCAACGAGAAAGCTTATTTCGGTGTGAACACTGAAGTCGACACTAATGCCATCATTTACATCTACGATACAAAGACGGGAGTTGTAGAAAAGGGAGCAGAAGTAGCCGGCGAATTCTACTTCGACATGATCCGTGTGATAGAAAACGATTGATCCGTTCCTAATCTGCCTGTATCTATTTAAATAAAAAGGTTGTGCGGGAACAAGACTGTTTCGGCACAACCTCTTTCACCAGAATTGATTAGTTTCGAGGGCTTGTTAGCAGGGATATCGCTCCTCATCACGATTCTTTCCGACAAATAAATCATTCTGCCCTTTACATTCATACCTAAAAATAGGTAGGACTTTTTTCATCTATCCGCCCAAAAGATACATTCCGAAGCAATACCCGATAAACAGGCCGACAAAGCATTGATGCCAGAGAACCTTTCATTTCTAACTCTTATGTTGATCAGCCTCTTTTGGATAGCTATCATATTTATCCCAATCATCCTAATCCGAAAGAAAGCCCTCAAAAAGGACTGGAAAAGGAAATAACGGCATTGATAAAAACAATACTACAACAAGCGGAGGATCTTATCATGTATCACCCCGTTACTCGCCATCACCTGCTCGGCAGAAGGCCAAGTGTCGCCACCGGCAAAGTCTGACAGCCTGCCACCCGCCTGCAGCAGGATCAAGCCGCCTGCCGCAACATCCCACGGGCCGAGATGTCCTTCTATCCGAGCATCGAATCGCCCACAGGCGACGTAACAGAGCTCGGCCGCAGCAGATCCCAACAGCCTCGTCCCCCCGGCATAACCATACAAACGGTCCACCAGCTTTTGGGCGACCGGACGATAGTGGTCGGAATCATAGGGGAAACCAAGCGCAACAAAAGCCTTATCCAAAACAGCTACATCCGTTACCCGTATTTCTTTACCGTCCAGATAAGCCTTACTTCCTTTCCAAGCATAAAAACATTCATTGCGACAGACCTCATATACAACACCTAACAACAGTTCTTCCCTATCCCGCAAGGCAATACTGACACTGTAAGGAGCCATATCATGGATATAGTTGGAGGTTCCGTCGAGCGGATCGATCACCCAACAATACTCCTCGTCCGTCAGGCTTCCCGAACCCTCTTCGGCAATAAACCCTGCTTCGGGAAGCAATGTCGAAAGTTGTTCGACCAGACGCCGTTCGGATTCTTTATCCACATACGAGACATAATTGTGTGCACTCTTTTCCTCCACCCGCTCCCGATCGAACTTTTGCCGTTCATCACGCAGAAATGCACCGGCTTTACGGGCTATTTGCCGTACTTCCGCACAAAGGTATTCCAGGTCCGATATTCCAATCATCGTTTAATCTTTTTATGTTCAGCCTTAATATAACGGCTCCAAGCAGTTATTATTACCGTTTTATCGATATTACTTCTTTATTTTTAATTTATTCCCTATTTTTGTTAATGGAATGTCAAACAAAACAGGTCCTTTAACCGTTATGATTATAACGAAAACACACAATAAGAACAAATGAGACGTTGGATGAAGCGAATAGGGATCATATGCCTGATACCGGTGGTATTGGTCATCTTGATTTCAATTCTTTTATATATACCCCCCCTCCAGAATTTCGCTGTGCGGCTAGCCACCGAATATGCCAGTGAAACAACCGGTATGAATATCGGGATCGGGCAGATACGTCTTTCCTTCCCGCTGAATCTGACGATCCGGGACGTGAAAGTCATAACTCCTCCCGACACGTTATTGTCACTCGAAAGTTTCCAAGTCAACATCCGTCCGCTGCCACTGCTGAAAAAAGAAGTCTTGGTGGATGCGATCGACCTGCGCGGCGTGAAAGCCAATACAGGCAACCTGATCGAGGGAATGGAGATCAAAGGTACTTTAGGAAAGCTCTATGCTAAAGCAGATCGTATAGACCTCGGAAAAGAGATCGCCCGGCTGAACAAAATCGACCTTTCGGACACAGCCATCACTCTCCTGATGAACGACACGACAACAAACAAGGATACGACATCGACGGCGGTCAACTGGAAATTGATGCTGGATCAAATCGACCTGGATCGGGTAGCGTTTGCCATGCAGATACCGGGCGACTCGCTGCGTCTTTCGACCTATATCGACAAGGCTGGATTAACCGACGGGATAGTCGACCTCGGATCGGCACGCTACAGTGCATCCCAGTTTCTGCTGTCCGGCTCTTCCCTGAGCTACGACGGTAGCTATAGTGACCCGGCGCCGGGTTTCGATCCGGCACATATAGCCTTGAACGATGTGAATATCCGGATCGATTCGCTTTTGTACGGAGGCAGGGACATCAGTGCACGGATCAAAAAATTTTCTGCTAATGACCGCTCGGGTTTGACGCTCAGTTCACTGACCGGAGACATCAGCAGTGACAGCACGACGATACAGGTTCCGGGGCTTCTGTTGAAAACACCTTACTCAGAGATCCGCCTGCTGGCAACCGTTCCCTGGAATACGTTCGACAATACACCGAGCGGTACGCTCCATAGCCTGCTGACAGCCTCGGTAGGAAAAGAAGATGTATTTATCTTTGCCGGTCCTCTCCCCAAGGAGTTCAAACAAGCCTATCCCCAAAAAGAAATCAGCCTGACAGCCGGAATAGAAGGGAACCTGGCTGCTTTACGGCTGCGCCAGCTGAAAGGCGAACTGCCTGGCATCTTCAATCTGAATATCACAGGAGAAATGAGAGCCGTGGCAGACAGTATCCGCCGTTCGGGTAAGTTTCAGCTGGATGCCCAAACCGGGAATCTTGACTTTGTTCTCAGCATGCTACCGGAATCCGAACGGTCACGCTATAACCTTCCGGTAATGAAACTGAAAGGGGAAGCGACTTTGCAAAACCAAGAGTACCGCGCCGACCTTTTGCTCACGCAAGGCGAAGGCAAGGTCGATCAGCACGATACCGTTCTTAACAACGATCCCCATCAGCATAATCAGGCCGATCAATGCCATAACGCCCAATGGGGTCTGTGTGATTGCCAGTCCCAAAATTATACCGGTGAAGGCGAAAGGAATGGAGAACATGATTACGAACGGGTCTGTCAGCGATTCGAACTGAGCGGCCATTACGATAAATACCAAAATGATGATCAGGATCATCAGGATTGTCAGGTCGAAGAAGGTGTCCATCTGGTCTTCGTATGTTCCTCCTAACTGCCAGCTGACATCCGAAGGTATATCCATTTCCTTCAGTTGATTCCGGGCAGCTGTTACGATATCGCTCATGGCTGCACCTTTTCCGACTACCGCCGATACGGTGATGACACGTTCACGGTCTTTGCGTTCAATGGTCGGAGGCGTCATTCGTTCTACTACTTTACCCAGGTCGCGGATACGGATTCCCTGACCGGCATTGTTATAAACCAGGATATTCTCGATGTCTTCAACCGACTGACGGAATTCTGGTGCGTAGCGTACTTTTATATCATACTCGTCACCGTCTTCGCGATATTTGGAAGCGGTAGAGCCGTTGATACGGTTACGCAAAGCCATAGCAGCCGTTGTGATATTCAATCCGTTGATCGCCAGCTTTTCCCGGTCGAAATCAACTTGATATTCGGGTATGTAGTCCTCACGGCTGATGTTGACTTGTGAACAACCTTTTACCTTACGCATCCTTTCGGCCAGTTCGGCGGCTACGGCATCGGTCCGGCCGAAATCGAAACCATAAATCTCGATGTCGACAGCGTTCTGTCCGCCCATACCTTCTTCCTGTCCGCCTTCGATCACCTTGAAGGTCTTGATCTCCGGATATTTTGCCAGGTCCTTACGCATCTCTTCACAGATTTCAACCATACCGCGTTCACGATCGCCGACACTCAGCATATTGATGTAATAGTCGATAATATGTGTTCCGTTATTACTCAATTGAGCCCAGGTATTATCGGAATCGGCTTGTCCCTCAGTGAAGTTACTGGTTTTTATTTCCGGATATTTCTGTCGGAACAGTTCGTCGATTTCAAGCGCCAGCTTACGGGTGATATCTTGGCGGGTTCCGACCGGTAACTCGATGTGAACACTGATCTGTGCGTTATCCTGAGTCGGGAAGAATTCCGTCTTGATAGTTGGAACCAATAGCATACTTCCCGCAAAGATCAAAGTCGCACCGAATATGACCGTTTTCCGGTGGCGTACTGCCCAATAAAGAAAACTGGAATAGCCACGGTCCAGCGCATCCAATGCCTTTTCGATCGGTGTGAAGAACAAGGTGTACAAGCGGCCTTTTTTAGGATTCTGCCTGAGTAGTAGAGAACTCAACATCGGAGTCAGGGTCAAAGCACCGACTGTCGAAACGATCATGATGATACTGACGATCCACCCCAACTGTTTGAACAGAATACCCGCCATACCTGTCACCATTGTCAGGGGCAGGAACACGGTCAGGGTTGAGGCGATTACAGAGATGGCCACTTCGTTTGTAGCATGTACGGCCGCTTGTTTTGGGGCACTACCTCTTTCGATATGGGTAGTAATGTTTTCCAGCACCACAATCGCGTCATCCACAACCATACCGATAGCAATAGAGAGTGAACTCAGCGAGATAATATTCAGTGTATTGCCGGATGCAAGCAAGTAAGCGAACGAGGCTATCAACGAGATCGGAATGGTCAGAATAATGATAAACGTTGCTCTCCATCGTCCGAGGAATACGAACACCACTAACATAACGATAATGAAGGTGATGAAAATGGTTTCTTTCAGACTGTCGATTGTATTCAAAATGTTAGTGGAGGTATCCATGATTACCCCTAACTTGACATCTGAAGGAAGGCTTTTTTGAATTTCCGGCAACTTCTGATGAACCTTCTTGGCTATGTTCACCGAGTTGGCTCCCGATTGTTTTTGGATAACGATCATGCCGCCTTTTTTACCGTTATTGTAAGTCTCTTGGGCACGCTCTTCGATGCTGTCTTCAATGCGGGCAACATCACGCAGATAGATAGTCTTGTTATCTTTATGACCGATCACAAGATCGTCCATCTGATGCGCATCCGTAAATTCACCTTGTACACGGAGCGCATAGGCGTTGGAACCGATATCCACGCTGCCGCCTGGAGTGTTCCTGTTTTCCTGTGCGATGATAGCGGATATTCCTTCGATTGAAACTCCGTATGCTTCCAGTTTGTACGGATCACAATAGACTTGTATTTCACGTGCCGGCGTACCGGAAATGGAAACCGCTCCTCCACCGCTGATACGTGCAAGCGGGTTCGATACCTTATCGTCCAGAATCTTGTATAGGGCGTTCGTGCTCTCTTCCGCCGTAACCGAAAGGATGATAATCGGTATATCGTTCGTCCCGAATTTGAAGATAATGGGATTGTCCACATCATCCGGCAGCATTGGCTCGGCAACGTCCAGTTTATCGCGCACGTCGTTTGTCGCCACATCGATATCCGTACCATAGTCGAATTCTAGTGTGATGATTGAAATGTTTTCACGTGACTGTGACGTGATGTGTTTCAGGTCGCTGACACTGTTCAGCACGTTCTCCAACGGTTTGGAGACGTTCATTTCGATATCCGCAGCGCTGGCGCCGGCATAGGAGGTCATGACCATGATCGTGTTTGTCTCGATCTCTGGCAGCAGGTCCACTGATAATCTGGTTAATGAAAAAAGACCGAAGATCACGATTGCCACAAAGACAAGGGCAGTCGTAACCGGCTTTTTTACCGCTGTTGCATATAAGCTCATAGTGTTTGTCTCTTACTTTTCGATTTCTACTTCCATTCCGTTGTTTAGGCGGCTTTGACCGGATATTACAACCTGGTCGCCACTGTTTACCCCTGAAATGACTTCATATTTGTTTCCCATACAGCGTCCTAACTCCACTTTCTCGTAGTAAACTTTACCGTCTTTGTATACATATATATAGCGGTCTCCTGCACCGGACTGTTTTACGATGGCGAGATCCGGAGCGACCACATGGTTTTGTGTTCCGAAACCGATCGTCACGCGGGCGAACATCCCCGGACGGACACGTTCGTCATTGTTGTCGATTTTGATTTCGACAGGGAATGTGCGTGTATTCGGATCGATAGTCGGGTAAACCAGGCTGACTTTTCCTTTGAAAACTTCGTCTCCGTATACATCTAACCGGATGTCGACATCTTTTCCCTTTTTTACTTTCGTGAAAAGACTTTCGGATACGTTGATCAACAGTTTGACCGGACGAATCTGTTCTACGGTGAAGATCGGCGAACCTCCGCTATACATATCGCCGCTATCATAGTTGCGGGCAGTGACGATACCGGTGATCGGACTCAATAACTGTGTGTTTTCCTGCAAATTCTTGTAGGTCGCACGGCTTACGTCTAATTGTGTTTTCTGTGCATCCCAGGCTGATTTGGAAGCACCGCCTACTTTGTACAGTTCATCAATACGTTTGAACTCCAGTTCCTGGTTATCCAATTGTATTTTTGTCTGTTTGAGGTTTGTCTCATCCATCTTGACCAAGAGTTGACCTGCTTTTACATGATCGCCGACTTCTGCAAACAGTTTCTCTATGCGCACTGGGTTTTGTGGGGCGATGTTATTCGAAATATTGGCTTCTACTGTTGCTGTAAATTCACTGATCTGCTCCACATCTTGTGCGGAAACAGTTTCTATTCTCACAATGGCTTTGTTGCTGACGGTTTCCGTTTGTGCCGAATCTTTCTTTTCCCCTGAACAGGATAGCAACAAAGATAAAATGAAGAGTGATATGAAGTGTTGTCTTTTATTTGTTTCCATTTTGTGATATTTTTATTCAATGTCTATTTTTTTGTTTTTTAAAACTCTTGCTGGCCTAATACCTTTTCCAAGTCAGCTTTTGCTACCATATAGTCGTAAATAGCTTGGTTGAAATTCAGTTTGGCCTGTGTCAATGCTAATTCCGAATCGTTCATTTCTAACAGAGTCCCGGCTCCTGTGTCGTATCGTTTCTGTGAGATCATATATCCCCGTTCGGCTTGCTCTACTCCCTTTTGTGAAGCGTCGAAACGTTTGACGCAGGTATTCATATTATCTATATACTGCTTGATTGCCAGTTGCAGGTTTCGCTGTGTATCCTCTCTTTGCAGGCTCAACTGTTCGATCGAATTTCTTGTTTGTTTGATCTTATAGAACTTGCTGCCGCCTGAGAAGATAGGAATAGAGAGTGATAAGCCGACCATCGAGTAGGGGTTCCACATATAGTCTTTGAACTTGAAGTCGTTGTTCATGGCTGTCCACTGATATAGTCCAGTGAGCGACAGTGTCGGCAGATAATCGAACTTTTGCATGGTCAGTGTCTTTTCCAGTTGCTTGGCTTGCAAATCCATCTGTTTCAAATCTGTATTATTAGCCAGGGTTGTGTCTGTGGAAAGAAAATCGCCGAATAGATCTTTTTCAAAGTCGATCAATTGTCCTTCACATTCGATATTTATGTCCAGATCCATGCCTAATAATGCTTTCAATTGCCATTTGGCAAGAACTAGTGCGTTTTCTGCCTGCAACATATTGGGTTCGCTGTTCTTTACGGTAACATTGGCGCGTATCAGGTCATATTCGGCAACGGTTCCCTGTTCGAACTTATGCTTGATATCCAGGTAATTTTCCATTGCGTTGTCATAGCTTTCCTTAAATACGCGGTATGAATCGTTGGCGAGAAGCACGCCGTAATACCCTTTCTTTACCTGGTTGACCATAGCAATTTTGGAAGAACGTGCCTGTTCGATAGCCAATTCCACATCGACAGCCGAGATGCTTAGGCTTTTCCAAAGAGTGGCGTTGACAATCGGCATAGAGGCGTTGAAACCGAGATTCCAGTTATTATCACGTCCTACTTCGATCCCTTCATCCATATTTGGCATGTCTTCCATGCCTGGTATTTCGGTACTTCCCATGTCGAAGCCGTCCATATACATCACCTGTTTTTTCAAAGTTCGATTATAGTCGGCAGCAAAACTTACTTGGGGAAATAGGGCGGCATATGAACCTTTCTGTGCATATTTTTTTTTCTGGATTTCCTTGTTAGCCACTTTTACAGTGGGATTTTCGCTCAGCGCGATCTCAAGAGCTTTCTTTATATCGAGAACGAGCGTGTCTTGAGCTTTTACGGTGGTGAAGGCCAGAGAGGGGAGTAACATTATCACTACCCACATCATCTTTTTGGTAATTATGATTTGTCTCATTTAAAATAAGTAAATTTGATTTTTAATAAAATCGTTTGTTCAATCTAATTGCTTCTGTTTATATTTCAACAAGTAACGATCTAAAATGGCAATGCCTTTTTCTGTAGAGATCCCCCGAAGAAAGGTATAAAGAATCGTATTGAACACTTCGGACACGGAATGGTTGGAAAGGGCTTTGGACGGACGGATCATTTTTGCCTGCTCTTTCGCCAGTAAAGCTACAATCTCAAAGTTAATATTCGGTTGAAAAACACCTTCTTTTGCACCTCGTGACAGTAGTTTTATACATTTTTTCAAAAAGCGGGACTTTTCTTCTTCCGTTTTTTGCAATGCTTTCGGATAACGTTTCAGATCATCATAGAACTTCCGGTTAAACCAGCGAGGCCGTCTCATAAGTTCTTCATAAAAAAGCAAAGCGACTTCTAAGGCTGTTATCGGCTCGGATTCAAGTCGCTTCATGGATAGCCTCATTTTAGTATAACTCAGGTTTATACATTCTGTTAGCAGAGTCTCCTTATCTTCGAAGAGCTCATAAAGAGTCCGTTTGGATATACTCGCGTTATGAGCGATATCATCCATACTGACATTCTTGATCCCGTGTTCCGAAAATAAGTCGAATGCCGTTAACATTATTTGTTCTTTTATGACCATCGATTTTAATGATTACTTTTTATACGATCAGATATTGCAAAGGTCTGTCTAATTTGGAAAACTAAAAAGGTTTATTCTGTTACGGAATTAGTCGAAAACGAATAAAAGGAACCTTTCTTATTCCTGAAAAACCGTTATTCATTGGTAAAAAATGAAACATTTTTCTGTTTGTTGAAAAAATGTTTACCTTTGCAAGTACACGATT
>OIEE01000401.1_pt1 | contig 15289 bp, 10 predicted proteins | sample 1581701 | NCBI WGS metagenome assembly OIEE01 (sample SAMN01760976, study PRJEB22395) | human gut metagenome | reverse complement strand
GCACTCCTCGCAGATCATCTGCTTGGCAAAACCGCGGCGGTTCAGAAAAATAATGCTCTGCTCCCCCAGGGAAATCCGCTCCTTCACGGCACGGATCAGCGCGGTGGAGAGAACCGGCCGTTTGCCGTCGTCGTTCTCCTCGCAGCGCATGTCGATAATCTTCACTTCCGGGAGCACGATGTTCGGATCGCTCCGCCGGAGCATGCGGACATGCGCGTATTTGCCTGTGATCGCGTTGTAATGCGATTCCAGAGACGGGGTCGCCGAGCCCAGAATCACGGTCGCCCCTTCCAGCTTTCCGCGCATGACGGCCACATCCCGCGCGTTGTAGCGCGGCGCTTCCGACTGCTTGTACGACTGTTCGTGTTCCTCGTCCACCACAATCAGTTTCACAGATTCCGGTTTACACTTCTGAAGTTCTTTCTCAAGGGCTTCCATATCATTGTGCTTGTATTTCAACTGGGTGGAGAAAGAAAGGCGACGTCCGTCTACGATGGAAGCATGATCACGGTCATCGCAGATAATGTAGTCATTGCGGTCTGTCAGGCAAGATACCACACCTTCATTTACAGTAAAACCGGTAGAATAAACCAATGCATCATCTTTCCCTACGAATTCCGCCAATTCCTTTTCTAACTGAACGTGCAGGTCAAGCGTACCATTCAAGAAGCGTGAACCTGCACAACCTGTACCATATTTACGGGTTGCAGCAATAGCTGCTTCGATAATCCGTTCATCGTAGGTTAACCCCATATATGAGTTGGAGCCAAACATCAGCACCTTTTTACCATCCATGATAACCTCTGTATCCTGATGGCTGTCTATCTCACGAAAATAAGGGTAAACGCCTCTTTCCATGTATAGTTGAGGCAATCTGAATTTACTTAACTTGTCTTGTAATAATCCCATATCCTATTGTATATGTAAGCCTCGTCGGCCTACTTTAAAATAATGTATATAAACTCACTAATACATTCTGTTTTCAAGGTGTTCCCGTCAAAACAGGCTGCAAAGATAGTAAATTCTACAACCGATTGTACTTTTTTTCAAAAAAAATATTTAGGGGCATCAAAACTTTTAGGATTTAGGGCAGTTATAAACAAAATGTATTACTTTTGCGTTTAATAAAGAGCTAAACTACCAAAGTAAAAGTATGACCACAAAAAAGAAAATTGTATTTGTCGTTAATCCTATCTCGGGGACACAGGGGAAAAGAGCCATATTAAAATGGATTGACGAACGTATAAACCGTACACTTTATGATTATACGATTGTCAAAACACAATATGCCGGCCATGCTGAAAAAATTGCGGCTGCAGCTGCCAAAGAGAAAGTAGATATAGTAGTAGCTATTGGAGGAGATGGAACTATAAACGAAATAGGACGTGCACTGATACATACGGATACAGCATTAGGTATTATACCTTGCGGGTCGGGAAACGGACTAGCGCGACATTTACAAATTCCTTTGGAACCCAAGGCTGCTATTGACATTATAAATGAAAGTTCTGTTGCCTGTATTGATTACGGAAAAATAAACAACATACCTTTTTTCTGCACATGCGGAGTAGGTTTTGACGCATTTGTCAGCTTAAAGTTTGCTGATTCAGGCAAACGCGGACTACTAACCTATCTGGAAAATACCTTGCATGAGAGTCTGAGTTACAAACCTGAAACTTATGAAATAGAAAATGAAGAAGGAACGGTAAAATACAAAGCTTTCCTGATAGCCTGCGGCAATGCCTCCCAATATGGGAATAACGCATATATTGCTCCACAAGCCTCGTTAACCGATGGTTTGATGGATGTCACAATATTAGAGCCATTCACAGTGTTGGATGTTCCTTCTTTATCTTTTCAACTTTTCAACAAAACCATAGACCAAAACAGCCGGATCAAGACATTCCGTACTAAAAAGATTAAAATACATCGTTCAAAACCCGGAGTTATGCATTATGACGGAGATCCGATCATGGGAGGAAAAGATATTGAGGTAGAATTGATTCCACACGGACTCAACATCATTGTTTCTGATAAAAAAAAAGAGAACGAACCTTTTAGTCTCTTACAACAAATATCCGAAATATTCAGTGGTATGAAGCCTAAAGCTGAAACTTTTGCTTTCCGGCACAGCCATTTATTTGAGCTTAACAAAAGTTTATTGCGTCGTCTATCCAAAAAACAATAAAAAATATCTTTTTTCTGAACATCAGTAAAGACTCTGCCAAATAAAAACAGTTTCTTTGATGATGTTCAGAATAATCCACCCTCTACATTTTCAAATAAAATTCTTTAGTCAAGGCTATATATTCTTCACTATACACATGACGTGATAATTCGATGGTCAAATCGTCTGTAACACATTTATCCACAGAGAATTTGAAAGCAAGCAATACCCGTCTGGGTTCAGTTCCAAGTTTTGTATGAATTAAAGTCTGGTGTGAGAGATGTAATCCGTAACGAGTGGCAGCCATCAAAAAAGATTCTTTACCATCAGCAGGAATAATCACAGAAAAAACACCTTCGGAATGAAGCAAACGGGCGGCAGATTCTGCTAATTTATCAAAATCAAGAAGATCTGTATGCCGAGCGATATTACGCTGCCTTTCAGGGCATTTCAATGAATCGGTAAAATAAGGAGGATTGGAAACAATAACATCAAAGAGTGTTTCCGATGTAAAATGACAAATATCCTGCAACTCCACTTCTATCCTATCCTGCCACGGAGATGCCGCCACATTTCCACGAGCTTGTTCCACAGCATCCGCATCTATATCAACTGCTCTTATCTGGGCATTGCACCGCTGTGCCATCATCAAAGAAATCAATCCGGTCCCAGTACCAACATCTAAAATATTACGGGCAGAAACCACATCAACCCAAGCTCCCAATAAAACTCCGTCCGTACCAACCTTCATGGCACATCTATCATGATAAACAGTAAATTGCTTAAAAGAAAAATAAGGATTTGGCATACTATATTTATTAAATTAGCTGTCAAAAATAGGAAAATCCATTTAATTACTCCAATTATTAGGAAATATTTGATTTTTAAAACTCAATTAGTTCCCATGAATTTTCCTTATTCGACAAGGAATGATTAACTTTGTCCCCGTTTTGGGCATTGGGCTCAATTTAACACAAGAGGAATAAATTATGAAGAGGAATAAGAAAGAGGATATTTTGTTGAATACTGATAACGATGACATCTCTATGTTAGCTGAAATCCAAACGGATCCGGATGAAGTAACTGCTATGGAATTTAATAAAGAAATACCTGTTATGCCTTTACGCAACATGGTAATGTTTCCATCTGTAGTAATGCCTGTGACCATTGGACGCCCCAGCACATTGAAATTGATAAATGCTGCATACAAGAAAAAACTTCCCATAGCGGTAGTTTGTCAGATACAGGGAGACATGGATGATCCTGGTTTTAATGATGTGTACCATGTAGGAGTTATTGGGAAGATTCTCCGTGTATTCGAAATGCCAGGTGGAAATACCACAGTAATTATGCAGTCAAACGGGCCCAAAGTACATTTGGACAGTATCACCAAAACGTCTCCATATTTGAAAGGGATGGTGACTCCTATTCCGGAGGCAAATGACCAACTGGAAACGGACGAATTCAAAGCATTGATTGACACCTGCAAGGATTTGACGAGTAAGTTCATAGAGGCTTCCGAGAAGATGAGTCCGGATACGGTTTTTGCAATCAAGAACTTGGACAATCCGGAAATTTTGGTAAATTTCATTTGTGCAAACTTCCCTATTCCGGTAGAAGAAAAGATAAAATTGCTAAAAGCTGGCGATTTGCAAAGCCGCCTGTATATGCTGGTCAAGATCTTAAATCGTGAAGTACAATTGGCTGATATCAAACAAAGCATTCAAATGCGTACACGCGAAGATATTGACCGTCAGCAACGCGAATATTTCTTGCAGCAACAAATTAAAAACATACAGGATGAACTGGGTGCCGGACAGGAAGATGAGATAGATGAACTCCGCCAAAAAGGAAGAACCAAAAAATGGAGTTCGGAAATGGCAGAACTTTTTGAAAAAGAAGTTTCCAAATTGGAAAGGACAAATTCCCAATCACCGGATTTCAATGTGCAACTTACCTATTTGCAAACCCTGTTAGGATTACCTTGGAATGTCTTTACCACTGACAACCTGAATATAAGTAATGCCGAAAAGACATTGAACAAAGACCACTACGGACTAGAGAAAGTAAAGGAGCGTATCCTTGAACATTTAGCAGTGCTGAAACTAAAAGGTGATATGAAATCACCCATCATCTGCCTTTATGGTCCTCCGGGAGTCGGTAAAACTTCTTTAGGGCGTTCCATAGCGGCATCATTGAAACGTAAATATGTACGTATGTCATTGGGTGGTGTGCATGACGAAGCCGAGATCCGTGGCCATCGTAAAACTTATATCGGTGCCATGCCGGGCCGTATCATCAAAAGTTTGATAAAAGCCGAGTCCTCTAATCCGGTTATCATTTTGGACGAAATAGACAAACTGGGCAGTGACCACCGCGGAGATCCCAGTTCCGCTATGCTGGAAGTGCTTGACCCCGAACAGAACAACACTTTCCACGATAACTATTTGGATGTAGATTACGACTTGTCTAAAGTAATGTTCATCGCTACGGCAAACAATTTGAGCACCATCCCTCCTGCTCTGCTGGACCGTATGGAGTTGATAGAGGTCAGCGGATATATCACAGAAGAAAAAGTAGAAATAGCCCGCCGGCATCTTGTTCCCAAAGAACTGGAAGCCAACGGCATTAAAAAAGAATATGTGAAGTTCTCTAAAGCTGCCTTGGAATGTATTGTAGAAAATTATACTCGTGAAAGTGGGGTACGCGAACTTGAGAAGAAGATAAACAAGGTAATGCGTAAAATAGCGTTGGAATTTGCACGTGACGGCTATGAAGTGATGCATGAAATAAAACCTGCCGATGTACGCAAATACCTAGGCACGCCAGAATATAGCCGTGACAAATATCAAGGAAATGAATACGCCGGTGTTGTCACAGGGCTGGCGTGGACAGCTGTCGGAGGTGAAATTTTGTTTGTAGAAACCAGTTTAAGCAAAGGAAAAGGCGGTAAACTGACATTGACCGGGAACTTGGGTGACGTAATGAAAGAGTCGGCCATGCTGGCTTTGGAATATCTCAAGGCACATACCAAACTGCTGAATTTACAGGAGGATATCTTTGACAATTGGAATATCCACATCCATGTACCTGAAGGAGCCATCCCTAAAGATGGTCCGTCAGCCGGTATCACCATGGTGACTTCATTGGCATCCGCCCTCACCCAGCGTAAAGTAAAAGCAAACCTGGCAATGACAGGCGAGATCACATTACGTGGAAAAGTCCTGCCCGTAGGCGGTATCAAAGAAAAGATCCTAGCCGCTAAACGCGCCGGAATCAAAGACATCATTTTATGTGAGGAAAACCGCAAGAACATTGAAGAAATTCAGCCGATGTATCTAGAAGGACTGACATTCCATTATGTCACGGATATTAAAGAAGTATTGGCTTTAGCTCTCACCAATGAAAAAGTAAACGGTGCCATTGATTTTAATATTACCAATCAAAAAACAGAAGAAAAGAAATAAATATGACTTTTGACTTACAATATACAGACCCCAAATCGAATGCCCGTGCCGGATTGATAACAACTGACCACGGGCAAATAGAAACCCCCATCTTTATGCCTGTAGGCACATTGGGAACGGTGAAGGGCGTGCATTTACATGAGTTGAAAGAGGACATTAAAGCGCAGATAATCCTGGGCAACACTTACCACCTGTATTTACGACCGGGACTGGATATAATAGAACGTGCCGGAGGTCTGCATAAATTCAACGGCTTTGACCGTCCTATGCTGACTGACAGTGGTGGTTTTCAGGTATTCTCTTTATCAGGTATCCGCAAAATGAGAGAAGAAGGTGTGGAATTTCGCTCACATATAGACGGTTCGAAACACCTGTTCACTCCTGAACGGGTGATGGACATAGAACGGACTATCGGTGCAGATATCATGATGGCTTTTGACGAATGTACTCCGGGAACCGCAGATTATGAATACGCAAAAAAATCAATGCAGCTTACCCATCGTTGGCTGGACCGTTGCATAAAACATTTCAACGAAACCGATCCCAAATATGGTTATCAACAGTCATTATTTCCCATAGTACAAGGCTGTGTCTATCCCGACTTACGCAAACAATCAGCGGAATATATTGCCTCCAAGGGAGCTGACGGAAACGCCATCGGTGGCCTAGCCGTAGGTGAGCCAACCGAGAAAATGTACGAAATGATAGAGGTTGTCAATGAAATCTTACCCAAAGACAAGCCCCGCTATCTGATGGGAGTCGGTACACCGGTAAATATACTGGAGGGTATAGAACGCGGTGTAGATATGTTTGATTGTGTAATGCCGACCCGGAACGGACGCAATGGAATGTTGTTCACTAAAAACGGCATAATGAACATGCGCAACAAGAAATGGGAGGATGATTATTCTCCTATCGAGGCCGAAGGAGCATCGTATGTAGATACCATGTACAGCCGTGCTTACTTGCGCCATCTGTTCCACGCACAAGAACTGCTGGCCATGCAAATCGCTTCTATCCACAACTTGGCATTCTATCTGTGGCTAGCAGGCGAGGCCCGTAAACACATCATTGCAGGAGATTTCTCTACGTGGAAACCAATGATGGTAAAACGCTTATCTACAAGATTATAAATTACTAGAAATGAAGAATTGGTTCAAGACAAACACAGATTCATCCCCAAAGGATAAAAAATGGTGGAAGCCGAATATCAGTTGGCTGAAACTGGATAAATGGGTGAAAAGACTGGACATATATATCATTAAGAAGTTTCTGGGAACCTACTTTTTCGCTATTGCATTGATTATCTCCATTGCAGTAGTGTTTGACGTGAACGAAAATATAGACAGGTTCATCAATAATAAAGCCCCGCTGAAAGCGATTGTATTTGATTATTACATGAACTTCATCCCTTACTTCTCCAATCTGTTCAGCCCCTTGTTTGTCTTTATCGCTGTTATCTTCTTTACTTCCAAGCTGGCAGAAAACTCGGAAATCATTGCCATGTTCTCCACCGGAATGAGTTTTAAACGAATGATGCGGCCCTATATGATTTCGGCCGCAATCATTTCCGTTGTTACTTTCGGACTGGGAGCATACGTCATACCTAAGGGAAATGTAACCCGTTTGGATTTTGAGGACCGTTATAAGAAAAAAAAGAAACAGGAATATGTGCGGAATGTGCAACTGGAAGTAGACAGCGGGGTCATTGCCTACATAGAACGTTATGAAAATTATAATAAAACGGGATACCGTTTCTCTTTAGACAAGTTTGATGACAAGAAACTGGTTGCCCACCTTACTGCCCGAAGTGTCACTTATGATACAGCATCTGTACACAAATGGACAATCAAGAACTATATGATACGTGAGATGGAAGGTATGCGTGAAAAAATCACTCGTGGTGACCGTTTGGATACGATCATTAAAATGGAGCCTCAAGATTTCCTGATTATGAAAGGGCAGCAACAAACCATGACAAGCCCTGAACTGAAAGAATATATAGACAAGCAGAAAAGACGTGGGTTCGCCAACATAAAGGAATTTGAAATTGAATATTACCAACGTATAGCCATGTCCTTTGCCGCTTTTATCTTGACAACCATTGGTGTTTCCTTATCATCCAGAAAAATGAAAGGAGGAATGGGACTGCATTTAGGAGTAGGGTTAGCACTTAGTTTTTCATACATTTTGTTCCAAACAGTGTCAGCAACCTTTGCTGTCAACGGAAACACCCCTCCTATTATAGCGGTATGGATTCCTAATATACTTTACACATTTATTGCTATCTATTTATACAGAAAAGCTCCTAAATAATCATAGGAGCTTTTCTAGTTTTTGACGCCAATCCTCGCCGTTCTCCGGTTGCATCGTAATAAAGCCCAGTTCTTTACCAATAACAATATTGGCCGCACCGTCATCTACAAATATTGTTTCAGCCGGATTCAGTTTACTATCTTTGATCATATAGTTAAAGATGCCAGGATCCGGCTTGGTGGAACCGGCTTCGTAGGAAGTATAAATCTTGTCAACATAAGCGTCCAATGGCTTTCCCGCAGAAGTAAATGCATTACTCCTCGCCCATCCCATCACATAAGGATTGGTGTTGCTCAATATATATACCTTGTACTTCTTACGAAGCTCATTCAGGTAATCCAATTTATATTGCGGCACGTCCGTAACAAATCCTTTCCACCCATTTTCCACGTCTTGATAAGTCAATTCTTTCCCGCAGATTTTACTCAACTCACAGCGAAAAGTCTCAGCATCTATGTTTCCATTTTCTACTTCCTGAAAAATCCCCTGCTGGTGGTATTTCCCTAATAAACTGTCCGCTTCCCTCACTCCTATCCGCTCAAATGCCTTTACAGCCTGTTCACGATCAAGGCCAATGACAACCCCGCCGAAATCAAACACAATATTCTTAATCTGTTTCATAATCTTTTTATTTATCCGCTGTAAAGGTAGGCATTTGATTGTGAATGGTAAATGATGTAAGTCAATAAAATACCATATAGCAAAAAAAACCGCAGATTCCATTGAGAATCCACGGTAATTATTTTTGTTGTATTTTTCTTCCTTTCGGAAATGTTCTCTCAATTCAAATAAGAAGAGAGTTCGGATACGGTGATATCCTTGGCAACAATAACGCCATTTTCATCTAACAAAAAGTTCTTAAAGCCTCTTTTCAAGCGATAAGTCTGATATAGATCCGATGAAACACCAGCCAATTCCACAAAACAATTAGAAGTTGAAATCTGGTCCTTTTTAATGGTCTCGTTAAATATCGACTTGTATTCATCAAATGAAACGGAAACCATTTCTACATTGTCGGCCTGCGCGACGGCATGATTCAAAGTAGCATTCTGCATCCTTGACAAAGCATCATAGCTGGCCCAAAAACTTAGCAGTACATATTTACCTCTTAAATCCTTCAAGTCAATCAACTGCTTTTCGCCACAGATAGTAAATGTAGGAGCCTTGTCTCCTATGGTCAAGCCTTCTGTCGGCGTGTTTTTCCCTACAAAAGAGAATGAAATCAAGGAACTAATAATTAATACAACAAAAATCCACTTTACATTTTTAATCATGTAATTCGATCTTAGTTAATACTATCCGAGACTGCCCTTAAACAGTGATTTCCACCCGGAACATTATCTTTAGTACTGATAATCAATACCATTTAAATTGGAAATCTGCGGCAAAGGTAAGGAGTTTTGAAATTAACTCCAAGATTTTTTCTCAAAAAATATGTTATATAGCATAAAATCATCCTTTTCATCGAGAAAAAAGAATGCAGAAAATATAGCTGATAAGGATTTATTTACGTACTTTTGCAATATGTAAATAGCAACCACAAAGTATGAATAATAATACTGAACTTATTTTAATCAGAATTACCGGTCTTGACCGGCCGGGATTAACCGCTTCCATTACGGAAATTTTGTCAAAATATGATGTTACCATTTTGGATATTGGCCAGGCCGATATTCATAGCACCCTGTCATTAGGCATTTTATTCAAAAGCCAGGAAAAAGATTCAGGGAATATCATGAAAGAGTTGCTATTTAAAGCTTCCGCATTAGGCATCAATATCCGTTTCTATCCCGTTACTGTGGAAGAATATGAGGAATGGGTAAACATGCAAGGCAAGAACCGGTACATCCTGACTTTACTGGGACGCAAGCTGACAGCCAAACAAATCGCGGCAGTCACAGGAATATTGGCGGAACAAGGTTTGAATATTGATGCTATCAAACGTCTTACAGGGCGTATTCCATTGGATGAGCGGAAAGCGAATGTACGGGCTTGTATCGAATTCTCCGTCCGTGGCACCCCCCACCAACGGGAAGAAATGCAACAGGCGTTAATGAAACTGAGCAGTGACCTGGAAATGGACTTTTCTTTCCAGCTGGACAATATGTACCGGCGTATGCGACGCTTGATTTGTTTCGATATGGATTCCACATTGATACAGACAGAGTGTATAGATGAATTAGCCGAACGCGCCGGTGTGGGTGACCAAGTACGAGAAATCACAGAACGCGCCATGCGTGGAGAAATTGATTTCATAGAAAGCTTCACAGAACGGGTGGCTTTGCTGAAAGGACTGGATGAAAGCGTAATGAAAGAAATCGCAGAAAACCTTCCCATCACCGAAGGTGTGGAACGTCTGATGTTCGTGTTGAAAAGATATGGTTACAAAATAGCCATCCTATCCGGTGGATTCACCTATTTCGGCAATTATCTGAAAGATAAATTCGGCATAGATTACGTATATGCCAATGAACTGGAAATAGTAAATGGCAAATTAACCGGAAGATATCTGGGAGATGTAGTTGACGGAAAACGTAAAGCCGAACTGCTGAAACTGATCGCTCAAGTAGAACGTGTGGACATAGCACAAACTATTGCTGTAGGAGACGGAGCGAATGACTTGCCCATGTTGTCCGAAGCCGGTTTGGGTATAGCATTCCATGCAAAACCCAAAGTAGTGGCTAACGCACAACAGTCCATTAATACGATCGGATTGGACGGCGTCCTCTATTTCCTGGGCTTCAAGGACTCTTACCTGGAAGAACGCGGCAAACTCTAAAGAAAGAAGTAACTATATATATGAAATTTTCAGAACTAAATTTAGAAGAAGGGGTGCTTCAGGCATTAGATGCCATGAGATTTGAAGAATGCACTCCTGTACAAGAACATACCATACCGGTCATTCTTGAAGGAAAAGATTTGATCGGAGTGGCACAGACCGGAACCGGCAAGACTGCCGCATACCTTTTGCCCGTTCTTAATCAATTAAGCAAAGGCGGATATCCGGAAGATGCCATCAATTGTGTGATCATGTCACCCACACGCGAATTAGCGCAACAGATAGACCAGCAAATGGAAGGTTTCTCTTATTTTCTACCGGCATCCAGCGTGGCTGTTTACGGAGGAAACGATGGTGTGCGCTTCGAGCAAGAAAAGAAAGGTTTAACTTTGGGGGCCGATGTAGTCATTGCTACTCCGGGACGTCTGATAAGTCATCTCAGCCTAGGTTACGTAGACTTGTCTAAAGTTTCTTTCTTTATTCTTGATGAAGCGGACCGTATGCTGGATATGGGATTCTCGGATGACATTATGCAAATAGTGAAATATCTGCCGAAAGAACGTCAGACCATCATGTTCTCGGCCACTATGCCGGCTAAAATACAACAATTGGCAAAAACGATCTTAAACAATCCGGTAGAAATAAAATTAGCGGTCTCAAAACCTGCGGAAAAGATTATCCAAACGGCTTATATCTGTTATGAACGCCAGAAATTGGGAATTATTCAATCCCTTTTCCAGGATCAAACACCCGAACGTGTCATTATCTTTGCCTCTTCCAAATTGAAAGTAAAGGAGGTGACACAAGCATTCAAGCGGATGAAACTGAACGTAGGTGAAATGCACTCAGACTTGGAGCAGTCCCAACGGGAACAGATTATGCGTGAATTTAAAAGTGGCAGAATCAATATTCTGATTGCTACCGATATTGTTTCGCGAGGAATAGACATTGACGATATTCGTTTGGTAATCAACTACGATGTACCACATGACAGCGAGGATTATGTACACCGCATCGGCCGTACAGCTCGTGCCAACCATGATGGTTGCGCCATTACTTTTGTCAGTGAGAAAGAGCAGACCCAATTCAAAGCTATTGAAAATTTCCTGGGTAGGAACATCTATAAAATCCCGGTTCCCGAGGAATTGGGAGAAGCGCCCGAATACAACCCGCGAAGTGGCGCCGGTCGTAGCAATCACAAAGGTGGCAGTTCCAGAAAACAAGGCAATTATAAGGGGAAAAAGAACGGTACGGGCAAGCCCAATGCCAATAATAGAAGAAACACCCCAAAAGAATAGACGGAAGAGATGATATCTAAAAACCATTGGAGGAAGACGGACTTGTTTTCCTCCAATTTTATTTTATGAAGAAAGTCACTTCATGGCTCTCTGCAAAATAGATGCGGGGCAATCACAAACATCCATTATATGTATTGCTTGTAGGATATATAATCTTTCACCTGTAACATTACTAACCTTACACCCCACACATTAGTAACGTATGGGGTGACACGTTACTAACCTTCCGGCATGTACGTTACTAACCTCTCAAACGTCCTGTTCTTTTCTGAAAAGAACAAGGTCTTTAAAAAAAAGAACAAGACGTTTTCATTGAAAGAACAAGAGCTTTTTAAAATTTGACCTGTTGTTTTTTCCCATAACGGCATCTACATGCCGAAACGCCTTATTTTTCCTTCAGATCTTTCAGCCATTCCGCAAACGCCCTGCCCGTCGGCATTCCGGCTGAAGGATATGCATTGTGAAATGTTTCAGCCGGAAAATATCCTTCAGAAAAACCAATTCCCTAAGAACTGGAAGAACACCGGTCCGGCTGAAGGATTCCAATCCCGGCTGAAGGATTCCCGAGCCCAATTCTTCAGCCGAAAAGCCGACGGGCAGGGCATTTGCGAGCAGGCTGAAAGATTTGAAGGATTTTTCAAGGTACTCTATATAGAGTATTATGAACGACCATATCTCACTGAAAAAAGTAAGATATCTTCGTAGGGCAGGTAAGTAGTGTTACTTTGCCCGGGAACATATCTTACTTTGTCCACGAAGATATCTTACTTTTCTTTACAACAATACAGACCTCATTGCCGCCAAGCTAAAACAATAATACCAAAGCTTATCGCCAACCGAGGTGCCTCTAAACCGTTATCTCTGTTTCAAAGGCACATATTCCAGTTCTTCCAACACATTCTTGTATGCCGGACGAATAATGCGTTTTCCTTCAAAATTCAGCTCCTCATTGCGGTGTGCGCACCACCCCACGATACGAGCCATCGCAAACAAAGGTGTAAATATTTCCTGTGGCAGACCAATCATTTCATATACGAAACCTGAATAGAAATCGATATTACTGGACACCGTCTTGCCATTATTCTTAATCTTTCCGAACATAGCGATGGCACGTTCTTCCAACAATTCCAGGAAAGCAAATTCTTCTTCCTTGCCTTTTTCTTTTGCCAAATCACGAGCCAATTCTTTCAACAAGATGGCACGAGGATCGGATATCGTATAGACCGCATGACCGATACCATAAATCAGACCGGTCTTATCATACGCTTCCTTATTCAACATACGGGTAAAGTAAGTATCAATTTCGTCCACATTGGTCCAATCCTTGATATTTTCCTGCAAATGATGGAACATATCCGCCACTTGGATATTTGCCCCTCCATGAAGCGGACCTTTCAACGAACCGATACCTGCGGCGATGGCCGAATAAGTATCCGTACGGCTGGACGAAACTACACGGACGGTAAAAGTAGAGTTATTACCACCTCCGTGTTCAGCCTGAAGTACCAACAGCAAATCAAGCGTGCGCGCATCAAGCTCCGTATAATCCTTTTTCAACATATACAGGAAGTTTTCTGCGATAGACAGTTTTTCACGCGGATGACGGATATGCAACGAACGACCATACGTGGCATGGCGCAACATGTTATAAGCGTATGCAATAATGGTCGGGAACTTGGATATCAAGTCAATACTCTGACGCATCAGGTTATCACGCGAAGTATCATCCGCCTGCGGGTCAAAACGGTACATTTCAAGCACGCTACGGGCCAGAATGTTCATAATGTTATTTCCCTCCAACTCAATGATATTCATTTTGGTCTTCTGTTCCAACGGAGTATTGTCATTAATCAACTCACAGAAAGACGCCAACTCTTCCTTGTCAGGCAAATGACCGGACAATAACAGATAAGCCACCTCCTCAAAACCAAAACGTTTCTCCTTAATGATACTATGTGCCAAATCTTCCAAATCATACCCACGATAGAAAAGTTTGCCGGGAATCGGCTTCAATCCTCCACCGGGAATACGTTCATACCCTACTACATTGCCTATCTTGGTCAACCCTACCAAAACACCGGTGCCATCTTCGTTACGCAATCCGCGCTTTACATCAAACTTCTTGAACAATTCGTTCTCAATCCGGGTTGCATTCTTCATATCCTCGGAGAGTTTGTAAATGATATATTCTTTCTTCATATCCGTGAGTTTTTAGGAGTTTATTCTTTCTATTATTTCTTTTGTAAATGCCGACGTGCCAAGCGAGACACCTCCGGGTATAAAACGGGCAAGGTCATGTGTGGCACGTCCCTCGCCAAAACTGGATTCCAAGGCATTCACTATCAGCTCCGCCGCCTTATTCCAGCCAAAATGTTCCAACATCATGACAGCCGAGAGGATTAATGAACAAGGATTCACCACATCCTTTCCGGCAATATTGGGAGCCGTACCGTGAGTCGCTTCAAAAATAGCATGACCGGTATTGTAATTAATGTTCGCTCCGAGAGCAATTCCGATGCCGCCTACCATGGCAGCCAGTTGGTCGGACACATAATCGCCGTTCAGATTCAACGTGGCAATCACGGAATATTCTTCGGGGATAAGCAACGTGTTCTGCAAGAATGCATCGGCAATGCAGTCTTTTATCACCAATTTGCCTGACGCAATGGCATCTCCGAACTCACGTTCCGCCAGTTCATATCCCCATTTCTTGAAGCCGCCTTCAGTAAACTTCATGATATTTCCTTTATGCACCAACGTTACTGACGGCAAGCCATGCTCCAAAGCATATTTACATGCCGCACGTACCAGACGTTCCGTTCCTTCCCTGGATACCGGTTTCACGCCAAATGAAGAAGATTCGGGAAAGCGCACTTTAGCCACTCCCATTTCATCATGCAGAAAACGATAGAACTTCTCAGCTTCCGGTGTTCCGGCTTCCCATTCTATACCTGCATAAATATCCTCCGTATTTTCGCGGAAAATATGCATATCCACCTTCTGAGGCTCTTTCACCGGAGATACCACTCCACGGAACCAGCGTACGGGGCGCAGACACACATACAAATCCAGCGTCTGGCGCAAAGCCACATTCAAGGAACGGATACCACCTCCTACCGGAGTAGTCAACGGACCTTTTATGCCCACACCATATTTCTTGAAAGCCTCCATCGTCTCATCCGGCAACCAGGAACCTGTTTCGTTGAAAGCACGTTCACCTGCCAGTACTTCCATCCATTCTCTTTCATGTTCATTGCCATAT
>OIEE01000381.1_pt1 | contig 15678 bp, 7 predicted proteins | sample 1581701 | NCBI WGS metagenome assembly OIEE01 (sample SAMN01760976, study PRJEB22395) | human gut metagenome | reverse complement strand
GGCAGGTCTCGTTGTTGCCCTCCAGATAGCGGGACGCATAGATGCGCAGCTTCTGGCCCAGCACATCGCCGCCGCCATCCAGATTGAAGTAGGTGTGGTTGGTCAGGTTGATGATGGTGTCGGCATCAGAGGAGACACGGTAATCCATCCGCAGGGCGTTGTCCTCGGTGAGGATATACCGCACCGAGATTTTCAGATTTCCCGGGAAACCATCCTCTCCATCGGGGCTTTCCGCCTCCAGAAGCAGGGTATCGCCAAAGGCCTTTACCTCATACAGCTTGCGCGGGAAGGTGCCGTGCAGGTGGTTTTTGCCGTTGTTGGCTTCCAGCTGATAGGTTTTGCCGCCCACGTTGAACACGGCATTCTCGATGCGGTTGGCGTACCGGCCCACGAACGCGCCGCAGCAGGTACTGCCGGACGATTCAAAGTCCTTGACATAATCGGCGTAGGTGTCGTGGCCCAGCACCACATCCACCGGCCCGCGCTTGGTGGGCACCCAGATATTCTTGATGATACAGCCGTAGTTCAGCACACTGACCGCCAGCCCGCCGGGGTTCGAGATGATGTATTCATTGATCTTTTCGCCGTTTGGGGTCATGCCAAAGGGCTTGGAGAGAAACTGTGCCATAGGGCTCTCCTCCTTTTGTATTTTTTCAGGACAGCACACTCTCTGTTTTATCCTTTATTGTTTTGATTATATCACAATTTTCTCCTTCTGTGTTGGCATTTTTTAAGGGAATCTATCCAATATTTCGAGAGATTTTTTGTAAATTCTGCCCCATAGGCAGAAAAAAGCCCCGGAGGGCCAGGGGTAGGCGCTCCGGGGCTTGGGATAAGTTCAGTTTTAAGATTTACTTGGCAGTTTTCACTTTCACTGCAATGGCAATGTAGGTCTTGTCTCCCTTTGTTACAGCACCAACACCAATTGCATTAATTTTTTTCACATCATCATCATCCATGTTAGATGCATTACGGAAAGATTCAACAAAAGCCTTTGTAAAAGCCGGGTCTTTCATCTGTGCGACCTGATCAGCAGTAAAACCGAGCGCGGTGCTTCGATCAGCAGGGAAAATCACACACATCACTTTATTTTCAATCAACTGACGGGCATCATCACCATTCAGTTCATTTTGCGTAGCACAAGGCAGTGCAATATCAGCTTTCACTTCCCAAGGACGCTTACCGGCAACAAATGTAGAACCGGGGAATTCGTCTGCATACGGAGCCACTATATCATTACCCGATGAACGGAGTTCAAGCATATAATCTATCTTTTCGCCACTGATACCGTTCGGGTCGTAGATGTAACCGTCGGGACCGGAGATGGTAACCACCTTGGCACCCAATTCGGTAGCCTTGGTAGCAGCACCCCAAGCCACATTTCCAAAACCGGAGATAGCCACGGTCTTGCCCTTGATGTCAATGCCTTTTGTTTGTAACATTTGGTTTACGAAATACAAGCCGCCGAATCCTGTTGCTTCGGGACGAATCAGCGAACCGCCAAATTCCAATCCTTTACCGGTAAATGTGCCCGTAAATTCGCGAGTCAACTTCTTATACATACCGAACATATAGCCCACTTCGCGACCGCCTACACCGATATCACCGGCAGGAACATCCATATCCGGACCGAGGTGACGCCACAATTCCAGCATGAAGGCCTGACAGAAACGCATGATTTCAGCATCGCTCTTTCCGCGCGGAGAGAAGTCGGAACCACCCTTACCACCGCCCATAGGCAATGTAGTCAAAGCATTCTTGAAAGTCTGCTCAAATCCCAGGAATTTGAGGATAGAAAGATTTACGGAAGCATGGAAACGAATACCGCCTTTGTACGGGCCAATGGCATTGTTGAACTGCACACGATAGCCGAGGTTCGTCTGAACTTCACCCTTATCATCCACCCACGTTACACGGAAAGTAAAGATACGGTCAGGTTCAACCAGACGTTCTATAATTTTCGCTTTCTCGAACTCGGGATGTTGATTATAGATATCTTCGATGGAAAGAAGAACTTCCTTTACGGCTTGAAGATACTCAGACTCGCCGGGGTGCTTTGCCTCTAAAGAGGCCATGATACGTTCGATATTCATAATATTACGTTTTAAAGGTTATTACCTTGTTGACTTCACGCTATTCAAACAAAATGTCAATGAATAACACCGCAAATATAAGAAAACTTTTCAAAACAGCTAAATTTTACGGTTATATTTTGATTAAAGAATGATAAAATGTCAAATCCCCAGCATTCTCTATTCATACCTAAATGGTCTATTCTTTTCCTATTCTGTCAACAATTCGCCATAACGGCATAAATATAGAAAAAATTATAATAAAGAAAATAAGAAATGACGAATAATTTACGAAAAAAGACACAATCCTCACGGACTATGCCTTTCCAATTGCTAACTTTAATTCTTAAATGCTTGTATTAAATCCGCAACATAATAATTACTATGTACGGACAAGCTTCATAATTTCTTCAATCCTTTTACCTCTTCTTTTGTTGCTTCTCGAACACTGATAGCCACCCCTCCACTACTTGCCAGAGGTTGACGCAGCACACTCTTTGACGTTACTATGCCACGACGGATGTCATAGCTCTGCGGATTATCTTTCCAGTCTGCATCCCGACCATCTGCATAAACGGTAACAATATATTTCCTTCCTTCGGGTAAGAAAGAGAAAGGAATAGTTGCCGTACGAGGATGTTCGTCGGTAATAGCACCTACATACCACTCTTGTTTTCCTTTGGCTTGACGAGCCACTGTGATATAATCACCCGGTTCGGCTTCCAGATACCAAGAATTGCTCCAATCCACCGCTACATCCTTAATAAATTGAAACGCATCGGGAAAACGGCGATAATTATCCGGCAGGTCTGCTGCCATCTGTAACGGAGAGGGCATCGTTACATATAGAGCCAATTGTTTTACCAATGTAGTACCCGCCTGACCTTTAGGTTTCGAACTATTATAATACGAAAGTTTTGTCTGGAAAATACCAGGAGTGTAATCCATCGGACCACCCTTCAACCGAGTAAACGGCAAGATACAAGTATGATCCGGATCATTGCCCCCCATAGATTCAAACTCACCACCACGGGCAGATTCTTGCGCTACCCAGTTGGGCCAGCTACGGCACAAGCCGGTGGGACGAACAGCCTCGTGACTATCTACCATAATCTTATAATCAGCAGCACGCTTCACCACATGTATATAATGATTGTTCATCCATTGTGAGGAATGATATTCACTACGGGGAATGATTGAGCCCACATATCCTGTCTTTACAGAATTATAGCCATTATCTACCATAAATTGAAAGGCTACATCCAGCTGCCGCTCATAGTCGGCAGCATTAGCAGCCGTCTCATGATGCATGATAATCTTTACTCCCTTTGATTTGGCATAGGCATGTAGTACCGCAACATCAAAGTCCGGATAAGGTTTGTCAAAAAGGAACTGACGATCCTTACGATAGGATGCCCAATCTTCCCAACCTTCATTCCAGCCCTCAACCAATACCGCATCAATACCATTCTCCGCCGCAAAGTCTATGTACTCTTTCACATGTTCAGTATTGGCCGGATGATGTCCATTAGGAGTTAACTTTGAATAGTCGGTTATGCCGGGTTTAGCCTTATAATAGTCGCTATATGCCCATGTACCTCCTCCACCAGTAAACATCTCCCACCAGACACCGATAAATTTCTGTGGCTTAATCCAAGAAGTATCTTCCAGCTTACAAGGTTCATTCAGATTAAGAATCAACTGAGAAGCAAGGATGCTACGTGCATCGTCACTAACCATAATTGTACGCCACGGGGTATGCAACGGTAATTGCAGATATCCTTTCTTTCCTAATTTATCGGGAGTAAGATGAGCAGAAAAGTTAAACTCTTTATCATCCACATTCAGCAACATGGCAGAATAATCTACCAAGGCAGCTTCATGAATATTGATATAAAGTCCTTCGGTAGTCTTTATCATAAGGGGTGTTTGTACTGTGAATGAAGTCGCTTTAGCTTCATATCCTTTTTTACGTAGATTACGTTCCATAGCTTCGCGCACTTCGGAAATGGCCGCAGTAGTATAGGCAAACTCATTCGTATCATAATCACCGGGAATGCAATAGAGTGTATGATTACCGGTCAGATTGAATTCCGTCAGTTCGTCTTTTACCGTCAGATAATTCATGGTTTTCTGCTCCGGCAACTCATAACGGAATCCGAGTCCATCGTCAAACAATCGAAAACGTACAATCATCGTACGGTCGTGCTTTGCCGGTTGTGAGAAAGTGACAGTAAGTTCATTGTAATGGTTACGGACTTTTTCATACTCTCCCCATACAGGCATCCAAGTTTCATCAAAAGTAGAATTTGTTGCATCAAGAATCCGGAAGCCATTTGACAAATCCGCTTCTTCCATAAGTATTCCCAAGGCAGAAGGTTCTACAACCGGCTCTCCTTTGTAATATAAGCTATAGACCGGCCCCCCCTCGGAATCAAGCACAACATTGAGTTTCAGATTCCCATTGGGAGATAACAATTCGTGTGCCATCGCCACACAAGCAATTCCCAGAAATACAACTGTTAATAATACATGTTTCATATACATCCGTTATTGTTGATATATAAAATATTGATAAGGTTCCATCGTCATTACTGTAGGCAACTCCACATCCACACCGGCAATCACATCGGTCATGGTCTTGCCAGCATGCTCCATAGGTACTTTCACTTGTACAGACTCATTGGCAGTATTCACCATGACCAACATGCCATGACTGCCTGCTGCCCGATAAAATGAAGCGACATCTCCGGTAGTATAAACTTCCAGTTCACCACCACGTACACTGCTCGTAGCTTTATAGGCTCTGATGATTTCTGCCATCTCTTGCGCAAAGACTTCATTGGACTTCAAGTCTATAACTCCGTAATTGAAAAAGTTAAGTGACCGCGGATAGGCTACTTCCTGCGAACTATAAATAAGAGGTATCCCCTCGAGCATAGTCGTCAATACAAAAGCAGACATGGCACCACGCTCACCGCCATAACATTCTATCGGTGAAGCCTCACTTGCCTGGTCATGATTAGTAGAATAGCGTAACCGTAACGTACCCTTCGGCATTCCCTCCAATTCGGAAGTATTCATAGCATAAAGGTCAGTAAGTGAGCATTTACCGGCATAATAGTCTTTCAGTTTACTATGGAAGTTCCAGCCGTAGAGCAGATTGAAACCATTGTTCATTAAAGACGTTTTTCCGCCTTCGGCAAGCATCAGCAAATTATTGTCAAGTGTACGGAGCTCGGCGATTGCTTTCTTCCAGAAAGCATCTGGTACCCCCTCGGCATAATCACAACGGTATCCATCAATACCAATTTCTGTTACCCAATACTTCATGGCATCAATCATGGCTTGCTGCATGGTTTCGTTGTCAAAATTCAAGTCAGCAACATCCGCCCAAGGCTGTTCTTGAGGTTGTACCACATTGCCATTTGCATCCTGTGTATACCAATCCGGATGCTCAGTCACCCAAGCATTGTCCCACGAAGTATGGTTGGCAACCCAGTCAAGAATCACTTTCATTCCTTTGGCATGGGCAGCATCTACCAGTTCTTTCAAGTCTTTTTTTGTTCCGTAACGTGTATTCAGCTTTTTATAATCCTTTATACAATAAGGTGAATTCACACTTTTCAGTACTCCCGGCTCATTTACAGGCATCAGCCAAAGCACGGTAGTTCCCAGGCTTTGAATACGGTCAAGCTCTGCTTTGATGGCAGAGAACGCATTTTCTTCGGCAAAAATGCGGGGATTTGCCTCATAAATCACCATATCCGAAGCCATGTATTCTTCCTGTGGGACGGGAATCGGTTCCATGTCACTCTGACTATCACTACACCCCATACAAGAATGTAGCATCGTAAAGAGCAGTGTCGCAATTATTACTTTTTTCATATTTCTACTTTTTATCTATACTTATACTCATTGGCGGAACTGATATCTGCAAAAGGAGCATCCAAACTCTCCAGTGATGGGCATTGGCAGAAAAGATACTAAGACTTAATACTAAAAATCCCGGAAGCCAATACTAAAAAACAAAAGAGCTAAGAGATAACTTCTTCCCAAGGCTTGGTTTTTCTATCCCAAGACTTGGGATAGAAAAACCAAGCCTTGGGACATATATCCGCAAGATTGAAAAGAGATATCCTATCCCCAATCTCATTCCACCAATAGGTCATTTAACATCTTCATTACTATACAAAACTCATTTCAAGAAATTATTCTGATTAGAAACAAAAGCCGCTTCAGATTCCGGTTCAGAGTCTCCGTCCGGATTGTTAGGGTCAATCTCCTCACCAGCTATGTCCGTAATACGGAAATAATAATCTCGATCAAGCGTCACTGCTGCGAGGTCAAATTGTGAGCCTCCATTGTTATTATTCATTATCAGATTGTAAGTCAATCCCTTATTTGCTTCACCTGTATCGTAATAATTATACGTGACACCTTTTATCTCAACACTACCGGTTGGTAATATTCCTGGCCAACTGCCAAAGAGTTCCGGTATATCATTTCCCCACGCATATATGGTTGTTTCTGCCCATCCGGACTGGTCTTCAATAAATATGGCATAACCATCATGGATAACCACTGCATCCGGATCTATTTCCGTCCAACCGCTTTCTGTGATTTCCAAATATATGTCACGGTCAAGAGTAAAGTTCTGTGGTCCATCAAATTGTGAACCTACTCCATTATCGTTAAATATCAAATTGTAAACCAATCCCTTATTTGCTTCACCTGTATCGAAGTATTTATAGGTAATTCCTTTTATCTCAACGCTACCAGTAGGTGAAATACCGGGCCAACCTCCAAAAAGTTCCGGCAAATCATTTCCCCACGCATAAAGTGTCAGTGCATCCCAACCTGTATTGTCCATCACGAACACAGCATAACCGTCGTGGGTCACTTCACTTGGGTCTTCCGGCTCCTCAAAATAAGCATTCCAGCGGGTTACCGTTATATCAGTGCGAGTACCTACCTTAGCCGAAATTTGATGTAAAGCATCCCCATTCTGCAAAGTACGCTCTATACCTTGTGTCTTAGAAACGAAATAAAAGCCATCGGCAAGTGTCTTTCCATTAACAAAATCTTCCGGATAGAGGTATATGCCCCATTTAACATCATTGTTTGCAGCTTTCTCCATCTGCCACTTAAGGTCTCCGGAAGCAGCATCCTGACCTCCATTGAAATCGCCTGCAATATAAATTATTTCATCGGCACCAGTTCCTTGGGGCATAATCACCTCCAGCAAGATAGCATCGCTACGAAGTTCAAATTGCGGCAACTCATGGTCAAACACAATTTCCTCCTTGTCACAACTACTGATGAAAGCTACAAAAAGCAACAAAAGCCATAGCGGATTACATATATATTTTTTCATTGTTACTATTATTATAGGATGATTAATAATTAGGATTCTGTACCAGTCCCGGATTTACCATAAGGGCAGACTGGGGCAAGGGATACCACTCGTATTTGCGGTCACGTTTAGCCGGATAGCTTAAACCGTCGTCCGTGGCACGGCCAAAGAACCACCATTGCCCTTGCGTAAACTTATCGAAACGACGCAAGTCTGTACGACGACGACGCCCCTCTCCCAAGAATTCAAGTCCCCATTCACTCAACATCCAATCCATATCAAAGGATGTAAAACCAGGACCGGGCTGCTCGAGAGCCGATTTATCTGTAAAATAGCGTGTTTTAACTCTATATACCAGTTCTTTAGCACCTTCCGTATCACCTGCACGCATTTTACATTCAGCAAGAGTATAGACCACTTCACTCAAACGGAATTCCACCTCATCGATGTTTTGGAAATCAATGCCTGCACTCTCCGGATAAACCGGATATCTTACCAAACGGACACCTGAATTCGTTTCACCCCAGCGAGGTGACATGACAGTCTCCAGATTACGTCCTAAATTAAGGAATGTACCCACCTGATCCACATAAACCAAATCCTGACCGTCACGGTCGGCATCTGCTTTCAAAGCCGCACCCTTACCATAGTTGGCTTTAATAGCCCCTTTCAAAAAAATGCCTTGATAGTTTCCTGTTGTTTCATTATACACATAGTTCTGCTTACGGATATCTTTATCGTGGAAACGTTCATAAACTGCTCCTAACTTATCACCGTAGTCAGTAAGAAAGCTCTTAGGATTGTCAGTACCACCATACGGCTGTACATTTCCAGAATTATCCCATGAAGGTGCCAAGCATACACAATTCCATCCGCTCTGGCTGTATGTACCTCCAAAGTAATCCCAACAATTGTAAGGCATGAAAGGCATGTTACGCATCCAACCGGTATTGACCTGACCGACTTCCATCGCCAATGCCATTACAACTTCCGGACATTCTACATTGTTTATCGAATAAATATCGCGATAGTCATCGGTAATGCTGTAAGTACCATAATCGCCATTCAGAATTTTTTGGCAAAGAGTGGCACACTCATTATAACTGTTTTGTTTGATAAACACCTCAGAATTCAGCAACAAGCGCATCTTAATCATACGATTGGCAGCTTGGTTCATGCGGTTGCGAGTCTTTCCAGAACCATCTTCTTTCATAAGATCTGTAACTGACTCATCTAATTCCTGACTGATAAAATCGTAGATAATCTTGCACCCCTTATCAAAATCAGTATCTGCAGAACCAGGGATTTCCGCACCCGAAGAAATGTTCAAGGGAAGTGCTCCACCCCAAATCTCAAAGATATTGTAGTATGCCCAAGCACGCAGGGTACGTACTTCGGCAATATAACTATTCAAAGCATCCTCAGTCATGCGTATAGATGCGGGGCTGATTGCCTGCAAATCTGTAATAAGCGTATTGCAAAGCCCAATAGTGGTCCACGCATTCTCCCAAGTTTGGCGAATAATGGTTGATTCTGACGTCCAGGTATGTGAAGACAAAGCAAACTTCAATGCCTCATCCCATCCCCAAAGTCCACCGTTCCAACTGCGCCATGCCACCTGGTCGGCAGAAAACTCCTGCAAATACCAGAAGTATTCCAAATAACTATATGCAGCTTTCGAATAGATGGCTGCCACTGCCCCCTGAACACTCGTCTCATCTTGATAATAAATTCCGGCATCCACACGATCGAACACTTCCTCGTCCAAATTAGTACAAGAGAAAAGTGAACATGACATAATCATCGCCAATAACCAACGACATTTTATATATTTCATATCTTTCATATTTTTAATAATTTGTTTCTCATTTATTTGAAGCGAAGAGTCACACCTAAACTCAATTGAGTTGCTGTAGGATAAGCACTATTACTATCTACTCCCGGCTGGATACCATTCACGTCTATAATTGAAGGGTCATTACCAGAATATCCGGTCAAGGTAAACAGATTCTTGGCAGACAGATATATGCGCATATTATCCAGTAACTTACGGTTCTTAGGAGTAAAATTATATCCCAAGGTTACATTTTCCAGTTTTATGAAGCTACCATCCTCCAGGAAATAGGAAGATATTACTCCACCACCGGTACGGATATTCTTATCTTCCAGATACGCAGAGCGAAGAACATTATCTGTACCACATCCCTGAAGCCCCATACCATATTTACGCATATTGAATACATCAAAACCGAATGTACCGCGGAAGAATACACTCAAATCAAAATTTCTCCAAGTCAGGTTGTTACTCCAAGACAAGAAGTGCTTGGGAGCACCATTGCCAATATAACGTTTATACTTGGCATCAGCCTGAGAAATCGGTATTTGCTCATCTTTATCATTCAAAATAAGCATATTGCCATTTTCGTCAACACCTGCATATTCATAACCGTAGAACTGCCCTATCTCTCCCCCTTCCTGCACACGGAAGAAATATTCGCTGGAACCAGTACCCGGTTTTAAGTAAAGGTCGAGATAAGATGCCTTGTAAATATCGTTAGAAAGTTTGGTCAACTTAGTCTTCCCATAAGAATAATTGATTCCGCTCGTCCACTTCACTGCTGTTTTAGTAAGGATATCACCATCCAAAGATACTTCTATACCGGTATTTTTCGTTGTTCCAACGTTAACCAAAATAGTGGAATAGACAAAAGGCGGTTGAGGTGCCGTGTACGTATAAAGCAAGTCTTTAGAACTACGGTCAAAATACTCCACTGAACCACGTAAACGATTCCATAGAACAAAATCAACACCCAGATTAATCGCAACGCTCTTTTCCCAAGCCAAATCCGGATTAGCATTACTAGAGGGAGCATAGCCCGTTACCCAACGCCCGTCAAAGAGATAACTACCATTGGTATTGTAAGTAGAAAGTGATTTATAAGCATCAAAATCCGAACGACCGGTAATTCCGAAAGAAACACGCGGTTTCAAACTGGTCAACACTTTCCGGGTATTCTTCATAAAGCCCATCTCCATCATTTCCCAAGCCAAAGAAGCTGCTGGGAAGTACCCCCACTTTTGGTTAGCACCAAATTTGGAAGAGCCTTCATAGCGCAACGAAGCCGATGCAAAAAGCATATCCTTCCAATTATAGTTCAACCGACCAAAGAAGCCAATAAGTGTCGATTCAGAGCGACCGCTATATAAACTTGCCAAACCATCCTTCAGATAAGAGCCACTGCCCAAATCCCAATATTTCGTATTATCAAAAGAGAAGTCGTTGTTACTACCACCAATCTGTTCCCAGATAGACTTCTCATAAGTATAGCCCACTACAGCCTTAATATTGTGGTCGCCCAAGTTCAGTGCATAATTTCCCAACCACTCCAATCGATTGGTGTACCATTTCTGATACTTCATTTCCGCACGTCCTTTATAACCATTCCAATAGGACTCCGAACCGGCAGACGAAGCATAATATTGTTGCTTCATGTCATTGTAATGCAATGAGTAACTTAATGTTGTATTCAACAAATGCTTTTCTGTCTGCAAAATATTCAGTTTAGCCTCAGCCGTACCCAACAAATACATACGCTGGCCGTTGTTATCTCTCAAAGCAAGCTCCGCAACCGGATTGGTTGCACCCGTAGGAGAAGTAGGCTGATAATACGAACCGTCTGCATTATATACCGGCATTGTAGGATTCATTGTGAGTGCCCTATCGAAGAAACCATCATTTCCCCAGGTTTCATTTACACGACGTGCACTCAACGAACCGTTGAATTGTAAGCGATTCTCCAGTACACGCTGTTCCATAGAAAAACGACCTCCAAATTCTTCACGACCACTCACGATGTCAAGTCCATTGGCACTTTTGTAATTGAAGGAAGCACCATAGAAACCATTCTTTGTGCTACCATCAATAGATATATATTGGTTTGTGTCGTATGCTACATCACGAGTAATCAGTCCATACCAGTCAGTGTCGGCTCCATAGTCTGTACCTCGTCTCGAACGACGGAATTCATCAGCCGACAGAATATCCGGAGAGGGCTTGGCTACATTAAAAGCGATGTAACTGTCATATGTGACTACCGTTTTTCCAGCTTCACCCGAGCCACGTTTCGTTGTAACTAAAATCACACCATTAGCACCTCGCGTTCCGTAAATAGCAGCTGAACCCGCATCTTTCAATACCGTAATAGATTCAATATCCTGTGCAGCGATGTTACGGATATCGCCACCTGCCACACCATCTATGACAATCAAAGGACTATTACTTGCAGAAACAGATGTTGCACCACGTACTTGTAATGAAGAACTGGAGTTAGGATTGGCAGCTGCCTGCGTATTGACATTCAAGCCCGCGACTTTTCCCGATACCATTTCCATCGGGTTATTCATAGCCCCCAAATTAAAATTTTTCTTATCCACTTGTACAATGGAACTGGAAACTTCTTTTTTACTCAATGAACCGTAACCCACTACTACAACTTCTTCCAACACCTGCTGGTCATCATGCAAGACAACATCAATCTTGTTTCTACCGGATACGTTCAGTTCCTGCGTTTGGTAACCTACATAAGAAAAAATAAGTATTGCATCAGGATTGACATTCAATAACACATAGTTACCGTCAATGTCAGTTATCACCCCCGAAGTTGTACCCTTTACCAATACACTTGCACCGATAAGACCTTCACCCGTTGCATCGGTCACCTTTCCTTGTACCTGAAGTTGTTGCGCAACAGCAACACCAGTCATCATAAGAAAACCCAGTAAAAGGATCATGCGCTTTTTAAGGCATCTCTTTAGACTTTTCTTTTTCATCTTATTAGAAATTAGTTAAACAATAAATAGATTGATGCAAATGTATTATCAAAACAAACGCACGATTTGGGCTGAGATAAAAATCTAAAGTCCTACAACAGGCAATCAACTATAATACAACGCATTACGAAAATGCTATTGCTACTAATTTCTAAATCATTTCTAGACTTTTTAAGGCAGAAGAAAGCCTCAAAAGGAGGATAAAATCAAAAAGAAGTTATTTTCATCACTCGTTCTTCAAAGTCCTCTTTACAAAGAGACTTGTTTTTTAGCTTGGAACGATAAGTATAGATGGTAGTTATGGAATAACGCAAAAATTCTGCAATACGCGCACTGTCTGTAATACCTAAACGAATCAGTGCAAATATGCGCAGTTCGGTAACAAGCAATTCTTCATTTTTAGGATGCAATTGTTCTTCAACTGGCAACAAACGATTAAATTCTTCTACAAAGTTAGGGAATATCTTAAGAAAAGATACATCGAAATTGTGATAGAACTCTTTCAACTCTTGATTTATGAAACGGTCGGACTTCAATGTACGATATAACTCCTCAAGTTTACCGGCAGCAGCCTGCTTGTTCAATATGCGGCGATATTCTTCCATCTTACTTATATAAGAGGAACTTAAACTGAGGAAACGTCCCAAATACTCTTCCTTAATATGATTGGCTTCCGTAAGAGTCTGATTAGTATGCAATAATCGTTCATTAGCCTCATGTTGAGACTTGTTCAGCTTCTTCAATTCACTATTCAATATACTCAATTGGGAATTGGCAGCAACAACTTTTTTACGGGCATAAGACAATTTTTTCATTTGCCATAGCACACACAGTACTGTCAATAGAAGGAAAACAGAAAGGATACATATGCCTGTAATAAACATTCTCTGCCGCTGTTGCTGTATTTCCTTTTCTTGCTGATAAGCACGATCTATGAGCGGAAGCATCTTGGAATTCTGCGAACTACGCAACCGAGTAGTATAATAATTAGCATCTTCCATACTAATCTTGATATAGTGATTAGCACGTTCCAAATCGCCCATTCCATAAAGTAATTCCGCTAATGCGCACAAAGAATAATTTTCTTTCACCACTGCCCTAATGTCAGCAATGGCACTGCTAATACGTGCTTCCATTTCTTTCTGCTTGTTCCCCACGACATGATAAGCAAAAGCCAGAATTGAAGTAGCTACTGCATACTCACGCGTATTGGATTTCAACCGAGGTAAAAAATTCTTCAATAAACATATAGCCTCCTGACTTTTTCCCTGGTCAATGAGCTGAGGTGCATGCACGACTACATATCTATAAGTATCTTCCGGTACTAGGCTGATTATAGAATCCCTATACAAATTTGCTATCCGAAGATAATTGTTCACGTAGTTCCGATCAGTGGCGTACTCTGCCTGATAGAGATATAGGTTTTCAAAACATACATAATAGTCCACTATATTTTCACCCTCCAACGTGTTACGAGGAAGCGATTTCAGCAATTCCATTGCTTCAACAAAAAGGCCCGAAGTATTTAGAATATGTACTTTATTTAATATAGAACTATTTATCCATTGCCTATTATTTAGCCGTGTGGCAATAAGAATATTTTCATTTATATAATGTAATGCAGAATCACTAATATAAGAATTATATTCGGCAAAAAGACGATTTTGTATCAGATAACGCTCCATGTCAGTAAGCCTCCCTTGCTTCAACTCATCCTTTATCAAAGAAATATACCGTTCTTTTTCTTCCTCGTATTGTCTACGCATTACGATAGTCTTATCCAGAACAGACAAAAGGCTATCTATTGCAGATGCATACATACCAAGCGAACATGGCAACAGCATTATTATTAAAATCAAGATACGCATCATAGGTTAACATTGTGACATAACTTCGCAAAGTTACAATTTTCTTCTGTTATGAAAATACGATTTTAGTATTTTCTTTGGCATTATAAGTCGTACATCATAGGGATTATACATCTACCGAAATTCATATTTCCTCTACTTCGGATAGCTTTTAAAGCTTTTATGGCAGTTTTCAAACCTCCTTCTGCCTAATAATGGCTAACATTGCAACCGAAACCAAAGGTTGACATCAACATGAGAAAGACATTATTATTTTTATACCTTTTATCTCTCGGCAGTATTGCCGCATACGGTCAGACACGTCTGACCCAAGACCCCAAACTGGAACGACAACTCCACGAAAGCGGACTGATACATCAACCCCTCCCCCTGGATATTGAAAACTCTTTCGAAACCAACGGATGGAAAAAGGAGGTCTTGCAAAGCGCTCCTCTCACCCGCTCGGCAGGTACAGAGGGATGGAGTCATTCCGGCGCAGGAAGCATGTCCTTCAGTACGGAAAAGACCGTTTCCGGCAAAGGCAGCATCAAACTGCAATTCCCCACATTCACCGGGAAAAGGGCGACCGGCTCTCCTTCCGACCCAGACTATGCCACCTACGGAAACAGCAGTGTTACCTATCATCTAGACGGCGCCAATCTGGAGAAGTACAACCGCATCGTATTCTCCATCTATCCCGATTGCGACGGCGCGCGCATCGTCAACATGAACCTCACGTTTCGCAATGCAGATACTCCTGCCAAGAAAGGATATAATCAGCCTTCGGGTTCACACCTCATTAACCTTATTAATAAGGAGTGGAACCAATGCTTCCTCGAAATAGACGAGTATCAGCGCGACAAGGTGATGTCCATCACCTTCAGCACAGCCCTCAAAGGCAAAGACCGGACTACAGGAGATTCAGCTATCTACTACCTGGACAATCTACAACTGCAAACGGTGAAAGCCCCTGAGAAAGTCAGCGGATGGATACCTGCCGATGGAAAAATCTCCTACTCGACAACCGGCTATACCGTCAACCACCCCAAAACCGCCCTCATCAACACAAACCTCACCATAGACGCCGGAAAGCGCTTCCAACTGCTTACCCCAACCGGAGAAATAGCTTACGAAGGAGACATCCGAAAAGAGAAAACCACTCTCGGAGAATTTGGCCTTATTGATTTCACCTCCTTCAATAATCCCGGAGAGTATCAGCTGAAGGTCGGAACATCGCTAACTCCCACCTTCCGGATTGGAGAAAGACTTTGGGAAGATTCACAATGGAAAGTGCTGAACTTCATCTTCTGCCAGCGCTGTGGACATCCGGTTCCCGGCAAGCATTCCACCTGCCACGTAGACCTCATGTCCCGACATGACGGACGCAGCATCTCCTACTCCGGCGGATGGCACGATGCAGGAGACTTGTCCCAGCAAACCTTGCAGACGGGAGACGTGACCTTTGCTCTGCTCGAAGCCTATAATAAACAAAGAAACATCAAGAAAGCCTCTATCCTATCCATGTACTCGGGCGCAGACTTCATCAAAACTTCCACCGGCAAGCAACAGCCTG
>OIEE01000342.1_pt1 | contig 16999 bp, 20 predicted proteins | sample 1581701 | NCBI WGS metagenome assembly OIEE01 (sample SAMN01760976, study PRJEB22395) | human gut metagenome | reverse complement strand
CAGCTGCCGGAGCGGTGCTTAAGCCGCAAGGCGGGAATTGTGCGGTGTTGCCCTAAGAACCGCCACTTGACCCGGTGGAGGTTCTTGTTTTTCACAGTGACCGTTGCGATGCTGCCGCAATTCGACCGCCTGTGCAAGACAAAACAATAAGACAGACAAAATAAAGCCGGTGTACCGTAAGATGAATCAAACGGTACACCGGCTTTTACAGTGTCAGGCTTCCTCTTTTTTATTGGGGCTGCACAATGCGGGAATCAGGCAGATGGCTGCCGCCGCTACCAGAATATACACGGTGCGGGCCGCCCAGCTTGTCTGGCCGCCCAGCAGCCAGGCAATGATATCCAGCTTCCAAATGCCCACAAAGCCCCAGTTCAGCCCGCCAATGATAGCCAGCAGCAGGCAGATTTTTGAAAGAACAGAATTGCACATGTTGGAAAACACTCCTTCCTATAACGGAAGTATGCCCATGCCGCGGTGTGTCTATTCGATTTTCTGCCACCGGGCGGAAGTTTGGGCAAAAACAGCACCGCACAGCAGAAGAGCGGTGGGGTTGGTCGTCAGGTGGAAGGGCTGAACTTCCATATAGGCGTAAGCCAGCATGGCAAACAGGCAGCAAACCTCAACCCGGCGGCTTTGTTTGGCGTGACCCCACAGGGCGGCGGCAAACAGAATACCCAGCAGCGCGGCGACCACCGGACCAAACTGAAACAGTGCAAAAGCAAAGCTGTTATCCACTGTGGGCCAGTTGAACACCTGCCCTGCAATTTTGACATCCAGCAGGCGGTAGGCCATCCAGGTCAGCGAGATGCGGCAGGTGAGCAGGGAGTCCAGCTTTGCCAGCCATGCGGGGCCGATATCATTGTTCCACGGTCCCACCTTGATGACCAGCAGCGGCAAAAGGTAACTGACCGCCGCCGTAAGCCCCACCATACCGGCGCAGGTGCCGGGCCACCAACGGGGTACACTGTGCCCGGCGCGCAGGCGGCAGAACACCAGCCCAACGGCCAGCGCCAGCGTGCACAGCGCAGCGCTGCGGCTGGCGGGCCCCACCAGCAAAAACACGCCGACGGCAAATACCAGCAGGCAGTCCACCCAGCGCACCTTTTGGGCACGCAGCAGGGCATAGGCCAATACCAGGCCGAACACCAGTCCGCCGAATGTGTTGGGGTGGCCGTAGCCGTAAGTGCCGCGCAAAGCGCCCATCCGCTCGCTGGTCAGGTTCGGGGCAACGATCCCGGCAAAGTGCAGTGCCAGCACCACCGCCATGGCGGCACAGCCGCTGGCAAAATAGACCTGCAGCGGGCGGCGCAGGGGAACATCCTTGGCGGCAAGCACCGCCACCACAATGCCGATCCACCAGATGTTCTGGCTGTTGAAATAGACCCAGCGGGCAATGAAATACAGCGCTCCGCCAGCCAGCAGCTCCCGCCAGGTGTAGCGGGTGCCGAACAAAATCTTGGCACCAAAGCACAGGAACGCGAGCCATTCCAGCACGGGGCTCATCACGCCCTGCACCCACGCCCAGTTCTGGCGCGCCATGCTGTTGCAGAACACCACGCTGATCTCATACGCGGCCAGCCCGGCGGCAAACAGAATACGGCCAAGCTGCAGTCGCCATTCGGCCAGCTGCTGCCCAAATAACAGGTGCGGCGTGTTCCACAGGCCGTGCAACGCCCCGCGCAGCCCGCCGCCCCTGGCAAGGGCAAAAATTAGGTCAAAAACCGCTGCGGCAAAGAGCGCCAACAGCAGAAAATTAGCAAAACCAAACAAGGGATCCCCTCCTGAAAAAACGCATGGCCCTGTGTTTGACAAGGGCGGGTGCGGATGGTATGCTTCTATTATAAGGATTTTGGACGCAGCACACAAGGGGGCAAAGAATGACGGCACAACGCTATCAGGCAATTTTTGATTGGTTCCGTGCCCGCCCGGCGGCGCTGCGAGCGCTGGGATATGCACAAAAGATCAGCGTGCTGGGAGTATATCTGGTGTATGGCGCGGTGTTGGCCGTTACGCTCTGGCAGCGCAGCGGCCAGTTCTGGCGCGTGCTGGCGGTCCCGGCGGCGGTGTACGTTTTGGGCACGCTGCTGCGCGCGGCCATTAACCGCCCGCGCCCGTATGAGGCATTGGACTTTACGCCGCTGTTCCCCAAGGATACCAAAGGCCAAAGCATGCCCAGCCGCCACTGCTTTTCCGCCGCAGCCATTGTGGCGGCAGCGTTTACCGTGTGGGTGCCGCTTGGCGTGGCCGCCTGCCTGCTGGCGGCGGTTGTGGCTGTGACCCGCGTGCTGACAGGGGTGCATTACCCCAGCGACGTACTGGCTGGCCTGGCCTTTGGCGCCGGGGCGGCTGTGATCGGCTTCCTTTTATGACATGAGGATGATAACTGTGAAACAATACAAAAAAATAATTGCTGCTGTGGCAGCTGCCGCAATACTGGCCCTGCCCCTGAGCGGGTGCAGCTTTAACGATGTGATGCTGTACCTGTACGGTGGTGACAGCTTTACCAAAGAGGAAGGCGAGGACTACCAGACCTATGACGGCGAAAACGGCATCAGTGTAACCTATGATGCCAATATCTGGAACGAACCCAGCATGTCGCAGGAGGATACCATTGGCATTACCACTGGCAACAAGCTGAGCTATACGGCAGTACTGCTGCAGGTATCGGATGTTTACACGGACTTTTTGGAAGAATCCGCCGTGGAATTGAACGAGGAAGCCCAGACCGTGCGGTATGACTTTGATTTGACCATCCCCGATGCAGAAACCGAGTCCGTCCGGTATGACTGCGGCGCTTACCAGATGATCCTGGCCGAAGTGAACTATGACTGCGGCGTTACGCTGCATGTATCGGCAGCATCCCGCTCTGCCAGCTATGACCAGATCGTGGCGCTGCTGCAAAACGTGTACCCCACCGGTCACACGCCGGAAACGGCAGAATAAAAAGCAGCAGCCTTTTGCGGGCTGCTGCGGGTGGGAAAGGTTGGCTTGTAAAGGGGAAGTATGCCGTGTTCCGGGGTGAAATATCTGGCAAAGCCCCTATAAATGGGGTTCGGCACAAGTTTTGTAATACGCAACAGGACGAGGCTGTGGCGGGGTGAGGGCACCCCGCCCTACTGCCACTACAAAATCAGCGGATGAAATTGGTGCGGATGGTATTTTCTGCCTTGGGCGGCTCAATCCCTGCGGCTTTGCCTGCGGCAATGCACTTCAAGATCCAGGCCATGTTGTGGCCCAGGTTGCGCATGATCTGCATGCCCTCTTCGTCCAGGGCGGCCTGTTCGGCGTTGCTGCCGTGTACCATCGGCCAGTAGGTGGAGCTGATCAGCGGCATCTGGCAGAACTGGGGAACCTTTTCCAGGGCTTCCAGTGCGCTGGTGGTGCCAGCGCGGCGGGCGCTGGTAACAATAGCGGCGGGCTTTTGTGCCAACAGGCGGCCTGCGCTGTAGCCCAGCCGGTGCATGAAGCCCAGCATGCTGGCAGCGGCGGTGGAATAATGTACCGGAGCACCAAACACAATGCCGTCGGCCTTTTCCACCAGCGGCAGAACATCAACGACTGGCCCGCCGAATACGCAGTGTCCGGCTTTGGCGCAGCCGCCGCAGCCCACACAGCCGCCCACCGGGACAGCGCCAATGTGGTAGATGGTGGTTTCGATGCCGTCAGCGTTCAAAGCCTTGGCAATCTCCTGCAAAGCAGCGTCTGTACAGCCATGTGCGTGCGGGCTGCCGTTGATAAGAAGTACGTTCATAATCGTTATGCCTCCGTTTTGAGAAAAAAGCTTTTGCTGCGGGGAAAGTTGGTGCACCGGGGTGCTCATACCCGGAACCGCCGATCCCCCTGTATAAACTATATTATAGCACGCCCCAAGAAATGTTGAAAACCCTGAAAGGGAAGAAGGTCAAACACCATGCCTGTAACCTGCACCAATTATAAATTGAAATGCGGCGGCTGCCCGCTGCTGAACCAGCCCTACCCCGACCAGCTCAAGCACAAGCAGCAGTTGGAACAACGCCTGCTGGGGCGGTTTGCCCCGGTATCCCCCGTGCTGGGGCAGGCAGAACCTTGGCATTACCGTAACAAGGCCATCGCCACCTTTGCCACCGGGCCGCGTGGACGACTGACATGCGGCATTTATGCAGCGGGCACCCACCGCGTGCTGCCGTATACGGACTGCTTGCTGCAGGATACCGTCATTAACCAGACCATTGCCGCTGTGCTGGAAGCCGCCCGCGCCTGCCGCTGGCCTGCTTTTGAGGAGGATCGCGGCACCGGTCTGCTGCGCCATGTGCTGGTGCGCCGCGGTAAAACCAGCGGTCAGGTGCTGGTGGTGCTGGTGACCGCGCAGGAAAACCTGCCCGGCAGCCGCAATTTTGTGAAAGCCCTGCGGGAAAAGGCCCCCTGGGTGACCAGCGTGGTGCAGAACTGCAATCCCCGCCGCACCAGCGCGGTGCTGGGCAGCGATGTGCGTACCCTGTATGGCCCCGGCAAAATTACCGATACGCTGTGCGGGCTGCAATTCGCCATTTCGCCCCGCAGCTTTTACCAGGTCAACCCGGAACAAACCGAAGTGCTGTACGCCAAGGCCATTGAGTTTGCTGCCCTGACCGGCAAAGAAACAGTGATCGATGCCTACTGCGGCATTGGAACCATCGGCCTGTGCGCGGCGGGCAGGGCAAAGCAGGTCATTGGCGTGGAGCGCAACCCGGACGCGGTGCGCAATGCCTGCGCCAACGCCGCAGCCAATAAGATCAACAACGCGCGGTTCATCTGTGCCGATGCAACCGATTGGATGCGCGCTGCGGCACAGCCCAACTCTGGCTTGCCGCACCCCGATGTTGTATTCCTGGACCCCCCGCGGGAGGGCAGCACCCCCGCCTGCATTGATGCAGTGGCTGCCATGAAACCCAAACGCGTGGTTTACGTCAGCTGCAACCCCGAAACTCTTGCCCGTGATTTGACCCACTTGACCCGCCGCGGATGGAAAGCATTAAAAATCCAGCCCGTGGATATGTTCCCCCACACAGAACATGTGGAGACGGTTGTTTTGCTTTCCAAGGGAGAAATCGACTCGAAGAAGGTGCGGGTGGAGTTCTCGCTGGAAGATATGGATATGTCCGGCTTCCAGAAGGACGCGACTTATGAACAGATCAAGGCGTATGTGTTGGAGCATACCGGTTTGAAGGTATCTTCCCTGTACATCTCACAGATAAAGCGCAAGTGCGGGCTGGATGTGGGGCAAAATTATAACCTGTCAAAGAAGGAAGATGCCAAAGTGCCAAAATGTCCGCCGGAGAAGGAAGCGGCGATCAGGGATGCGTTGAAATATTTTCAGATGATTTAAGAGTCTATTGAGCAAAAAAGCAGTAAATCAATTTCAGATTTACTGCTTTTGCTGGCCGGGCCGGTGAGCTACGAGCATTCATGACTTTTTGATAACTTGTTCCATACTGATATATTAAGCGGAAAGTTGTGGCCCTGTATTTTCAGAGGGAAACGAATGCTCCTTGAATATATCCCACAAAATATGCCATCGCTATACTCAGTGCAATGCAACATATACATAGTATTTCAGCAATTACCTTTTTTTCGATTATTTCATTTATGGACTTTCCGTAATCAATAGTAGACCATACCATTGAAAGCAAAAATAGAATTGAAATCCATTGAGTATGAAATGATAGTCCCATGCTAACAAATACATAGTTTGAGATGATGTAAAAAGCGCTTCTGACTACAACTTCTGTCACTTTTACAATCCGATTTCTCATAGAATTCTCCCTCTCTGATAATACTGTGGGCGGCAGCACTCCTTGCTGTCGCCCCTTGATTGCCTATCTGCAAAGGCGGGCGGGGCTGTCAACGGCGGCGCTTGCGCCGTTCATCTTGACCGTTGACTGGCTCGGCTGGCTTTGCTATTCCGTGATCTCTTTCAGTTATTGTCAAAGGAAATGTAGATAGTTAGACTATTGGGTATGTAGCTGATACTTAACCACTTTTCGTCGTTTGATAAAAGTGTCCCGATAGAAACATAGTTTTCTCCCTCGATTTCCTCTGACACATTTTCAATTACGGAAAAGCCTTCTTGGTTCAAAAGCTCCATATACTCGTTATAGTCGTTTTCGCTAATACCGGTAAGGTTGATATTACAATTCTCATGTTCTGTATCAAGTGTAGCCCATGCAACCGTACCAGGCGCAACAGGAAGCCCCTCTGTGTACTCATTCTCAGGCCAAACACCCTCGTCCAATTTTGTAACACTATTAGATTGCGTATTGTTCTCATTGCTTGTCGGTGTAGATGAGGTATTTTGATTAGAACACGCAGCCAAAAAAATCATAATCATGATTGTGAATACAGAAATATATTTCTTCATTGGTTACCTCCTGTTTTTGTGTATGGTTCGGATAATTAACAAAAGAGCAATAGCTGTTGCTGCAAACCCAATAGCCAAAAGGATTTGCGAAATATCAAAGGCAAACGCGCCCTCAATCTGTATATTTGTTGTCGCGTCGGCTTGTCCGATTGCTCCTTCTGGTACTTTTTCTGATTGTGTAACAGCATATACCGAAAAGGCAGCAGCCGCGATAACAAGCGCAGCAAGAGTAGAAATGATACCGTTCCTTTTTTTCGATTTGGTGTTATCAATGCCAAACTGTTCTGCGGTGCTGTCTGCAAATTCTTTTGGCGTCCCCAAACGCTGGATAATCTGCTGCTCTGTTTCTCCATGCTCCATAGCAGACGCAAAAACTTCATTCAAGTCACGTACAACCTCTTTTTTCATTTTGCGTGGTAAAGATAGTTCCTTTTCAACCTGTTTGATATATTGTTCTTTCATTTGGATACCCTCGCTTGTTGATAACTTTCTATAAAGCCGTTTACGCAGTTTTCATAGCTTGACCAAAATAAGATTAGTTCATCAAGTACATTCCTGCCTTTATCCGTTAAAGAATAATACTTTTTTGAGCCGCCATTTGCCGCAGCCGGAGCCAATCGGCATTTGATTAGTTCTGCTTCCTGCAAACGATACAAAATGGGGTAAATGGTTCCCTCTTTCGCATATCCCAAAACAGACGCACTATTGTTCAATTCAGTTATAATTTCATATCCATAAGTTTCCTTGCGTCCGATTAGGCATAAAAGTATCATTTCCAGAGAGCCTTTTTTGAATTGCTGGACATATTTGTTATTCATATCGTCGCCTCTCTTTAGCTTTGCTATTTAGGTTCACTAAGTAGCAACTATATTATATCTCTTCCGAAGTATCAGAGTCAATAGGCTTAACGAAAAAGTTACAAGATGTCTGTGTAAGGTAATGACAGAATAGCGGTGTGCTGGCGAACTATGCTTTATTTTGTTTTTTATCTAAATCATTCAATAGGGCGGTAGCATCCCTATTGGCAAGGGGATTCCAAAAGGGAACAGCGTTCTCCTTTGTCTGGGGTGTTCAGAGGGGATAGTGTTCCCCTTTGACCGGAAGAATCCAAAGAAACCGGCGGTTTCGTGGCACACGATTTTCCGTAGGAAAGTCTAGTGTGTTATACCTTTGTGGAGCAGATGGCAGCCGGAATTGTAGCACACCCTGAAAAGTGTGGCCACAGTTGCGGCGTTCTGGCGGGAAAGGTTGCCCCTTGCGGGGCAGCATAAGCGACAGAAAAAGGCTGGCAGGCGGTGCGGGCAAGCACTGTCTGTCAGCCGTGTCATTTGCGGAACAAAGGTATATCAAAGCCCCCGTCAGCCGCTGCTTCCCATCGTATCAGAACCACCACGGCAGCTTTCCGCGCAGGCTGTCCATCGCCTCGCCCTCCACCTTCTTTGTCCAGCTCTCGCTGAGATGGAAATGGAGCGCCGCGCCGATCAGCGGGTGCTCGATTCCATCGGTAAAGCCATAGCGGTACAGCAGATAGGTCTGCTCTCTGGCTGTCAGCTTGTCCAGCGCCGCATACAATTCTATCAGCTGCTCTTTTTGGATATAGATTTGCTCCGGCGTTTGGGTGTGAGGGTCGGCTATGGCTTCGATCCGCAGCATCCGTTCATCCTCTGAGAGAACGTCATCCAGATATACTCTCTGGAAGCCGGGGCCGTCTTTCTTATCCACCATCCGTTGCTCAAATAAACCGAGGGCGGCGCGGATGCAGTCCGTCATGGCGTTGCGGAGCGCCGGTGCTGCATAGGTCAGAAATTTCATGCCCCGTCCGGCATCAAACAAAGGGATCGCGTTCAGCAGGCCGATACTTCCCTCCTGCATCAAATCATCCAAATCAATTCCAATATCATTTTCATCCAGCCCCATGTTTCGGTATTGCTCCAGCGCAATTTTTCGGATGAATCCCAGATTCTTTTCCAGCAGAATGTCACGGGCAGCCGTATCCCCTTTCTGTGCCAGTCTGCACAGCTGCTCATTGCTCCGGGTCGGCATTTTGCTTCTCCTGCGCGTGGTCTAAGGTGGATTGGAGAAATTCCGTCAGCGCCTGACCGAACTTGTCTAATGCTTCCTTTTGCACACCGTCCATCCCCGCTGCGCTCTGGGTGACGGCGGCGGAAATCATTTCGGGCGTGATGGTCGGAGTATGAACATCCGCCCCTTTGGTGAGTTCGGTAAACATCTGCTGAGTGATGCCCTTGGTCAAGGACTGCGCTGCTGTGAAATCGTTGCCGATCTCTTTCTTCACTTCCCGCAGCGCCGCCATAAATGTGTTCTGTATCATCGTCAGGTCTGCCTGATATACGGGAACTTTCTGCCGGTTGACAGTTCTGGCCGCCTGCACCGCAGCGTCTGTTTTATTGTTTCGGCGCAGCATGGCGCTGAGAGTAGTAAGCATCTGGTTCTGTCCGGCGAAACCGGCGGCCAGCGTATCGTCAAAATATTGCTCAATCATATAGGTGACTTCTGCAAAGCGAGGGCTTTCCAAAAGGCGGTTGACGATCTCTGCATTGGCTTTTCCGGTGTACAGATTCCGCGCCGCCTGCACCGACAGGCCCAGTTCTTCAATATCAAAATTTGTCCGGTCGGGCGTGTTGACTTCCCCCAGCAGGAAATCTGTGGAGACTTCAAACACTTTCGCAATGCGGAGCAAATGTTCTGTGCTGATCTTATCAGTCTTACCGCTGACAAACCGGCTGATGGCGCTCTCGGTGCTGCCGATGCGGGTCGCCAGCTGTGCCTGGGTAATTTTATGTTCCTTCATAAGCTCCTGCATCCGCTGCCGGATATTGCCGGGCAGATAGGCTCCCTCCATGTGACGCACCTCTCTTCTGAAAACTCTCTTTATCCATTATACCTGATAAAACCAGCGCGGGCAAATGCTTTCCGCTGGCTTCGCCGCTCTGAGGTCTTGCATTTTTGCAAGATTTCAGGGCGGCGTTTTTTCATTTCTTGCACTTTTAGCGGATTTTTCGGTTTATAGGCTTTTTCCCCGTATATTCAGGCAGACGGGCAGATACCGTCAATAAATAATGGAGGACAAAGCCTATGAATTTATTTGAAACTGTAAAATCCGCTGTCACCGTGAAGCAGGCCGCCGAATACTACGGCTGTAAGGTCAACCGGGGCGATATGATCTGCTGCCCCTTCCACGATGACCGGCATCCCAGCATAAAGCTGAACAGGGATTATTTCTATTGCTTTGGCTGCGGGGCTACCGGGGATGTGATAGATTTTGTGGCGCGGCTGTTCGGCCTGAGCAGCTACGAGGCCGCAAAGAAGCTGGCCTATGACTTTGGCATCGACCCGGACAAGCCCCCGGCAGCGATGGCTTTGAAAAAGCCCTATCCGCTGGCGCGGGCTTTCCGCAACGATGAGATACACTGCCAGCGGGTGCTCTGCGATTATCTGCATCTGCTGGAACGCTGGAAGGTCGAATATGCCCCGCAATCGCCGGAGGATGAACTGGATGACCGCTTTGTGGAAGCCTGTCATATGATCGAGTATGTAAATGATTTGTTGGACGTTCTCATGTTTGCGGAACTGAAGCAGCGTGTGAAAGCGGTGGATATGCTGCTGAAGGACGGCACTATCACCGCGCTGGAGCAGCGGCTCAGACGTCTGGAAAAGGAGGTGCAGCACCGTGGCGAAGAACGAGCAATCGCGTGAGGCCAACCAGCCCATCTGGTTTGACGGCAAGAGTATCAATGAAGCCCTGTTTTGTGATGATTTTCTCGGCAGACACAAAATCATCTACACAAACGGGGCTTTTTTCACGCCTGATGGCCGCGTGACCGATGAGCTGCCACTGCGTGGAGAAATTTTTGAGGAACTGAAATGCTGCGCGGTCAGCAATATCCCCCGCAAAATCAGCAATATCGTGGAGCTGATGAAGCTGGCGGCGCTGGTAGAGGATTTCCCGCCGGAGGCTGACCGCATTCATCTGGCAAACGGCACGTTGTTTCTGGATGGCTCCTTTACGGAGGGAAAACCGGACATCGTGCGTTGCCGCCTGCCGGTGGCCTATAATCCCGATGCGCCCACGCCGACCCGCTGGCTGGCTTTTCTGGATGGGCTTCTTTACCCGGAGGACATTCCCACTTTGCAGGAATATATCGGCTACTGCCTGATCCCCAGCAACAAGGGACAGCGCATGATGGTCATTAAGGGCAATGGCGGCGAGGGTAAGAGCCAGATCGGCGCGGTGCTGTCCGCCCTGTTCGGCAGCAACATGAAGGACGGCAGCATCGGCAAAATTTCCGAGAACCGTTTTGCTCGCGCTGATCTGGAACACATTCTGCTGTGTGTCGATGATGATATGCGGATGGAGGCCCTGCGGCAGACCAACTATGTCAAATCCATCGTCACCGCACAGGGTAAAATGGATTTGGAGCGTAAAGGCAAGCAGAGCTATCAGGGATGGATGTGCGCCCGGCTGCTGGCATTCAGCAATGGCGACTTGCAGGCTCTCTTTGACCGCAGTGATGGCTTTTATCGGCGGCAGTTGGTGCTGACCGCCAAAGAGAAACCTGCCGACCGTGTGGATGATCCCGACCTGGCAGAGAAGATGAAGGCCGAGGTGGAGGGCATTCTGCTGTGGGCTTTTGCGGGATTGCAGCGGTTGGTAGCGAACAACTTCAAGTTCACCGAGAGCCAGCGCACCAGAGAGAACCGGGAGGCCGTCAAGCGGGACAACAATAACGTGTTTGATTTTCTGGAATCCGAGGGCTATATCCGGCTGAAAGCGGATGCGTCCATCAGTTCAAAGGATTGCTACGACATTTACCGGATGTGGTGCGAGGAAAATAGCCTGACTGCACTCAAACGCCGCAGCTTCAGCGATGCGCTGGTGGCAGCCTGCGGTAAGTACAATCTGGAACACTGCAACACGATTACCAATTCGGCAGGACGCCGGGTATGGGGCTTTATGGGGATCGAGGCAGTGGCAAGGCCGCATATAAACGAGTTTACGGACGCTTCACAGTGTACGTACGTACCGGAAGACTGGCGGGATTGATTTCCGATCTGGTCGCCGGTACGTATGTACGCAGCGATTGACCCTGTTACCTCATATATTGTAGAGGCGCTTCATTTGGATAAAGTGGTCGTGCCCATTTTGGGTACACCTATTTTGATGTGTAAAAGTGGTTATGGATATTTTGTCCACCACCAGAACCGTGAAATTCTTCGCGCTTTTGTGCTGTGAAATAGGTGTGGTCATTTTGACCACACCTGAAGCGGTCAGTAAAAGCGGTAATTTTGCAGGCATATTTTAGAGCAATCTCAAAACAGCGAAATGTTTCTCTTTTATCCGTATACAGTTCGCCGGATGGCGGCTCACGGAACGACGTACAGATTGCAGCATTTTGTGACAATACAGCCCGAACAGTGAAAAGTCCCGCATTTCTGTGAAGTCGAATATTCCGCCGTTGACCAACGATACGCAGGGAATCATTTCTATCGCAAAACAGCATTTGCACAAATTTCACCATTGACCAAAGCCGGTGCGCTCCCCAGCGTAGCCGGTTCTTTTTATGACGCAACCGAAAATCATGTTTTATCTATCAAGTGACAAAGGGCTTCACTTGCGAAAATGGAGGAATATATTTTATGAAGTCAAGTATCCGAAACGAAATCAAGGCGCAGATCATCCGCGCCGGTTACACCATGCAGGAAGTCGTTGACCAGCTGCACGATGAGTATGGGTGGAGCGACAGCGTATCCAATCTTTCCGGAAAATTGCAGCGGGAATCGCTGCGGTATCGGGAGGCCGTGGAGTTGGCTGACGTGCTGGGATATGACATTGTCTGGCAGAAACGGAGGGATTGAGTATGGAAAAAGCACAATACGGGATTATGCGATTTGCCAAATATAAGGGGCCTGAAATCGGCAATATCGAGGCCCATAACGAGCGCACAAAGGAAAAGTACGCCAGTAATCCCGATGTGGATACCAGCCGAAGCAAGTACAACTTCCATCTGGTCAAACCGCCCGGCAAGTACCGGGCCGAGTCAGAGAGGCAAATTGCCGCTGCCGGATGCCGTACCCGGAAAGACAGTATCCGTATGATCGAGACGCTGTTCACAGCCAGCCCGGAGTTCTTTAAGGGAAAGAAACGGGCGGAAATTCGGGTATTTTTCGAGGAAGCTCTGCACTTTCTGGAACAGCATCAGTCCAAAGAGACAATTATATCCGCCGTGGTGCATATGGACGAGAAAACGCCCCATATGCACCTTTGTTTTGTCCCTTTGACGGAGGATGGCAGGCTCAGCGCCAAAGACATCATGGGCAATAAAAAGAAGCTGACCTGGTGGCAGGATGAGTTTTGGAAACACATGGTCAAGAAGTTTCCAGATTTGGAGCGTGGCGAGAGCGCCAGCCTGACCGGGCGCGACCATATCCCGCCCCGCGTATTTAAGGAGATGACCAGACTGACCAAACAGAAAAGCAAACTGGAGGATCTGCTCACTGGAATCAATCCCTTTAACGCCAAAAGCCGGGCGGAGGAAATCTGCAAGATTCTGGATAGCTATATTCCCAGCGTGGAGAAGATGGACACGCTGCTGCGGAAATATGGCGTGGCTTTTACGAAAACAGCATCCGAAAACAAAAAGCTGAAAACGAAAAATGCCGAGCTGGAAGAATCTCTTGCATCGGCGCAGAAGGTCAGCACCCTAAAGCAGATCGAAGACCTCAAGCTGCGGCGCGACTATGACAGTGCCGTGGCGATTTTGGAACAGATACCGGCAGAAGTTTTGAACATCTATGCGCAGAGCAGCCATAGAGGAAAGGAGCGGCCTATTGAGCAAAGTTTATGATGATCCGAAATATAATGCGGCATTTGACCGCTGTGTTGATGTGATGGCGCGGCTGTTGCAGAAGTACGGGCCACAGCTGTTGGGGCAGATGCAGGAGACTGAGAAGGATGGCCGTACACAGTCTGCGGTATCAGGAAAGCAACCCGTTCCTGTGTATCAGGAATTTGACAAAGCCGCTTGATATAAATTAAATTTACACGTTGCGTATTTGTTTGGCGTATGCTATAATAAATACGCAACGTGTATTTTTGCTTTATGGGGTAAATGAAATGGACTGCAAAACCAAAATAAAAGAATTGCGGGAAAGCACTGGCATGAATCGCAAGGAATTTTGTAAATATTTTCAGATTCCCTATCGGACTGTGACAGAATGGGAACTGGATAACCGCCATGCGCCGGAATATGTGCTCCGTTTGTTGGAGTACTACATTCAGAATGAAGGTCTGGCGAAGAAGAAAGTTACGGATGAATGTTCAGAGATGGAAGAAAGGGGCGGCCTGCATGAAAAAAACTAAAACAAAATGCTATCTCTACACACGGGTATCTACTTCCATGCAGGTGGACGGATACAGTCTGGATGCTCAGCGAGACAAACTGCGGAAATACGCTGAATACGAAGATATGGTAGTGGCTGGTGAATATTCTGATGAAGGCTTTTCCGGCAAGAATATTCAGGGCAGGCACGAATTTCAGCGGATGCTGCAAGACATTCAGGACGGCAAAGACGGTGTGGAATATGTGCTGGTGTTCAAGCTGTCCCGGTTTGGCAGGAATGCCGCTGACGTTCTGAATTCCTTGCAGCTGATGCAGGATTTCGGTGTCAATCTGATTTGTGTGGAAGACGGCATTGACAGTTCCAAAGATTCCGGCAAGCTGATGATTTCTGTCCTTTCTGCGGTGGCAGAGATAGAGCGTGAAAATATTCGGACACAGACGATGGCCGGACGGGAGCAGAAAGCCCGTGAAGGAAAATGGAACGGCGGCTTTGCCCCTTATGGATACCGTCTTGAAAAAGGCGAACTGTTGATTGCTGAGGATGAAGTGGACGTGATCCGCACCATCTTTGACCGCTATATTCACACCAACGATGGCGTCAGCGGTGTGGCGAAATATCTGAACCGGCAGGGCTTTGTGAAGAAGCTGCGGCAGAACGGCACCATTCCCGGTTTTTCCGCCAGCTTTGTGAAAAGTATCATTGACAATCCGGTATATATGGGGAAAATTGCCTATGGCAGACGCCGGACAGAGAAGAAGATTGGTACCCGGAATGAGATGCACGTGGTTGAACAGTCGGAGTTTCCCGTGTACGAGGGAAAGCACGAGGCTATCATTTCTGAAGAAGATTGGAATCTCGCGCAGGAGAAACGGAAAGTCAATGCTTATCGGCGCGAGAAGGTCAACGATCCTACCCATGCGCATATTCTGTCCGGCATTCTGAAATGCCCCTGCTGTGGTAAAAGCCTATATGGGAATATTGCAAAAGCCCACAGCAAGGACAAAAAGACCCGCTATTACTATTACTGCAAGAATACGGTAACGCCAACAGGCCACGAGTGCACTTTCCGGCTGAACATTGAACAGACAGAGATGAACCGCATGGTAGCGTCAATTATCTCCGCTATGGTCAGCGACCCACGGTTTGCGGATGCAATCAAGGCGAAAATTGGCTCCGCTGTCGATACGAACGACTTAGAGAAACAGCTGGAAGCGTTGCAAGCGCAGCTTCGGCAGACGTTAGGCACAAAAGCCCGCCTGGAACGGCAGATGGACGGTTTGGATGTGAATGACCCGTATTATGACCGGAAAATTTCTGATTTGCAGCGTCGCTATGACGAGCAATATGGTAGAATAGATGAGATTGAAGTCCAGATTGACGATGTGCAAAGCCAGATACGGAGCATCCGGCAGGAGAAAATTTCGGGTGATAATATCTACCGCCTGTTGCTGGCATTCGATCAGGTCTATGAAGCAGCCTCCGAAGTGGAGCGGAAGGAGTTCATGCGGGCGTTTATTGAGCGGATTGAGTTATTCCCGGAAAAGCAGCCGGATGGCAACTGGATTAGGAAGATTATCTTCAACTTCCCTGTCCCGGTGAATGGAACAGAAGTGACAGAATTGCCCTTGGAAAATGAAACAACAGTCGAGACGGTAGTCTTGATGTCGCGAAAATAAAATCAAGTGCCAGAAAGCGGCGTATTTCCGGGCTTTTTCGGAAGTTGGGATTTGAAGCCAGACTTCTGAAAAAGCTTGGTTTTCTTATATGGAAACATATCCACTGCAAAATGTGTGTCAGGTTGTAACCTCGGATTAGATGTCACGATTTGAGACAGTGGATTAGATGTCAGGCATTTTGGGATGATTTTTGGAAAATGAAAAAGGGTGACAACCAATCCGGCAACTCGACCATTTTGGGTGTTTGCAGGCAGTGGATTAGACGTTAAGAGAGGTTATACAAATCGGGATTTGTGGAGGAGAGTAATTTGCTGGTATTAAATAAATTAGAGCGGTTGCTAACGGTATGTAAAGTCAAAAACATTGATGATATAGATTTAAGCAAGGAATTCTACTTCATTGGTAAAACAGATGAAGAAATTTCTCTTGTGTGTGAAACAAATGACGTTCCTGAAAACACAATAGAACGTGAAGATGGGTGGCGTGGTTTCCGTATTCAATGAAAAATAACAATAAAAAAACACTAAAGAAATTGGCAATCCTTGTAATAGGTTCTATAATTGCGGCTTATGGAATTACACTTGCACTGTATGCTGGATTTGGCGGAGCTACGCTTGCGGTGCTGTGGCAGGGGATTGCAAGAACATTTCACATAAGCATTGGCACAGCATCTTTTGTTGTAGCATTGGGAATGATTTTGTTTGCGCTCATTTACGATAAAAGTCAGATTCATATAGGAACTGTGTTGTACCAGATTGTATACAGTACCTGTGTAGATTTGTTTGCTAACTGCCATATTTACAGTACCTATAAATGGATCAATTTTTTAATTATGTTGTTAGGAGTGGTTTTGTTTGCTGTCGGAACAGGACTATATGCGTCGGCATCCCTTGGTAGAGGCTCCTATGAGGCAGTCACTTTTGCTTTAGCAGAAAAAAATCACTGGCAGATTAAATTTGTCCGAATGGCATTGGATATTTTGGTTGTTTTTACAGGTGTTTTGTTTGGCGGAAAGTTTGGTGTATGCACGCTTATTACAGTTATCATTTCAGGCCCAATTATCCAATTTGTTAATGCGAAAGCAAAACAAGTTTTAAAGATATGATAGTAAAGAAACTTACAACTTCGCGTTTGTTGAATGATGTTCAACAATGCACACCCCAGTGGGGTGTGCAAGCGACAGAACGGTCTTGCGTCAGCAAGATGGAGGGGCTGCGCCCCGACAAGTTCAAGTTTGGAGAATTGAAAAAAACGGAATTCACCTATTAAGACATATAAACTCTTGACAATAAAGCTCCTATATAGTATGTTTTTAATAAACTACTATATAGGAGCTTTTGTATGGAAATGAATGGAGGATTTCTTGTCACCAAAATAAAACAGCTTGGAGACCGGATTTTCGAGAAGATTCTCAGTGAAAAGAATATTGATGCGTTTAATGGAGCCCAGGGACGTATTCTTTATGTGCTATGGCAGGAGGATGGTATCTCAATCAGGTCACTCTCGACTAAATGCGGATTAGCGATAACATCTCTTACTACGATGCTGGAAAGAATGGAAAATCAAGGGCTGATAAGCCGTGTTC
>OIEE01000338.1_pt1 | contig 17177 bp, 10 predicted proteins | sample 1581701 | NCBI WGS metagenome assembly OIEE01 (sample SAMN01760976, study PRJEB22395) | human gut metagenome | reverse complement strand
AAATCCGCCTTTGTCTTTACCCCGGAAATGGTAACGGAAAGATTGCTGAAATCTGTATTATCAGAACTACTCAAATTTAGTACTAATTGAGAAAGCTGATGATAGAACTGCAAATTACCCGTTGCGGAAGTTACAGTACGGTTTGTCAAATTATCTGCATAAAGCAAGTCTATTTCTTCAGGCTTGCTCTGATTAGTAACATCTACCTTATATATATAATTATCCAAAATAGGTTGAAACGGATAATAGGCTATAAAATCAACAGCACTTTCATCTGACGGATATTCTATCACTTTCCCGTCTGACAGAAAATTACCATTACCCTGTTTGGTTATAAAAGGAACATTATCTCCTTCACCAACAATAGTACTACCCCCCAACGTTTCTCCAGCCTGTTTCATAAACACTCCAATTCTATCGTTGGCAGTCCATGAACTTCCCGTAGTTCTGGTGACAGCATCGCCTTCCACAACAGAGGTAAACTGCACCACCGTCTGTTTTCCATTGTCCGCCACCTGCTGAACCGCCGTATCACACGCTCCTAAAACCAGTAGCAGAAGTGCACTCCACAAAAGTTTTTTCTTCTTCATCTGTTTCAAATTAAATCATCTATTAGAGTGGCAAAATAAAAGATTAGCAATTACATTCTCATGACAAAACAAATACAAGAACAAAACATTTAATCCGACTTTCCCTCTCTATTAATTTATTTTTATTCTTTTTTAGAAACAACAAATATAAATACATTTTTTTTGAAAAGCAACCAAATTAAAAAAAAAGATTCAATAAAGAACCATAATTAGCCAGCCCGTCAGAACCATTTCCATTACCATTTCTCAACAAAATATTCAATAAGCCCTTTGAAAATTTTATATTTTCATAATGGATGGATTCCCGAGTGGCCAAAGGGGACAGACTGTAAATCTGCTGCAAATTGCTTCGGTGGTTCGAATCCACCTCTGCCCATTGGAATTACTTTTTCGGTAATTGCATATAATAAAATATATTATCGCGGGATGGAGCAGTCTGGAAGCTCGCCGGGCTCATAACCCGGAGGTCATAGGTTCAAATCCTATTCCCGCAACTCGATGCGTAAGCATTGTGCCCAGTTAGCTCAGTTGGTAGAGCAACGGACTGAAAATCCGTGTGTCTCTGGTTCGATTCCGGAACTGGGCATTTTAATTTATTATGGGATATTAGCTCAGGTGGTAGAGCACTTGACTTTTAATCAAGTTGTCCGGGGTTCGAATCCCCGATGTCTCATTGAAAAACGTCTCTCTTAGAGAGGCGTTTTTTAATGCAAGACATCGGAGGGTTCGAACTCCGGACAACGTAGTTGGTCGGGGCGCTAGACGTCCGGGGGACGTCTGTTCAGCGCGGACCGAAGCGGAGCGTAGACCGAATCCCCGATGTCTCATTAGAAAAAGAAAACCATCACTCGTAAGAGTGGTGGTTTTCTTTTTCAATTGATATATGGTGAATTGAACTCCGGACAACGTATTTTAATTAGTAAAACTGCACAAAAAATAATCGAAAATTTGTGCATGTTTGTTAACACTTTCAGAGGCCAAGGTGATACTATAATAACTGTAAAAACCCCCCAATACATTATATATTTTTTACTATCCCCATAGTAAAATACCTTCTCCTAAAAGACAGCAGAACGATGGCTGTCTTTTTTTTATTATATTTTAAGAAAAAGACAGCCAAATATTTATTATCTATTATTCTTTTGCAAAGTCGAAATTCTACAGTTGAAATGCCAAAATTACATTATAAAAAAACATCATTAGATTTACACCGTTAGATTTATATTGCTTCCTGTCCGCAGTGATGTGTAGTAATCATCATGTGACGAGCTGCTCATCTGGCGTGAGACACGATACAGACTGCTTGTGAAGTCATTGTCATTTCCGAACAGAGAATTAAGAGTGTCTGCGTCGGCCTTTTTGACAAGTTCCTCATTAGCTTTCAGAGTACCGTCCTTGTTTATTGTGATGCCAATGTCCTCAAGCTCGTCGGTGTATTTGCTTGCCAGCTTTTTGAGCTGCTTGGCATAACGCTTCATGGAGCTTGAACTGCTGTTTGAGGCGGAATCAATGGAATTATTGTATGTGTCAACAAGAGCCATGACTGTTCCGCGGATGTTATCGGTATTTTCGTCGTCCGAATACTTGTAGTTCTTTAATTTTTTAGCTGCGCGGTGCAGGGCGGTTGAATCATCGTAAGCGAGCTCTGTAATACTATATTCTTTGCGTTTGGATGATTTCATGGCATCGCGGTTGTTTGAATAAAAATTTCTCATAAAATATGTTGCTGAAAGATTTGTTGCTGAACTTACTCGTGTACTCATGTTAATCCTCTTTATATTTTTAAATTTTAAAGTTTAAAATAATTGCGTTATAACTGCGATTTTAGGTTCTATTTTGAACGTATAATCGCACTTAAATAATTGTTATAAATATTTTATCGGATATTTGCACGAAAAAGTTTACTTATGCGATCAAAAGAAGTAAAATACAAAGGAATGCGTAGAATAAGAAAAACGCGATTATGCAATCGAAATGCTACCAAGCAAAGAGTAACAGAACATAATGTAAAAAACATAATGTACTAAAACAAAATGTAACAAACATAAAGTTACAAAAAATGCAACAGACATAATGTAACCAAAGGAGGATATGGGGCATGAGTAAAAAAACTTTCGGTACAACATCAAAAGGAGTGGAGGCATCGCTTTACGAAATCAGCAATGGCGGTGGATTGAGAGTACTTTTGACAGACTATGGCGCTTCAGTTGTATCTATTTTTGTAAAGGACAAGGATGGCAATGAGAGAGATGTCATTTTAGGATATGACAATGTAAAGTCATATGAGAAGGAGTACTGCTATTTTGGTGCTACTGTCGGTAGATATGCAAACAGGATTTCTGATGCAAAGGTTAATATTGATGGAGTGGAATATAAGCTTGAGGCTAATGACAATGAGAACAGTCTTCACAGTGGCTCAAATGGTTTTTCTAAGCGCTTCTGGACTGTTAAGGAGCAGAAGGCAGATGAGATTACCTTTGAGATAGAGGATGCAGATTTGGAGCAGGGCTTCCCTGGAAATGCAGTCGTTGATGTGACATTTAAGGTAACAGAAGAAAATGCTCTCGCTATTATATACAATGCAAAGGCAGATAAGACAACTACCTTTAATATGACAAACCATAGCTATTTCAATCTGAATGGTCATGCATCAGGAAGCGTATACACTCACACATTGCAGATAAATGCTGAGCATTACACACCTGTAAAGGATTCCAAGGCTATTCCTACAGGTGAGATTGCACCGGTTGAGGGTACACCATTTGATTTTACAGAGGCTAAGCCAATCGGAAGAGATATCGAGGCAAATGATACACAGCTTCACTATGGAAGCGGATATGATCACAATTTTGCAATAGACAAGACAGCTCCGGGAGTAGAAAAGGTCGCAACAGCATACTCACCTGAGAGTGGTATACAGATGGAGGTATACACAGACTGTGTCGGAATCCAGCTTTATACTGCCAACTTTATCGTGGGACAGGAAGGCAAGGGCGGAGTCAAATACAATAACCGCGATGCATTCTGCCTCGAGACACAGTTCTATCCAAACTCAATAAATGAGACCAACTTCAGTACACCTGTTACAAAGGCAGGTGATACATACCACACAGAGACCGATTACAAATTCTCTGTGAAATAAAATGCCAACATAAGAGAGATACAGAATAGTTAAAGCCCACCATATTGATGAAATTTATCATTAATACGGTGGGCTTTCTTAAGCTTTGTTTAATCAAACACTGATACAGTGGTTTTATTTCCCGAAATGTGGTATAAATATATTTATATTTATGTGTATATTTATGTATACAATTATGTGTACATTTATATGTATATGTATGAAATGAACATATGATTACATTTATAAATTGCGCTAATACTATTGTGTTAATGCTATTATGCTAGGTAATTTGTTAGTATTTAAAGCTAGCTGTAATTCTATTAATCATAAACATTGGCAAATAAAGATTAAAATTGTCAAATAACAATAAATAGTGATAAATATAGATAATTATTGAGATGACTTCGCACACGCAAACCTGCATTACCGCTGGCATATGGTGTGTTCCGAAGAAATATATGAACTGCCACAAAGTTCCATTAACCTTCGGTGACGATAAAAAGCAGACTGATAAAACAGACTATCCGGATGCATTTTTTGTGGCTGACTTCATATATTTCTGAGGAATATACCATATGCTGGCGCACCATCACAGCCTGCAAGTGCGAAGTCCCCTAAAAATAGAAATTAAAACAAATAAATATATAGCACAGAGGAAACAAACCATGAAAATAGTATTTTTAGATTCCAAAACAATTGGTGACGACATCGACCTTTCCGAATATGACAAGCTCGGAGAGGTTGTCAAATATGATTTTTCAACAACAGAGGAAGCAGCGGAGCGCACAAGAGATGCTGATGTGATTGTTTTAAATAAGGTTGAGGTAAATGAAAAATCTATAGGACAGGCAAAAAATTTAAAGCTCGTATGTGTGACTGCAACAGGCACAAATAATCTGGATAAAGAATATCTGGCAAAAAGAGGCATTGAATGGAGAAATGTCGCAGGGTATTCTACAGAGACCGTGGCGCAGCATACGTTTGCACTGCTATTTTACCTGCTTGAGAAGCTGAGATATTATGATGATTATGTGAAGAGCGAGAAATATGTGGGTGATACGTCGTTTACGCATTTTTCCAATGTGTTTCACCAGATTAGCGGTATGACCTGGGGCATAGTGGGGCTTGGAAATATCGGAAGACGTGTGGCTGATATCGCAAAGGCTTTTGGCTGCCATGTGGTTTATTATTCTACCTCAGGAAGAAATTCGCAGCCGGGCTATGAGAGAGTGGATTTTGATACTCTGCTTACCACGTCTGATATCGTGTCGGTGCATGCGCCGCTCACAGATGACACACTTGGTCTGATGGACAAGACTGCGTTTGAAAAGATGAAAAAATCTGCGATATTTTTAAATCTTGGCAGAGGTCCTATAGTGAATGAAGCGGATCTGGCACAGGCGCTTATGGATGGAGAGCTGGCGGCGGCAGGTCTTGATGTGTTGGCGCAGGAGCCTATGAGTGAGGACAATCCGCTCCGTGCGATAAAGGATTCAAACAAGCTGATTATCACACCGCATATTGCGTGGGCAAGCGTTGAGGCAAGAACAAATCTGATGCACATTATATACAGTCAAATTGAGGACTTCTTTGCTAATTAGGAAATATAATTTAAAATCAAATCGCAACATTAAGAGGCAGCATTAAGAGAAGGCATTAAGAGGCACATTAAGAGGAAGCATTAAGAAGCAACATTAAGAAGCAATATTAAGAAGCAATATTAAGAGGCAATATTAAGAGGCAATATTAAGAGGCAATATTAAGAGGCAGAAATGAGCATCAAATTTGAGATAACAAAACAAAATAACATACATTTTGGAATTGCAGCAGTGGCGGCCGCGCTGGTAGGTTACTTTACATCGGCAAGCTGGTGGGTGATTCTTTTGTTTGCGGCAGCATATTTTGGGCTTATCAATGTGAAGCTTGAGCTTCCGGTAAAGCTGTCGTGGCTTTGGGCTGCGATACTGCTTGTCATCGGAGCGATACTATCTGTTTTTTCGGTGCAGTATGTGCTGCTGACGGATGAGGACTTTGTGAAAACCACCGATATGGTATGCGTGGTGAATGTGGTTTTGGCGCTCGCCATATATCTGGTGATACTTTTTATCACAAACAACACGAGGCTGACATGTACCATAGCATCAATTGCCATACTCGCGTTTGGATTTATAGATTATTTTGTCTATGAATTCCGTGGTAATGAGTTTACGTATGCGGATTTGAAGTCAGCGGGAACAGGACTTTCCGTCGTGACAAAATACAAATTCGTCATAGACTACAAGTTTTTGTATGTGATTCTGGCGGCTGTTTTGTATATCATGCTGGTAAGGCGCATAGAAGTGCAGTTCGAGTCAGCTATCCATATGAGAATTATTTCGATTCTTCTCACAATAATATGCGTGCTGTATGTCATCATGAATTCCATGTCACTGAACACCGAGACCTGGGAGAAAAAGGGCACGTACAGAAACGGCTATCTGCTGAACTTTGTGCTCGGCATAAGGGACAGCTTTGTGAAGGCACCTGATGGCTACAGCAAGGCAGCAGTTGACAAGATAGCGGGCAATTTCAAGGAAACGGACAGCTCATATTCGCAGTCTGATGCGAAAAATCCGACAATCATTGTTATCATGAATGAGTCGTTTGCGGATTTGTCGGTGGTGGGAGATTTTGAGACCAACACGCAGGTCACGCCGTTTATGGATTCTCTGAGTGAAAATACGCTTAAAGGCTATGCTCTTTCGTCCGTGTACGGTGCGAAGACGCCGAACTCTGAGTGGGAATTTGAGACAGGAAACTCGATGGCATTTCTGCCGGACGGCTCGGTGGTTTATCAGCAGTATATAAATGATGACCCGACCTCCATAGTCTCAAACCTGAAGAATATCGGCTATACGACGGTTGCGATGCATCCGTACTATGCGACAGGCTGGAGCAGAAACAAGGTTTATCCGCATCTGGGCTATGATGAGACTTACTTTATAGATGATTTTGACCAGACAAAGATACTCAGGGAATATATCACTGACCAGGAGCTCTATGATAAGATTATTGACCGCTACGAGAAAAAGAGCGATGACGAGAAGCTTTACATCATGGGAGTCACGATGCAAAACCATGGTGGCTACGGTGAGAGATATGATAACTTCAACCAGGAGGTTTACAAGGTTGGAGCGTCATACACCGATGCGAACCAGTATCTGTCACTTTTGAATGAAAGTGACAAGGCGCTCGAAAATCTCATCACATACTTTAAGGGTGTGGATGATCCGGTAGAGATTGTGTTTTTTGGAGACCACCAGCCGGGATTATGCAATGATTTTATCAAGCTTTTAAATGGCAAGGGCAATTCCGGACTTACGGAGCAGGAGCTTGAGAATCTGTACAAGGTGCCGTTTTTCATATGGACCAATTACGAGACGGATGCACAGAAAGTTGATGTGACGAGCCTCAACTACCTGTCCACACTGACGCTTGAGAGAGCCAACATAGATCTGCCGGCATACAACCGGTTCCTCGCAGAGCTGATGGAGAAGATTCCGGCGATAAATTCAAGGGGCTATTATTCGAAAAAGAATGAGTGCTTTATGCATGTGGATGAGGCAACAGGAGACGAGGCAAAATGGATAAAGGCATACAATATCCTGCAGTACAATTCGATGTTTGACGAGAAGGACAGAAGCTCGCTGCTGTTTCCGTACCTGAAATAATGTGATGATTTGAAGCAACCATAAATACACATATGAGAAAATGAATTAATATAACTATTCAGGGAGCTAATAATGAAGCTAAGTGATTTATTACAATTTGATAACATAATTGTGCAATGTCATGATAATCCGGACGCAGATGCACTGGCAAGCGGCTTTGGAGTCTATGAATACCTGAGGATGAATGGAAAAAGTCCCAGACTTGTATACGGAGGCAGGAATATCATACACAAGAGCAATCTGGTGCTTATGGTAGACAGTCTTGGCATACCGATAGAGCATGTGGATTTTTTAGACAATCCGCAGCTGCTTGTGACTGTCGATTGTCAGTACGGTGGTGGGAATGTCACATTTTTCAAGGCAGAAAATGTAGCTGTCATAGATCACCACAGAGTATCGGGAGAGCTTCCTGCTATGAACCGTGTCATGAGCTATATGGGCTCATGTGCGACAATTGTGTGGGATATGCTGCGTGAGGAGGGCGTAGAGATAAATCGAAGCCTGGCAACAGCACTGTATTATGGACTTTACACCGACACCGGAGAATTTACCGAGATAACACATTCGCTTGATAGGGATCTGCGCGATGAGGCGGATTTTGACAGCACTATAGTGGCCAAATTCCGAAATGCCAACATGTCACTTGAGGAGCTGGACATAGCCGCAACAGCTTTGCTGGGGCGCGATTATATAGAGGAATATCGTCTGGCAATCGTAAAGGCAGGGGCATGTGACCCGAATGTACTCGGCATCATAAGCGATTTTGTGCTGGAGGTGGATGCTATTGACATATGTATGGTATTTTCAGTGATTAAGAATGGAGTGAAGCTTTCGTTTAGAAGTTGCATAAAAGAGGTGAGCGCAAGCGAAATGGCGCAGGAAGTGTGCAGGGACATAGGCTCCGGCGGAGGACATTATTACAAGGCCGGTGGATTTATTCCGATGGATCTGCTGATAGACAGCTATAATGTCTACTGCAAAGAAAAAGACGTGACACCAAGATTTCAGTACAGCAGCGATGATACACACAAGCGTCCTTCGGATTCTGCAATCAAATCTTTTTTGGAAGAGAGGATTTTTGATTATTTAAACGATACAAAGATAATTTACGGAGAAGATTTTGATACGAGTGGCTTCAAAAAAGTGGATTATAAAAAACGCCCGATACCGATGGGATATATCATTGCAAAGGATATACTGCCTGTGGGCTGCTGCATGGGAGTGCGGACAGCTAAGGGAGATATCTCCACACCGGTTGGTGAAGATACGGTAGTCATAATAGGAGAAGACGGCAGTGTACGGATTTTAAATCTGGACAGGCTGAACAAAAGCTTCAGGATATACAAGGACTGGAGGTTTACTGTGAAACAGACAGATTATGTCCCGAAGTTCAAGAATAAGGATACGGAGACTATAGTGGATGGAATGGCACATGCCAGAGTGTGCATACCTGTTGAGGAGGATTTTTCAAGAGCATTTGTGCTAAAGCACAAGGTAAAGCTATTTAAGAATAAGGATGACAGCAGTTATATATCAGGCAGACCTGGAGATATTATGGTTCTGCCAAATGATGACAGGAATGAGGCATATATGATAAGCAAGACAGAATTTGAAAAGACACATATAGCAAAGGGTGAGGAGGAAAACCGTAAAAAAGCGGTCGTTTTCGACCTTGATGGAACACTTCTCTATACACTTGAGGATTTAAAAAATGCAACAAACTATGCATTAAAACAAAATGGCATGCCGGAGCGTACACTCGACGAGGTGCGCAGATTTGTGGGAAACGGTGTAAAGCTTCTGATGGAGCGCGCAGTGCCACAGGGGGCAGACAATCCAAAGTTTGAAAAGACATTTTCGGATTTCAAGGAATATTATGAGGCTCATTGCAATGACAATACAGCACCTTATGATGGAATCATGGAGCTTTTAAAGGAGCTTAAATTAAACGGCATAAAGCTTGCCATTGTTTCAAACAAGCTTGACCCGGCGGTAAAGGAGCTCAATCAGCTCTATTTCAAGGAGTATATGACATCGGCAGTCGGCGAGATGGAGGAGGAAGGCATCCGCAAAAAGCCGGCACCGGATATGGTGCAGAAGGCACTTAAAGAGCTTCAGGTGAGTGCAGATGAAGCAATCTATGTGGGGGACTCCGATGTGGATATCGCCACAGCGAAAAACTCAGGTCTGGAATGCGTATCTGTCACATGGGGATTTCGTGATGTAGAGTTTTTGAAGGAGCATGGTGCAACAAATCTGATAGATGAACCGGTCGAATTGTTAAATTACGTATAATCAGGAGAACTTTGATTTATGCTTTCAGAAAAGGGATTATTGATAATTGAAAAGCTGGCAGAGCACAACAATGAGCTTGTCACATCAAAGGCTCTTGCTGCGTCCACAGGTATGTCAGAGCGAAGTGTGAAGACATATCTGAAGGAGGTGGCTGATTTTTGTGAGCAAAATTCCATGGTGCTCGACAGAAAGCCGGGCAAAGGCATGAAGCCGTGCTTTAGTGATGCGCAGATAGGAAAGATTCTGGATGTGGCAGGGCGGAAATCGGCAGCAGTATCGCAGAAGAAGAGACAGAACTACATATCGTATATTCTGCTAAGTGGCTGGGATACATACACGTATGCGCTTTTTTCGGAGGAGTTAAACGTCAGCAAAAATGTCATCATGGATGATATAAATGAGCTTGACGCAGAGCTTCTGCTCTTTGGCATTAAGGTGCACAGAACGGCGGGTTACGGAATATATGCGACAGGCAGTGAGCTTGATATCAGAAAAGCCATGAGGCATTTCTGCAGGTATCCAATCAGTGATAAGCAGGTTATCAAGACCGATGACCACAGGCTTTCAAGACGCGCGGCCGAGGTGATAGCCAATAATTTCAGAAGCGTAAATCTGTCGATGGCAGTTGACATGATACATCATGTGGAGAGACGCTTTGATATCATCTTTACGGATTACACATTTCAGATGCTGGCAGAGTACATAGCCATTGCACTTTTCAGGGTGGATGTGGAGAAAGAGCTGAAGTCCGGCGAACAAGAGCAGCAGGTACAGAAAAATGGATTCGTAATGACAGAGCATGAGAACATGGCAAAGGAGGCAGCAGGCTTTCTGGACAGACATCACGGCATCAGCCTCTCACAGCCTGAAATCATGTATCTGGCAATGCTTTTTTCCTGTGCCGAGGGACAAAACCGTGTTGTCATGTCCTGTGAGGAGGCACTTAGCATAGAGGATGAGATGATAGTGTATCTGTCAAATCTTCTCGCTGCCAATCTGATTGAAAATGAGCTTCTGCGCGAGAGCATGCGAAGCTTTTTACCGGGCTCCATTGCGAGGACTCATTTTGGCATAGAGATAGACAATCCGTTTCTTTCTGATATCACACAATCTTATGCCAGTCTTTTTACGGTATGCTTTACTGTATCGAGATACTACGAAAAGTACACAGGCGCCATGCCGAGCGAGAATGAGATAGCATTTATTGCCTTGCAGGTGGGAGGAGCCCTGCACAGAAATCCTATGACAGTGCGCGCAGTGTTAATTGGTGCAGCAGGCTATGCGACCGGCAGCATAATAGCGGGCAAAATAGAAAACAGGGTGCCGGATGTAAGGATAGTAAGCATTTTGTCGTCAGACCGCATAGAGCATATTGACGAGTATGACTGCGACCTCATACTCTCGACCATAGACACACAGGCAGATATCCACAATGATATGAGATTTCTGTATGTTTCTCCACTAATCAGTGCGCAGGATGAGAAAAATATCAGAAACAAGTGCTTTGAGCTCATGACCGGACAGAGCGCGGAGGTCAGCGAGTTTTCACAGATGTTGTCGGAGGAATTTATCATATTTGAGAAAAAGGCGAAAAACCGCAAGGATGTATTAAAGCGCGCGTGCCAGCTTCTCATAAACAAAGGAATAGTGCAGAGCGAGTTTGCGAGGGATGTACTGGAGCGTGAGAAGGTGGAGGCAACCGCTGTGGGCTGCAATATAGCCATACCGCACGGAAAGCCTGAGCATGTAAACCGCTGCCAGATACTTGTGATACGCCTCGACAAGCCGATAGAGTGGGGCGAGAGAATGGCAGACATGATATTTCTGCTTGCGATAAACTTTGACAGTGTCAACACGACAAAGGCATTTTTCCATGATTTCACAAAGCTTCTGAATGAAAATGGAGCGACGGACAGGCTCAGGGAGGCTGCTTCACCTCATGAGCTTTGTGCAGCTATCCGGAAAGAGCTGGGGTGGAACTGAATATCACATTAATACAAAATTGCACCAGAGATGGTGCAATTTTGCATTTTGGGGAATATTGAAAAAACTCATACCGCACAGTACAATAAAACCATAGAAAGCAACGGACATATGACAGGCTGATGAATAGCAGAGGGCGATACAGTTAATCATATGTGTGAGCGAAATAAACAAACCAATAATTTTAAATTCAGGAGGACAAAACTATGGTAAGCAAGACAATGGTAGTAAAAGCAGCAGAGGGACTTCACATGAGACCGGCAGGAGTTATCGCAAGAGAGGCAGGCAAGTTTGAATCAGATGTAACAATCGTATTCGGCGATAAGAGAATCAACGCAAAGAGCCTTGTAAACATCATCGCAGCATGCATCAAGAAGGATGCAGAGATTACATTCGAGTGTGAGGGAGCTGACGAGGAAGCAGCACTTGCAAAGATGGAAGAGCTCGAGGCAGGCAACTTCGGAGATTAATCAACCAGCAAAGTCAATCGGAGGTGTGATATGTACAAAGGAATCGCCGGCTCAGAAGGAATCGGAATCGGAAATGTGGTCATTATCGAAGAGCATGAGATAGTGATTGAGAATAAGAAAATTACAGATATAGACGCTGAAATCGCACGTCTCAAGGGAGCCATTGAGAAATTTGTAAATGATACAAACGCCATGGCAGACAGAATGGAAAAGACAGTCGGAGCAAAGGATGCGGATATCCTTCGCGGACATATCCAGATGCTTCAGGATCCGACCATAGAGGAGCAGATTACAGCGCTCATAGTAAGTGAGAAAATCACGGCAGAGAAGGCACTCGACCAGGTGCTTGAGCAGACAGCAGAGATATTTGCACAGATACCTGATGAGCTTTTGCAGCAGAGAGCGACAGATTTCAGGGATATCAAAGCCAGAATCCTTAAGATTCTGCTTGGAATCGAGGACTACGATATCTCAGCAGCTCCGGCAGGCACAGTGCTCGTGGCACATGACCTGACACCATCCATGACAGCAGGTATCGTGGCAGAGAATATCGCAGGAATACTCACAGAGGTGGGCGGCAGAACCTCCCACTCAGCAATACTTGCAAGAGCAATGGAAATCCCGGCAGTTCTCAGTATTGACGGAATCTGTACATCTGTCAAAAATGGTGACAGAGTGGTACTCAACGGAACAAGCGGAGAGGCAATCGTAAACCCTGACGCTGAGACCGAGCAGAAATTCGCTGGGCTGCTTGAGGAATACAAAAAAGAGAAAGAGCTCTTAAAGAAATTTGCGGGTGTGCCAACAGTATCAGCAGACGGCACAAAGGTAGAGCTTGTATGCAATATCGGAAAGCCTGAGGACGCAAAGAAAGCTGTAGAGTGTGACGGAGAGGGAATAGGACTTTTCCGTACAGAGTTCCTTTTCATGGACAGAGATACAATTCCTACAGAGGAAGAGCAGTTTGAGGCATACAAATCAGTAGCAGAGACAATGAAGGGCAAGCCTGTCATCATCCGTACACTCGATATCGGAGGCGACAAGGAAATCCCATATCTGGGTCTTGAGAAAGAGGACAACCCATTTTTAGGTTACAGAGCTATCAGATTCTGCCTCCAGAGAACAGACATCTACAATACACAGCTTCGTGCACTTGTGAGAGCCAGTGCATTCGGCAGGATAAAGATAATGGTTCCGCTTGTGACAGGCGTAGATGAGCTTCGCAGTGTAAAGGCAATGGTAGCTGACATCATGAAAGAGCTTGATGCAGAGGGCATTGCATACAACAAGAACCTCGAAATCGGTATCATGATGGAGACACCGGCAGCCTGCATGATGGCGGATGTGCTTGCAAAAGAGGCAGCCTTCTTCAGTATCGGAACAAACGACCTGACAGGCTACACAATGGCAGTAGACCGTGGAAACTCAAAGGTAGCATACCTTTATTCAGCTTTCAATCCGGCAGTGCTTCGCGCAATCAAGCGTATCATCGAGTGCGGTAAGAAAGAGGGAATCATGGTAGGCATGTGTGGAGAGGCAGCAGCTGATCCAAAGCTCATTCCGCTGTTACTCGCATTCGGACTTGATGAGTTCTCAGTGAGTGCCACAAGTGTGCTTAAGACCAGAAAGACCATCGCAGACAGCAGCATGGCAGAATGCAAGGCATTGGCAGACAAGGTAATGGCATGCGCTACAGAGGCAGAGGTACAGGCAGTGCTTGCACAGCAGTAGATGCTAAATCCAAACAAGTATAAAAGTTAGTAAAAAAGTATAAATAAGAGTAAAATATAAAAGTATAACATTGAAATTTATTATAAAGACGGCTGAACCGGTGGGGACCGGGACGGCTGTCTTTTTTGTGTATACGAAATGAAAGATGAATATTTAGTCATTTACGATTTGGTTATTTATGATTAACTAAATTACGATTGACTAAACCATATATAAGTAATAAAATATTGTGTATAGAAATGGAGGGAGAAGAGCTATGTTTATAGGAAGAGAAAAAGAGCTTGCAACTTTAAACGGATTATATAATTCGGATAAATTTGAATTCGCAGTAATCTACGGCAGACGAAGAGTGGGGAAGACAGCTCTCATAAGCCATTTTATACAGGATAAAAAAGCAATATATTTTATGGGAGTAGAGAGCAACGAAAAGCAGAATCTGGAGAACTTTAGTCAGGCAATCATGGAATATGCTTCAGGAATAATGCCGGGGACTTCATTCGTGTCATTTCAGGCTGCAATAGAATATGTATTTAAATTATGTGAAAATGAAAGACTGGTGCTTGTCATAGATGAGTATCCATATGTGGCAAAAGCTTCGAAAAGCATGGCTTCAACCTTGCAGATGCTTATTGATAAAAATAAAGATAATTCTAAAATGATGCTTATATTATGTGGCTCATCTATGTCTTACATGGAAGATAATGTGCTGGCATATAAGGCGCCTTTGTATGGCAGAAGAACCGCCCAGATGAAGATTCTTCCGTTTGATTTTGAGGATAGCTGCAAATATTTTAACAGATTTTCAGCAGAGGATATGGCTCTGATATATGGTATTGTTGGTGGTACTCCGCAATATCTTTTACAGATGAATGACAGCATAAGTGTAGAGGATAATATAAAAAATGTGTTCCTCAACCCCGCATCAGCAATCTTCGAGGAACCTGAAAATCTGTTAAAGCAGGAAGTCCGTGAACCTGCTGTATATAATGCAATAATAACAGCAGTAGCAACAGGCAGCTCCCGTATGTCGGAAATCGCAACCAAGATAGGCGAAACGACAAGTGTATGCTCACAGTATATGAAAAATCTGATTAATCTTGGCTTAATACGGAAAGAAACTCCATATGGCGAAAAAGAGTCCAGAAAATCAACATATGCAATAGCTGATAATATGTTTAGATTCTGGTATCGGTTTATACCTGATAATAATTCTATCATTAGCAGAGGTGCAACAGAACTTGCGTATAAAAGAATTGCTCCAAATCTGTCAGATTATATGGGCAGGATATTTGAAGAAATATGTATGCAGTATCTGTGGAAATTGCTGCTTGATGGGGAAGCACCTGTGGAATTTAGCAATCTTGGACGATGGTGGGGAACGGATCCACAAGAGAGAATACAGACAGAAATTGATATAATGGGTGATCAGGATAAAAGCACTGTATTGTTTGGAGAATGTAAGTGGATAAATGAAAATGTGGATGTAAAAGTGCTCGAAAAGCTGAAAAAGAGAAGCAGATTATTTAGATATGAGAATGTCCATTTATTTTTATTCGCAAAAAAAGGATTTACCCAAGGGTGCATTGAGGAAGCCGGAAAAATGGGAAATGTATCGCTGGTGACATATGATCAGATATATGAATATTTAAAAGATAGAGGGATAACTGCTTTTTAAGTATATATGGATTTTTTACTGAATTTAATCAAAGTTGAGGATATAAGATGTACAAGATATTAATAGTCGAGGATGATGAAACAATTCGTAATGGAATAAAGACATTATTAGAATTACAGGGATATTATGTTGATATTGCTGTAAATGGTGTGGACGGTTTAAAGAAATTCGATGAAACATATAGCCTGGTTATTATGGATATAATAATGCCGTTGTTATCAGGTATAGATGCCTGCAAAAAATTGAGGGAAGAATCAAGTGTCCCAATTTTATTTCTTACTGCAAAATCATCAGAAATAGATATAATGCAAGGCTTTGAAGTGGGCGGTGATGATTATCTTGTGAAGCCGTTTTCCAATATGGAGCTTATATCGCGTGTCAAGGCATTATTAAGGCGTAGAAATGTATATGATAGAGAAATAATTGATGACAATGCAGGAAATGAATATATAGACAGAAAAGATATAAGGATATACGAAAATAAGAATAGAGTAGAAGTGAATGGTATAGGTGTTAAATTTACACGAAAAGAGTATGAAATAATCAAATTGCTTGCAAAGCATCCTGATAGAATATATACACTTGAGGTGATTTATTCAAATATTTGGGAAGAACTGTATACATATAATTCGGGAAATACAGTTATGGTACACATAAAAAATATAAGGAATAAATTCTATGAAATATGCAACCGGGCTGTCATAGAAACTATATGGGGAAAGGGATACAAATTTGAAAAGTGATTTTAAAGCAGTAAAGGCAGTTCAAATTATATTTGGTGCAATAATATTATCGTGCTGTATATTTGGGGGGATTATGGCATAGGGGTAAATGGTCTTACTATTTTTTTTAATAATTCAAGATATATTTATGACCATGAATCTCCATATGTTCAGGAATTTCAACAGTATGTGTCTCAGAATAATATAGCCGCATCAGATATATCGGAATGTGATGAATGGATGGATTATCATTGTGTTTTGTTTTGCATTATAGAAAAAGATGGAGAAGCTGTATATAGTAAATTGAATGTAGATAAATTTATTGTATCAGCGAAAAACATGTATGATAGTAGAAAAATTGCTAAATATCAACTACCGGTAAATTTTGCTGATGGAGAGGCTAATGTATATATATATGCCGGATATACTGAAAAGTATTATTTAGGAGTCATAATTTTAGGCATTGTAATATCAATCTTAAGCGGAGCTTATGTAATCTATAGATGTGTTAATAATATCATAAAAGATTATAAAGTAAATATTGGTAAGGCACATGAGCAGGAACGGAAAGCACGGGATGAAAAAGATCAATTGATGAGAAATATGGCTCACGATTTAAGAACACCATTAACGGGATTGATGACATACATTGATATCTTAAAATTGCAAAACAAATCAAATGAGAGCATTAACAAAAATTTGGATATTCTGACATCTAAAGTTAATGAATTAAGAGATCTTTCAAATCTGTTACTGGATTTTTCTATTGCAAGTTCAGACGAGAATATACATTTGGACGAGCCTTCTTTCGTAGAATATGCAATAGTCCAGCGGTGTGATGTCAAGAGATAAATAATAAAAAAATCATATATTTTTA
>OIEE01000337.1_pt1 | contig 17200 bp, 18 predicted proteins | sample 1581701 | NCBI WGS metagenome assembly OIEE01 (sample SAMN01760976, study PRJEB22395) | human gut metagenome | reverse complement strand
TCTTCAATCCGAAATCTTCACCAAGCAGAATGTGTGACGGCAAGTATCTTTTCTTGATAACGCTTGTAACGGCTGCTACGATAATAGTTGGTGCGTTATTGTTGTAATCATCTGCCTGTATTACAAGCACCGGTCTTTCTCCGCTTTGAACCGAGCCGGTTCTGTTTCCGAAATCGTAGTAAAATAAATCTCCACGGCAAATTGTTCTTTCCTTCATATGTAAAACCTCACATTTCTTAGTTTTGAAGTGTCATTCGTGTCCGGAATTAAATAACCCCTTCACTCATTTGGACAAAGGGGGCGAAATGCACACCCAAAATCAGAGGTTTTCATAATATTTTTTGAAATTTTTCTTTGCAGCTTTGATAGACTTATCTACGGCATTGTAATTTATGCCTTCTTCTTGTGCGATTTTTCTTGAACTCAGCCCCAATAGAACAACCTTGCAGAGCCTTTCCTTTTGAATAGGTTTCATCATCGCCAAGACTTTTCTGACTTTTTCTATTTCCATTCGGCGGAGCTGCTCTTTTTCTATTTCAAACCGTTCTTCTTCCGCCTGTTCAAAAGGGTCAGCAAAAGGCGTAATCAGTTCCCGGTGGAACTGCTCTGAAATATCATCTTCATATCCGTAAACATCAAGCGTCCTTTTTGCTCGCTTTTCGTATTTATCATCGTTCCTATCTGCTTCGTTAATCACTTCCCCCTGAGCCATAGAAAGCAAAACAAAAGGCGTGTATCTTTTGATGATGTCTGGATACTTTTTTCGAAGTTCTTTTTCGGTAAGTTCGGTAATAACCGCCCACTTCTCTTTGCCTGTATAATTTGTGTATTCATAACGCAAGTTTATGAGCTTGCAGTCTTTTGCAAATAATTCTTCCTGTTCGGTTAATGTAAGTTTTGTCATTGTCGTAATCTCCTTGAATTTGAATTTTTGAATTTGGTTTGAAATCAAAAATTCGGAGATTACGGGTATTCGGCGATATACGCCAACCACTTATATGTCACGCTTTTGCTCCTTTCGGAGCGACAAAAAAGCCGGACACCAAGAACTTAGGATATTTCTATCCCGCAATTCTCAGCGTCCGGCAATTTGATGACTCAAGAGCTTTCGCTCAAGGACTCGTGGCTCGGTACATCTGTCCGATATTTAATTGTTCGCTCGATTATTTTACTCTTACTAATCTGTACTTTACATTGCCCCTGCGCAGAGAAAGGTCAACTTCTACTACTCTGTGGCAGTTTGGGCATTTCAGTTCAATTACTCCGGTGGTCATAGTAACCTTATCAAAGATACGCCAACCGCAGTGCTTGCACCTTACGATTATCTTTTGCTCTAAGTTATTCATACGCTACATCCCTCCGGGTAAATATTGATAATGTCAAAAGGATTATCGAGGTATTCCTTTTTGAGCAATCCAAGTTGTTTCATTCTGATTGCCAATGCTTTTTTGGAACAACCTAAAAAATCGGCAAGTGCTTCAAATCTCTTATAGACTTCCGGCGAGTAAATCTTATTAAGACATTCGATTTTGTCTCCGAGATTGAATAGAAACATTCCCTGTTTTATGAGCGTTTCAGGAAGCAAAATAGCTGCTCCAAGCGTATTTGCCTGCCATTCTTCCCAATCAGATATAGGCTTGTTTCTTTCGGAGTTTGCCTTGTAGTAATGTACTCCCGAAGATTTCTGCGTTACCCCGTAATCGTTCGGAAAGAGCGTTTTGAAAATTTGATGACTACCCTCGTGCATAAGGGTGAAGTTTTTTCTTCCTCTCAGCTTGTTATCAAAAGCCAAGTCTTTTTCTACAAGGACAGTCTTACCGTCTAAAAAGAAAAAAGCCTCATTATCGTCATCTTCAAGAACTTGTACTCCAAGCTCTGTAAAGGAAGTCATTCCGAGAATACTGCCGTCGTAAGATAAATGTTGATACTCGACCGTAAGTCCGAGAACCTTTTCTAACAGTAGTTCCGGGTCAATCCTATATATTTTTGTGTTACGGACATCGGGAAGTTCCATATACGCTTTAACATATTTGGCAGCTATGGCTTCGATGTCAAATCTCGATAAGTGCTTCAAATCACAAAACCTCCTATCATCAGGTTTTTGCTTCAACAAACCACTTCCCGTTTTCTTCATCAAACAGAAATGTGGGCTTGCCGCAAATCTGCACCGTGTAGCGAATACCAGTTCCGCCTACCTTGGTAGAAGCGGCTCTGCATTTTTGGATAACACGGTCTATTTCATATTTTTCACCATTTTCAAACTTGATGAAACAAGGACGAGCCGTTCCATCAGGTCTGTGTGTAACATTTACTTCAACATATACTTTTCGTCTTTCGGATTCCATTTTTATACCTCATAATTTCTCAAAGTCAAAACTAATCTTCCAAAATGCCGGTATCCTGTAATACTCTTGTCCGAAACCTTGTACTTAGGTCGTTCATCTCCGGCAGTATTGATGTAACAGGAAAGGCTTCCTTTCTTAAAACGCTTTTTTCTGTCAAAGAAAAGAAACATCCCCTCATATATCCCGTAATCGGTAAAATGGTTTCCGCCGTCCGCACGAAAGATAACAATATCTTCACTGCACCCCTGCATAAAACAAGCGGGCATTCTTACATAAGCCGTAACCTCTTTTTCATCAATCACATTAAGACCTCCTTAGCCCACCATACCTGTCGGCATAGTGATTTCGGCTTTTTCCGGTGGTAGCCGCAAGTTCTGACACAGAACTCCATTCCTTATGCTGTCCTTTCCGAAACGCCGTCTGATTTCTTCAACACACTTTTCCATTCGCTCTAATTTGTCCTGCTTTGCGGCATCCATAAACATATCTATTTGACGGGGCGTGTCCTGTGGAATTAGATTTATGGCTTGTACCGTTACAGAACGGATAGGGTGAAGCCACCCATATCTCTTTTCAAAGAGTTGAAAAGCAGTCTTTGCAATAACCATCGGAGACTGTGTAGGAAGTGCTATCTTCGTTTGCCATTGCCTTGTATCAAGTGTATTGTCTCTAATATGAATTGCGACACCTTCCGCACTCAATCCGTGAACACGGAGTTTGTGTCCGATGTCTTGGGTCAATTCGAGAAACACGGGCCACACCTGCTCCGGTTTCTCTAAGTCTGCTACCGTAGTTATACCGTGTCCTACACTTTTAATCGGAGAAACAAAGTCTTTCTTTGCAACAAGGGAAAGGTCGTTGCCGTTAGCATAATTCCATAATGCGACTCCGTTTTTTCCTAACCTTTGGCATAAGAATTCAGGGTCGGTATTAGCCAAATCCCCGATAGTTCGTATGTAGTAGCTGTCAAGCACACGCTGCGTTGCCCGTCCTACACCGAGCAAATCAGCGGCAGGAAGTTTCCAAATTTGTTCTCTGAATGTATCCTTTGCTATTACGGTAACTGCGTCCGGCTTTTTCATATCCGAACCGAGCTTCGCAAATATCTTATTAAAGGAAACACCAACAGAAATCGTTAATCCGAGTTCGAACTTCATTGTCTCACGAATTTCATTTGCCACCTTTTCCGGCGAGCCGAAAATCTTCTCTGTCCCACTAATATCCAACCAACACTCATCCATACCATATGGTTCAACTTGGTCTGTATATCGCTCATATACGCTTCTTGCGAGCTTTGAGTATTTTATGTACTCCTCATAATGTGGCGGTACTACTACCAAATCTTTGCACTTCTGTTTGGCTTGCCATACTGCATCGCCCGTTTTGACATCAAATGCTTTTGCCTTGTAATTCTTTGCAAGCACAATACCGTGTCGTTCTTCGACCGAACCGCAAACAGCAATAGGATACTTCTTTAATGTGGGGTCGAGCATACATTCAACGCTGGCATAAAAATTATTCATATCGCAATGAAGTATGTTTCGCATTATTTCAGAACCCCCTTGACTTTTTAGGAAGTTTAATGTAAACTGTATGTAGTTCAACTTCCTGTTTCTTATTATACGCAGTTCAAGTACAAATGTCAAGAGGTAACAAGAAGTTAAACTACAAATTCTTAATTAAGGAGTGAACGCAAAGATGACATTCGGTGAAAAAGTCAAAGCCGGAAGAACTAAACTCGGTCTTACTCAGGAAGAGTTGGCTAATAAAATAGGCGTTACCGTTCGTGTAATCTGTTCTTATGAAAAAGATAAATCTCGTCCGAGAGGAATGGAAAGATATAAAGCATTGGCAGAAGCCCTCGGCGAAAATGTAAACTATCTGCTTTCGGAAGATGACGCATTTATCGCTGAGGTTGAAGATAAATATGGACGCAGAGGGGCAAAGCAGGCTCAGGAATTACTCGCAGAAGTAACCGGTCTGTTTGCCGGCGGCGAATTGGCAGACGAAGATATGCGTGAGATGGTTGACGCTATTCAGGAAGCATATCTTATTGCCAAAAAGAACAATAAAAAATACACCCCGAAGAAATATCGCAAAGACGAGCAATCCTCGAAGTGAAACTAAGTCCGCTTTATGGGACAGTATTTAGTTTATACTTTATTATAGGGTAAATATCAGGTACAATTATCCTACAAGGAGGTGAGCCGAATTGGGATATTACACTACGGCTGAGATTGTAAAAATCGTAAACAGGCTCATTGACCGCTGTGGCACTCGCAACCCTTACCGGGTGGCAAAAGAGCTTGGCATAAATATCATCTATCGGAACTTCGACAAACAGCGTGGAGCATATAAGGTCATATTAAAGAACCGCTTTATCTTTCTCAAAAACGGTATGCACCCTGTCGTGGAACAGATAGTACTGTGGCACGAAATCGGTCACGATATTCTTCATAGGCAAGAAGCTGTTGCGGCAGGTGGTTTCAAAGAATTTAATATATTCGATATGCGAGAAAACCGTATGGAGTATGAAGCAAATATCTTTGCTTCTCAGGCTTCGCTGCCTGATGACACCATTTTGGAGTACATTGAAAACGGCTACGACATTCAGCAAATTGCACGAGCAATGAGTTCTGACATCAACCTGATTGCTTTGAAAGTAGATACGCTCATAGCGCAAGGCTACCAACTTCGGAAGCAAGACCACCGAAACGACTTTCTTAAATACAATCATAAAATATAAGACCGTCAAGTCTCATTTGAGATCTGACGGTCATTTTTATGTCCTTAAATTCCGCTCTTTCTTGGGAACAGCGTAAGCTCGGAGAACTTGCGTTATTCAATCCTAAAGATGAGCTGCCTCAAACATTTGAATATGTCGATTTGGAGTCTGTTGTTGGCACAGAGATGTTGTCGCATAGGACTGAGGTAAAGGCATCTGCTCCATCAAGAGCACAGCGACTTGCTCACACCGGGGATCTATTCTATCAGACTGTGCGTCCATATCAAAAGAACAATTATCTTTTTGAAAAGCCCGATAATAACTATGTTTTTTCGACTGGATACGCACAAATGCGTCCCTATGTTGACGGGTATTTTCTGCTCAGCCTTGTTCAGAGCGAACGCTTCGCAAAGGTTGTTTTGGATAACTGCACAGGAACAAGTTATCCAGCAATAAATGCGAATGATTTAGCTGAGATTGAGGTGGCTGCACCATCGGATGAGAGCGAGGCACAAAAGATTGGCACAATATTTCGTAGCATAGACAACCTTATCACCCTTCATCAGCGTGAGTTGGAAAAGTTGAAAAATATTAAAAAATCGTGCCTTGAAAATATGTTTGTTTGATAGTCAGGGGGGAAATGAAATGGTTTTTAATAAAGAGTCGGATTTTGAGGAAGCTCTGATTAAAATACTGTCTGAAAAAGGATGGGAAAAAGAAGTTCTTAAAAACTATTCTGAACAAGATTTGTTGCGAAACTGGGCAAATATACTCTTTGAAAATAATAGAGATATTGACCGATTGAACGATTATCCTCTGACAGACAGTGAAATGCAGCAAATATTAGAGCAAATTGAAGCTCTTAGAACACCGTTAAAGTTAAACGGCTTTATTAACGGAAGAAGTGTATCTATTGTCAGAGATAATCCTGAGGATAAGTTGCACTTTGGTAAAGAAATCAGCTTGAAAATTTACGACCGCCGTGAAATTGCAGCAGGTCAAAGCAGATACCAAATAGTTCAACAACCTAAATTTCCTACAAAATCAAAGCTGTTGAATGACCGTCGTGGAGACTTAATGTTACTTATTAACGGTATGCCGGTAATACATATTGAGTTGAAAAAAAGCGGCATCCCTGTAAGTCAAGCTTGCAATCAAATTGAGAAGTATTCACACGAAGGAATATTTAGCGGTTTATTCTCTTTGGTTCAGATTTTTGTTGCAATGGAACCGAACGAGGCTGTTTACTTTGCAAATCCGGGTCCGGATGGCAAGTTCAATCCAGATTATTATTTCCATTGGGCTGATTTTAATAATGAGCCTATAAACGAATGGGATAAAGTTGCATCTACTTTACTTTCTATTCCTATGGCACACCAGCTTATAGGCTTCTATACTGTTGCTGATGACTCCGACGGTGTATTGAAAGTAATGCGTAGTTACCAATATTTTGCGGCAAGTGCTATTTCTGATAAGGTCGCAAAAGCTAAATGGGAAGGCAACAATCAACTCGGCGGTTATGTTTGGCATACAACCGGTTCAGGTAAAACTATGACCAGTTTTAAGTCGGCACAGTTAATTGCAAGCTCAAAAGATGCAGATAAAGTTATATTCCTTATGGATAGAATTGAACTCGGCACGCAATCCCTTAAAGAGTATCGTGGTTTTGCTGATGAAAATGAGTCTGTTCAAGCAACCGAAAACACAAATGTTTTAATAACAAAATTAAAAAGTTCAAACCCTGCCGACACTTTGATTGTAACTTCTATTCAAAAGATGAGCAATATTAAAGACGAAGCAGGCGGATTGAATGCTCGTGATATTGAACTTATAAGCGATAAGCGTATCGTGTTTATTGTTGATGAGGCGCATCGTTCTACTTTTGGTGATATGCTGATTACTATTAAAAACACATTCCCCAATGCGATGTTCTTTGGTTTTACAGGCACACCGATTCAAGATGAAAATCAAAAGAAAAAGAACACAACGACTACTGTGTTCGGAAATGAATTACACAGATACAGTATTGCCGACGGTATCAGAGATAAGAATGTTCTTGGATTCGACCCTTATAAAGTATTAACATTTAAGGATAAGGATGTTCGCAAAGTAGTTGCCTTAGAAAAAGCAAAGGCACAAACCGAAGAGGAAGCAATTTCCGACCCTGTTAAAAGCAAAATATATTATAAATATATGGATTCAAGCAAGGTTGGAATGGTCGGTCATTTTGATGAAAAAGGCGACTATATAAAAGGTATTGAAGATTTTATACCAAGTGTTCAATATATGACTGAAGAACATACAAAAACGGTCGTAAAAGACATATTGGAAAATTGGATAACTTTAAGTCATAATAGCAAGTTTCACGCTATTTTTGCTACAAGCAGTATTCCTGAAGCAATTAACTATTATCGTTTATTCAAAGAAATGAAGCCGAACCTGAAGGTTACAGCCTTATTTGACCCGAGCATTGACAACAATGGCGGAGTTCAATTTAAGGAAGACGGACTTGCGGAAATAATCGGCGATTACAATGAAAAGTACAACCAAGATTTTGCCATACCTACATTTGCTAAAATGAAAAAGGATATAGCGGCTCGCCTTGCACATAAAAAACCGTATGAAAGAATTGCAAATGAACCTGAAAAACAAATCGATTTACTTATTGTTGTTGACCAAATGCTTACAGGCTTCGACTCGAAGTGGATTAACACATTGTATATGGATAAGGTTCTTCAGTATGAAAACATAATTCAGGCGTTTTCTCGTACTAATCGTTTGTTTGGACCGGATAAACCATTCGGAACAATTCGTTATTATCGTAAGCCACACACTATGGAAAGAAACGTTAATGCTGCTGTAAAGTTGTATTCAGGCGACAGACCTCTCGGTTTGTTTGTTCAGCATCTTGTGGAAAACTTAAAGCAAATGAATAGACTTTACGAAAGTATTTCTGATTTGTTCCATAATGCCGGAATTGAAAACTTTGAAAAGTTACCGGATGATGTTTCAGCTTGCAGAAAATTCGCAAAAGATTTCAATGAGTTTAACGAATATTTAGAAGCAGCGAAAATTCAAGGCTTCAAATGGAGTGTTTCTTCTTATGTTGATGAATCAACCGGAGAAGTTATTGATGTGACTATTGACGAGAACACATATTTGATATTGGCTCTCAGATACAAGGAATTGACCGGTGGTGGCGGTGGTACAGACGGCGGTGATGATGTTCCTTATGACCTTGTTGGTTATATCACTGAAATTGACACCGGCTTAATTGACTCTGATTATATGAACTCTCGTTTTGACAAATACATTAAATTGCTAAATGCCGAAGGAACAACACAAGAAGCGATAGAGCAAGCGGAAACAGAGTTGCATAAAACATTTGCCACCCTTTCTCAAGAAGAACAGAAATATGCAAATATTTTCCTTCACGATATTCAAAGAGGCGATGTTATTGTCGAGGAAGGTAAATCATTGAGAGATTATATCAATGAATACCTGTACAAAGCAAGGAATGACCAAATTCACAGAATTGCTATTGCGTTAGGTATAAATGAAAATTTGCTCAGAAATATTATGAGTTTGAAGCTTAACGAAAACAATCTCAATGAATTTGGCAGATATGATGAGTTGAAAAAGACTGTCGATAAAGCAGTAGCAAAGAATTATTTTGAAAAAATAGAGGGAACTAAAATAATACCACCCAAAGTCAATGTAAAAGTTGACAAGTTACTTCGTGATTTTATTATCAGTGGCGGTTATGAAATTCCAATGCCGACAGATGCTGAATAATCAAGTGCTTATTTGAGTCAAGGGGTTATCCCCCTTGGCTCTTTTTTCGTTATTCTTGGGAACAGCGTAAGTTGTCTGAAATGTGCGGTACTTTTGAGTATGGACTTAACGCAGCCGCTAAGGAGTTTGACGGAAAAAACAAATACATCAGAATCACGGATATTGATGATGCCAGCAGAGAGTTCTTGCTTTCTGATCTTTCGTCCCCTGATATTTGCCTTGATGGTATGTCGAAATATCTACTCTCAAGCGGAGATATTGTCTTTGCACGAACTGGTGCAAGTGTCGGAAAAACCTACATTTACAGGGAAAACGACGGCATTGTGTACTTTGCAGGTTTCCTTATTCGGGCAAAAGTCAATCAGGACAATGATGCAGAATTTGTTTTTCAAAGCACCCTTTCGCCAAGCTATGAGAAGTATATTCGTATTACCTCGCAGCGATCTGGACAGCCGGGTGTAAACGCACAAGAGTACAGTGAGTACGACTTGTTCGCCCCGTCAAAAGAGGAACAGCAAAGAATTGGACACTTCCTGCAAGGTATTGACAACCTTATCACCCTTCATCAGCGTAAGCGGTTGTCGTCAATTCAAACTTGATAACGAACGCATCACCAAATCTACATCCTTGTTTTCAAGTTCTTGAATAATATGAAGATAAGTTTTTTGCGTTGTTGTCATACTTGAATGTCCTAATCTTTGTGCAACACTTGCTATTGATACTCCAGCAAACAAAAGCAGTGAAGCGTGTGTATGCCTCAAACCGTGAATTGATATTATTGGAATTCCGGCTTTCTTACAATGTCTCGTAAGAATATCATTCACGGTAGAATTATATACTTTTCCCGAAATAAAAATCGGTTCATCTTGCGGCAGGTCTTTAACTAATGTCGAAAACTGAATTATCAGTTGCCAATCTATCTGTATTCTTCTAACAGAAGATTGGTTTTTAGTTGGCATAAAGCCTCCGTTGCCCTTATAATCCCAAGTTTTGTTAATTGATAACGACTGCTTCGAAAAATCGAAATCATTTGGCGTTATTGCTAAAGCTTCAGAAAATCTCATTCCTGTTTTCGCAACTAATAGAATAAACCAATCCCAATTAAGTTCTTGATTGAGTTCCAAGACTGACAATAATTTGTGCAACTCAAATTGATTGAGATATTTAATTTTCTTGTGTCTTGGTTTTTTGCCTTTAATAATGGCTTTTCTCGTCGGGTCTCGTTCAATAAGTCCTTCGTCAACAGCATCAAGCACTGCCCCTTTAAGTTGATGATGAAAATCCATTGTTGTCTGTCTTTCGTGCAGTTTAGCATAATCGTTAAGCAATTTTTGATATGTAATTCTTGAAAGCTCGCAGACTTTCAACTCCGGTGCTAATCGTTTTATCCACGAAAGCGTAAGCAGATATTTATCCATAGTAACCTTTCTTATCGCCCCTTCCTTATACACCGTTATCCATTGAGCGTAGTAGTCATAAAATAAGTCTGTTTTGTTTATGTTATTCAGCATAAAATCCTCCTGTAATTAAGTTGGCTCACGCTGATGAAGGGTGATAAGGTTGTCGAGATAATCTAAAAAAGTACCGATTTGTTTCTGTTCTTCAACCGAAGGAACAGGAATTTCTATTTTCAGAAAATCTGATTCGTGTATTCTCCATTGACCGTAAATTACTCCCTGACGCCATTTGACCATAGAATTTATAAAATCTTTTCTTACCAATCTTCGTCCCAAAAAATTAGAGTCGGCAATTCCGGTAGGTTGGAATATGCTATAAACAGGAGAAATACAGGCTTTTCCATACTTATTAAGCCCTATTGAACCGGTTTCAAGATTGTTTGAACTATAAATAAAATCTCCACATTCGGTTTTTTTGTATAGTTTATTCTCGGTGTCTGTTACAAGAGAGCTTCGGTCATATCTTTCGCCTTTAGGTGCAACGCCTTCATTTGCAATAAACGCCATAAGGGGATATTCTTCGCTCTTTGGTGCTTGTTCATTACGCTCAATAAGCAATTCTCCAACCTTACGCTGTTCCCAAGAAAGACTGTAACTTGCTGCTATTTGTTTTTTACATAGCAATTTATACAAGTACGAAAAAATGTACTTTCGGCTGAAAAATCGCATATTTATTGAATTTATCAGATTTCTATGGTATAATATTTACACTTACACTTTAACAGAGAAAGGGTGCAATAGATGGCTGTTAGTTATAAAAAATTGTGGCATATTCTTCTTGATAGAGATATGAAGAAAAAAGACTTAGAAAACTTAGCGGGTTTAAGTCATTACACAATGAGCAAAATGAGCAGAGATGAAAATGTTAATACCGAGGTACTCGGTAGAATATGTAAGGCACTTGATTGTAAAGTAGAAGATATTATGGATTTTATTCCGGAAGAATAAAACTAAGTCCGTCTTATAGTACACGGTATTTGATAAAATTAAAATAATTGGCTTTATACGGAGGTTTCTAATGAACAAACAACAATTAGCCGCTAAGATTTGGGAGTCTGCAAATAAAATGCGTTCAAAAATCGAAGCGAATGAATATAAAGACTATATTTTGGGATTTATTTTCTATAAATTTCTTTCTGAAAAAGAAGTTAAATATCTTAAAGCAAATGACTGGACAGACGAGTATCTCCCGGAATTGACCGAAGAAGATACAGAAACTGTTGAGAGCATTCAAAAAAATTTAGGCTATTTTATTTCCTATGATAACTTGTTTTCAACTTGGCTTGCAAAGGGAAGCGATTTTAGCGTTCAAGATGTTCGTGACGCTCTTTCTGCTTTTAGCCGTTTAATCAATCCTACACATAAAAAAGTTTTTGAGGGCGTTTTTGATACACTTCAAACAGGCTTGTCAAAATTGGGAGATAGTGCATCTTCACAGTCTAAATCTATCAGCGACCTTATTCAGCTTATCAAAGATATTCCTATGGACGGTAAGCAAGGCTATGACGTTCTTGGCTTTATTTATGAATACTTAATTGAGAAATTTGCTGCAAACGCAGGTAAAAAAGCCGGTGAATTCTATACTCCTCACGAAGTTTCTTTACTTATGTCCGAGATTGTTGCTAATCATTTGAAGGACAGAGAAAAAATCGAAATATTTGACCCTACAAGCGGTTCAGGCTCACTTCTTATTAACATTGGTAAGAGTGCCTCTAAATATATTGAGGGCGACAATAAAGTAAAATATTACGCTCAAGAATTAAAACAAAATACCTATAACCTTACCCGTATGAATTTGGTTATGCGTGGTATTGAAGCCGATAATATTGTAACTCGCAACGGAGATACTTTGGAGGATGACTGGCCGTATTTCGACGAAAACGACCCGACAGGAACATATAACCCGCTTTATGTTGATGCTGTTGTTTCCAATCCTCCGTATTCTCAGGCTTGGAACCCTACCGATAAAGAGACTGACCCTCGTTACGCAGGTTATGGACTTGCGCCAAAGGGTAAGGCAGACTATGCCTTTTTGTTGCACGACCTTTACCACATTAAGCCTGACGGAATTATGACTATTGTTCTTCCTCACGGTGTTTTATTCCGTGGCGGTGAAGAAGGTGAAATCCGTAAAAATTTAATTGAAAAAAATAAAATTGACACCATTATCGGCTTGCCTGCAAATATCTTTTATGGCACAGGTATTCCGACTATAATTATGGTCTTGAAACAAAAGAGAAGCAATACCGATGTTTTAATTGTTGATGCCTCAAAAGGATTTGTTAAAGAAGGTAAAAATAATAAACTTCGGGCTTCGGATATTAAGAGAATAGTTGATGTTGTAACACGCAGAGAGAGCGTTGAAAAGTATTCTAAAGTTGTCAGCCGTGATGAAATCAGAGCGAATGACTATAACTTAAATATTCCGAGATATGTTGACTCCTCAGAGGCTGCCGAGTCTTGGGATATTTACGCTTCTATGTTTGGTGGTCTTCCGATTTCCGAGATAGATGAACTTAAAGAATATTGGAGAGCGTTCCCCGCACTTCGTTCAGCCTTGTTTGAAAATACATCTTCAGAGTATTGCAAGCTCATTGTTGATGATATTAAAAAGGCAATTAAAGAACACGCTGATGTTAAGAATTTTGAAAGTGAATTTCAGACTGTTTTCGGCAATTTTGATGAGTATTTGTATGACGAGTTAATTGCAAAAATGGATAGCCTTAGCATATCCAAAACAGAGGAAATTTTGGCAGACAACATTTTTGCAAGAATGACCGATATTCCGTTAGTTGATAAGTATGAAGCGTATCAACTTCTTGACGATGATTGGACTAAAATTGCCGTTGATTTGGAAATTATCCAAACCGAGGGTTTTGAGGCAACAAAAGTTGTTGATGCCAATATGGTAGTCAAGAAAAAAGGCAATGTTGAGCAAGAAGTACAAGAGGGTTGGAAGGGACATATTATTCCTTTTGAACTTATACAGAGTACAATTCTTGCCGAGGACAGCAAAGCAATAAAAGAAAAAGAAAACAGACTTTCTGAAATTACTTCTGAGTACGAAGAAATACTTGATACGCTTTCGGAAGAAGAAAAAGAGTGCGACTTTGTAAAAGAGGATAGCTTTGTATTTGCTGAAATCAACAAAGCATTGAAGTCGGATAGTATTGAAGCAGAAACAAAGGAAAAACTTAAGTCTGTTGCGGCACTTAATACAGAAGAAAAGGCTTTGAAATCAGCAATTAAGACTGAAAGTGCATTACTTGAGAAAAAAACCAAAGATACTATTGAGGGTTTGTCTGACGAGCAGGTTATTGAACTTCTTAAAGAAAAGTGGATTAGACCGCTTATTGAAAACCTTATGCAGCTACCCGATAGTATTGTATCTGAATTGGTCTCAAAACTTGAAGCACTTGCAAAAAAATACGAAACTACATTTGCAGAGGTGGAAAGCCAAATCGAAGAAACGGAAAAATCTCTTTCTGCTATGATAGACGACCTTGACGGTAGTGAATTTGATATGCTTGGATTGGCAGAACTGAAAAAATTGCTTGGAGGTAGTGCAAAATGACGAAAAAATCAGACACTCCAGCAATTAGATTTAAGGGCTTTACAGACACTTGGGAACAGCGTAAGCTCGGAGAACTTGCGTTATTCAATCCTAAAGATGAGCTGCCTCAAACATTTGAATATGTCGATTTGGAGTCTGTTGTTGGCACAGAGATGTTGTCGCATAGGACTGAGGTAAAGGCATCTGCTCCATCAAGAGCACAGCGACTTGCTCACACCGGGGATCTATTCTATCAGACTGTGCGTCCATATCAAAAGAACAATTATCTTTTTGAAAAGCCCGATAATAACTATGTTTTTTCGACTGGATACGCACAAATGCGTCCCTATGTTGACGGGTATTTTCTGCTCAGCCTTGTTCAGAGCGAACGCTTCGCAAAGGTTGTTTTGGATAACTGCACAGGAACAAGTTATCCAGCAATAAATGCGAATGATTTAGCTGAGATTGAGGTGGCTGCACCATCGGATGAGAGCGAGGCACAAAAGATTGGCACAATATTTCGTAGCATAGACAACCTTATCACCCTTCATCAGCGTAAGTATGACAAATTGACCAATGTCAAAAAATCTATGCTTGAAAAAATGTTTCCAAAAAACGGTTCAAATGTACCCGAAATTCGTTTTAAGGGATTTACTGAAGCTTGGGAACAGCGTAAGTTCTCTGAGCTATATGAAAAGGTAAGCCGAAAGAATGATTTGACATATGGGAAAGATGACATTATTTCGGTTGCCAATATGTATTTCAAAGAGGATTCATATATCACGGATGAAAGTTATTTGCTCACCTATAATATTTTTGAGCTTGGTGACATTGCTTTTGAGGGAAATAAAAGCAAAAACTATGCTCACGGTCGCTTTGTTGAGAATACTATTGGAAACGGCATAGTTTCACACGTTTTTGATGTATTCAAGCCTATAATGAAACCTTATGATTTGCAGTTTTGGAAGTATGCTATCAACAATGAACAACTTATGGGCGGCATACTTTTGAGAAGCACAAAGGCATCAACGATGATGACTAACCTTGTAGCAAACGATTTTTTGCAGGAAACATTTTTGACACCGACTTATCCTGAACAGCAAAAAATAGGTGCTTTCTTTCAGCAGCTCGACAACCTTATCACCCTTCATCAGTGTGAGTTCCAAATAGTTAGTAAACGAAGAAAAGCCCGCCTACGAAGGCGAGCTTTTGAGTTTACGGTAATATTTGCTTTGATTGTTTTATGAGCGTATCTAACACCTCATAAATTCTATCTCTATCTTCAGGAGTGAGTTTTTCAAGTTTCTCATTCAACATTGAGTTTTTAACAGTGTATCCGGTATCCAAAACTTCACTCAAAACCATATCAGCAGATACGCCCAATGCATTGAGTATCTTTATAAATGTTTCAAGTGACGGGATTTTCTCGCCTCTTTCTACCATACCGATATAGTTAGTAGTCAACCCTGCTTTCTCCGCTAAATCTTCTTGGCGTAATTTTTTCATCAGTCGATATTTTCTGATGTTCTTGCCGATTGTAGCGAGTTTCATCTCATCACCCCCTTGGTATGTTTCTATCACTAATAGTATAGATTGCGTTAGTCCAAACATACACACACCATTTGGAAGCAATAATAACTAATAGTGATGATTTTTTAACTTTTTTATGCTATACTGTATTAAACACGGGGGATGGTATAGTATGAGTAAAGAAAATACGGCTGTATTCATAGGGCATAATGAATGCTATGGAGTAACAAGCGAACAGATAAAAGAAGCTATTGTTTCACTTATAGATAAAGGTGTAACTGAGTTTTTGAGTGGCGGACAAGGCGGATTTGACCGATTATGCGGTCGCTGCGTTTACGAATTAAAAAAAGAGTATCCACATATAAGCAATTATCTCGTTATTCCTTATCTGTCATTCAATGTGTATAACAGTGAGCTGTTCGATTCGATAATATATCCCGATGATTTTGAAAAATATCACTTCAAAGCCGCCATTCCTGCAAGGAATAAGTTTATGGTGGATAACGCAAGCTACGCTATATGCTATGTTAATCACGGATGGGGCGGAGCTGCAAAGACTTATGAAAGAGCGAAGAAAAAAGGCTTGAACATCATCAATTTCGGAAATTATGATTTTGAAAGTTAATATGTACTCGATGGCTACTCAAATGAGCAGCCATCTTTTTTAATACGCCGGGACACCGTATCCGTAGATACTGCTGCTGCCGACTGTGTATTGTCTTTGTCTGCAAGCATCACCGGAATTGCCCTCAACGGTATAAACAATTCCGTTCTCGCATTTTTGAACAATGCCTGTGTGGTCGGTTTCTCCGTCGCCCTCCCAGTCAAAGAAAATGATTGTTCCGGGTGCAGGCTCGTAATTACGGTCTGCCCATTGTCCTCGGTCTTTGAACCATTGAGCGCCGTTCACACAACCGGCATATTTCGGAATAATACCGGCGTCAATATATCCGCACTCATTAGCACACCAAGAAACAAAGCAAGCACACCATTCCACACGGGAGTCAAATCCGTACCAAGACCAGTAAGGCTGACCTCCGACATTTCCGACCTGCGACAAGGCAACAGATACGATTTGGTCATCACTGTAACCGATACCGTAAAGGACTTGCGACCATAGCTGATTGTTTTCATCTTTCAAAAGCTCGGCAAGATAATCTTTCTGTTCTTGATTAAAGCCGTAGGCAGTCGCCATCTCATCTACGGTTTTATGGGATACAGTAATATATAGGAATGTCTCGGTTACGGTTTTCTCAGTTTCAACGATATTTCCGTGTCCGTCGTCGCTTTCTTCGATTTCGGTATGAGACTTTGTTTCGGTTCGGGAAGAAATACTGTTCATCTCCCAAAAAATATCCGACAACAGTTGCTTCTTAGTATCGTCAACCGTGGCAACTTCCATCGGATTATCGGCATTTGTATTCACTTTAACGGAATAAACCGCAAGGACATCTTTCCATACAGCTCTGCTTCCGCTCATTTCAAGAACATCATAACTTACGGAGTTCTTTTCTTGTTCTAATCGGTCATCGTATTCTTGATTGATTTCTTGCACAACAGTCTGCATTGACATTCCTGTACCGGAATCTTCCCCTGAAAAGAAAATGCCATAAACTGAACCGGCAATTAACCCTACAAGACATAATACTATAATCACGACAACGGCGACCCAACCTCCGGCTGCTATTGCAGCGACAAGACTTTTCACTGCTGCTATAATCGCCTTTACTGCGGCAACGGTAGCTTTGGCTGCTGCTTTTACAGCAGTTGCCGTTGCTTTGGCGGTTGCCTTAGC
>OIEE01000336.1_pt1 | contig 17215 bp, 25 predicted proteins | sample 1581701 | NCBI WGS metagenome assembly OIEE01 (sample SAMN01760976, study PRJEB22395) | human gut metagenome | reverse complement strand
ACTTGTATTCTAGAATAGGTGTGCTATAATTAGGGTACAAAGAAGGAGGGTTAAGAAAAATGAGTAGAATTTATAAACATAACCATTATCCAAGTGAATTAAATATGGATAATATTAATATGATCGTAGATATCATAGAAACGTATTTATGTGATTATAAACTTGGCTTTCACTTAGTTTACCAGCGTAGACATTTAGTAAGAATGGATATTTGTAAATTAAATTCAAAGAGTGTAATAGCTAGTTATTCGTTTCGATATAATACTATGACGTTATTCAAACGCAAGGTTTTACAAGGCGTCGTATCGCTTGAGGATATGATTAAAGAGAATGAGAGGCGCGGCTGTGAGTATTTACAATAATTTAATACTTGCAAGTTGGTTAGTATGTGTTGTGTTATCTGTTTATCAAATTTATCAGCATTGCAAAGGTAATTTTAAGTATTATAAAGTATCAAACAGATACATAAATTTCATTATAATTTCAATTGTAATGTTAGTTATGTGGTTTGTGTTAATAAATATGAGGTATGACGAATTAATGGAGGTGTGCCATGTAAGACATTAAGTGTTATGACTTCACTAAAAAGCGACGTAGGTTGTAAAATTGTTATGCTGGTTACAAAATTAGACAACTTGAAATAAATTAATTTAAAAAGCAATGTTAAAATTAAAAGGAGAAAAATTAATATGGAAAATTTATCAAATGAAGTAATGGCAATGGAAAACACAGGTTTAGTTGTGAGTGATGATATGTCTCACGAGCAACGCGTTAATTTATTCAATGCGGTAAATAATGCGGAAGGCTTAAGCGATCAAGTAGGTAAGGACTTGTATTTGACTGGTTACATCGTACAAGATGTAGAAAAAGAAAACGAGAGAACAGGCGAAATTATCTGTTCTAAACTAATCACTGTTATTGATAAGGATGGAAAAGCCTATGCGACAAATTCAAAACCTTTCTTACAGTCATTAAAACAGTTAAAACAGGTGTTTAATTATGATTGGACGAAAGAACCAGTGTGTGTCACAATCATTCAAAAGAAATCAAATTCAAGCTCAAACAAATATTTAAGCATGGCTGTCAAATAGCCTAATAAAATAAGGGTGTTAGCCAAACACCCTTTTATTTTTGGCTTAAAAGGAGGTGTTTAAATTGGCTAAAATGCGAAAAAGCACGAAAGATGTTAAGCGGTTAAGAAACGCTATAGCAAGTGCTAAACGAACTGCTACAAAAGCGCAAAACATGGGGCAGGATGTTGTTTTTAATGATATTCGTTCTATAAAAGATTTTAATGACCGTAAGGAATTCAATAAATACTTAAAATCAATTGATCGATTTAATAAAGAAAATAGGTTTATTAAAAATAAATATGGTGTTGTTTTTAATCGAAATAAAATTGAAAAAGCTAATAAATTAATTGATAAGCAAAATAAGCAACGTAAACAACTTTCAAAGTCTGTAGGCTTAAGTAAATTAAATGAAACTAAAGGGGGAATTGTTACACCTATTAGTGTTAAGAATGCTAGATCTACTTTGCGTGATGACCGTGGTGGGTTTTTTGAGCCAGTACATCATATTAACATTCAATCTTACCGCTATCCTAAACAATTAGATAAGCGAATTGAGAATTTAAAAAAGAATACAAGGAAGGAAAATCAGAAAATAAAAAATTTACGAAGTAATTACAAAACCGCAATTGAGGAACAAATAAGAGGCGGTAATATTACTAAAAAGGAAGGTAAACAACTAATTAAAGATATAAAATCATTATCAGATAAACAATTATTACAATGGTTCTATCAAGAAAGAAAAGCTGTTTCAGTATTTAATTATATAGATATGTCACGTGAATACACTAAAAACCAAATGTTTATTAATGAACAATTAAGCAAAAATATTAGAACAGATATGTCAGATGTAAAAGACAGTTTAGCTGTATTTACCGGACGTGCTTATGTCAAAGATGGAATTGTTACATACAAAGAATAATGTAAGGGGGGTTGTAGTATGGCAAAGAAAAAAGAGCCTAAAGAGATTTGGGCGTGTGACTTTGAGACTACAACCGACCCTTTAGACTGTAGAGTTTGGGCATGGGGAGCAAGTTTTGTTAGCGATTCAAGTATAAAAGAATATGGGAATAGTATTGACGGTTTTATTGAATGGTGTAAACAAAAAACGCGTAAATTATATTTTCATAATTTAGCTTTTGATGGTGAATTTATTGTAAGTTGGCTTTTAAGTAACGGCTATGAGTATTCGGACAAACCTAAAATCGGATGCTTTAAAACAATTATATCGAATACAGGTCTGTGGTATTCCATTGAAATATGGTGGAAATATTCAATTTATAGGTCAACTAAAACAACAATATGGGATTCGTTTAAACTAATTCCATTTAGTATTGAGAAGATCGCACATGATTTTAATTTACCAATACGAAAATTAAAACTAGATTATAATACTAAACGTGAAATAGGGCACGAGCTAACACCGCATGAAGTGGATTATCTTTTTAATGATATTGATATTGAAGGTATGGCATTGAATGAATGTTTTAAATTAGGGTTTAATAAAATGACAGCCACTAGCTGTAGTTTTGACGCATTCAAGAAAACTTTGCCTATGTCGTTTGAAAAGATATTTCCACCTTTAGAAATGAATGTGGATACAGATTTAAGACCTGCGTATAGTGGTGGGTTTGTTTGGGCAAACCCGGAACTAAAAGAAAAAGAGATAGGGCAAGGCATTGTATTTGATGTCAATTCGCTTTTTCCATCGCGTATGTATTATGAATTATTGCCGTATGATACACCTATATATTTTGAGGGTGGATATCAATATGATGATGAATACCCTTTATGGGTAGGTGTTATTAGTTTTGCCTTTGATATTAAAAAAGATCATATACCTTGTATATCATTAGATAAGTTTTCTCGATTTTTTGGTAGTAAAAAATATGTAGACAGCTCAAACGGGGATATCGTTAGAATGACTGTCACAAGTGTTGATTGGGAATTATTTAATGAACAATATGATATTTATGATGTTGAGTTTATTAATGGATATAAATTTAGAGGTTGTGTAGGTATTGCAAGGCAGTTTATCGACGAACAAATGGAAGTTAAAAAGAATTCTAAAGGTGCACAACGTTTTATTGCAAAAAGACAATTAAATTCGGTTTATGGTAAGTTCGCAACGAACCCAAATGTAACGCCTAAAATTCCATTTATTGATAAAGATGATGGAGTTCTACGTTTGCATGATCCTATGTTTACAACGTATGAAGACGGAGAGGTTAAAGAGGTTATTGACGAGCAATTTAGAGATCCTATTTATTTACCTTATGGCGAGTTCGTAACCGCTTACGCACGTAAATATACGATATCAACAGCACAAAAAGTTGGTATACATAGAATCGCATATATTGATACGGATTCAATACATTTAGTTGGCACACAAGTTCCGGACGCTATTAAAGATATTATTGACGATAAAGAATTAGGCTATTGGGGTCTAGAATCTGTATTTACACGATCTTATTTTATCGGTGCTAAAAGTTATGTTGAAGAAATTGAAATAAGTTATAAGGAATACGTGGAGCATCAACAAGAATACATAAGTGAGAACGACTGTAAAGATAATTTGTATTATATTCGTGAGGGAGTTTGTTATTATTTAAATGTAAAATGCGCTGGTATGACGCAAAGAGCGAAACAGAATGTAACATATGATAATTTCAGAGTTGGAAATGTAATTAATGACTGCTTAAAGAAAACACATGTACCTGGTGGTATTGTATTAGTCGATAGACAATTCAGTATTAAAAGTAGATAGGAAGGAGATAAAGTGATAAGTGTTTTAATGAATATATTGTATTATTTATTTATGGCATTTTGCTGTTTGAGTGTAACATTTCTATTTGTTGTGTATATTATAGGAATGGTATTAATGGTTATTTGGGTTATAAAGGAGTAGAAAAATGGATTTTATAAATTTAATGATTTTAATTTGTATTATTGTGTTAGCAGTTTTTTGTTTTATTATATATTGTAAATATAAGTCATTGATTGGTAATTATAAATATTTGAATAAGGAACTTGATAGTTTATCCCATGAAGTTTACCATCGTGGTAACGCAATATTTAAAAAGTGTGATAAAACTCTAAAAGAATTTAATGAGATTATGTTCGGAAATCCACCGCTCAAGAATAAAGTGGTGGTTGTGAGAAGTATAAAGGATTATGATTATACAGCCTATCGAAAAGATATCGAATCACTAAATGAATATTTAAAAGAAGGATGGAGTATTGTAAATCATGAAACGAGTGATTTTGTACACACCTATATATTAGGCATGCCGCTAGTATGGCAGGATGAAAAAGAAGATGATAAAGGATGTGATAACGATGTTGAGTGAAAAGTCGAAAGAAAATAAAAATAAATGGTATCGAGATCATGTTAATAAATATTGTGTTTGCGTCAATAAAAATGAAACTGAAGTTGTTAATTTTATTGAGAATTTATTGAAACATAAGAATTTTAGTCTTTACGTTAAAAATAAAATTAAAGAAGATTTGGAAAAAAGAAAATAATCTGTTATTATATTTACGTAAGGAATAAAGAACGGAAATCAGACATGTATGTTAGACTTACTCGCGGTGAAACGTGCTAACAACATATATAGGCATAGTAATCTAGCTGGTAACACTTTAAACTTTACAACTTATTATTATGAAGCCCTCATAAAAGAGGGTTTTATTTTTTATTGACTTTATAATTTTAATATCATATATTAATAATTAGAAGGGATGTGTATAAAAATGGAACGTGACGAATTAAGAAACAAGTTTACGGAAGTGTTAACGGTTGAAGATCAAGCGGAACGTTCAACTATGCTGAATGATATGCGAGCGGAAGTTGAGAAAACTTTTACAGAGTTAGACAATTTGAAAGCTGAGAACACGAAACTAGTTGAAAAGAATACCTCATTAACAGAGGCAAATTCTAAACTATTCATGCAAATTGGTGCCGAAAAATCGGGAGGAGAAAAACCAAAACATGAGGCGCCAATGGATTTAAGAAAATTAGGAATTTAATGAAAGAGGTGATTTAGATGTCAAAAACAACAGGAAAAGACGTAACTAAAACGTTACAAAATGATTTAGGTATGGATCATGAACCTACCGGTCAAGAAGTCGCAAGTGCAATGTATGCAATGAGTTCAAGTAACTTTAGGAGTACAATTGGAGATCCAAATGAAACAAGCTCTTTAGAGTTTATGAACGGTTTATTAGAATATCCGGATACTTTAGGTGTTGAGTTTATGAATTTAGCAACACGTATAGGTAAAGTGATTGCACACCGAAATATTTTAACAAATAAACTAGCACCATTTAAAATGGAAAACATGCCACTTGGTTATACTATGGAAGAGTATTTTGTTGAGTGTGCTAAAGAGCACGAATACAATCAAGCGGACGCGGAGGACACTTTATTTAAGCGTAGTTTACCGGATATTAAAACGGCTTTCTACGTTGTAAACAGAAAGTCATATTATCCAGCAACTATTACAGATGATGATTTAAGAAAGTACTTTGTTACGTGGGATGGTGTAAATAGCTTAATTGCAAGAATCGTTGATTCTATGTATAACGGTGACAACAAAGACGATTATAACTATATGAAGTCCGCTTTAGTTACTCATTATGAAAACGGACATATGAAGATCGTAAACACAAGCGCTGTTACAAATACGGATACAGCTAAAGAATTAGCTCGTAAAATTACAGAATACGTGTCATATTTGACTGAGCCAACAAACGAATATAACGCTATGGCAGTTACAAAACAAAATGACTATGAAGATATTTACGTCATTTTAAACGGTAAAACCAACAGCTACTTAAACATTGATTGGTTAGCGCAAACATTCCAATTAGAGTTTGCTCAATTCAAAACTCATGTATTAGTACTTCCGACTTTACCAAGTACGACACAAGGTACTATTGAGGCTATTGTGTGTGATTCAGAAATTTATCGTGTATTTGACCAAAAGTATAGTGTAGGTGTTGCTTACAATGCTAAAGGCTTATATTGGAATTACTTCTTACACCACTGGGAAGGTATCGCAACAAGTCGATTTGCAAACGCAATTGCATTTGTTTCTGGTAATGTTGAGGAAAAAGTCACAGCGATTTACTCAAATCCACAAGTTGTGGAAGTTCATAAAGGTGCGACTATCACTGTACCATTTACAGTTCAAACAAATGGTTTAAATGCTGAGTATAGTTTAACTGCTACATCTAGTGATGTCGATAAAGTTAAAGCTACAATCGAAAGTGATTTGAAACACGTTAAGATTGAAGGTTTAGACACTATTAACGCGGAAGGTTTAGCAACTGTAACAATTGAAGATACAGTTTCAAATGTGACATGTCACGTTAAGGTTGTTTATAACGTATAGTTATGTTATAATATCGGTGTTATGAGTAGACATGACACCCCTCCTTTCTATTATTTAGGTAAATTGCAAGCTAGGAAAAATAGTTATTAATTTAACTCTTTTTCTTTTATTTTTATTTATTTTGTATTAGTATGTATTTGAAGGTGGTGAGATCATGTTAAGAGAAACTAAAAAGAAACAATCAGCAAGTCAAACAATTAAAGAACAATTTGAGCAAAACCAAGAGATCAAAATAGATATTGATAATATTTTACCTGAGTTTGACGAGGTAAAGTTAAGCGGTAAAAATTTAGCTCAAAATTATGTTAGTGCATTTAATACGGGTATGAATATTTACCAATGTTTAAATTATTTACAAGGTCATATTGATTGGCTGGTTAAGGCTGTTAATGATGTTGTCAAAAAATGGAATAAAAACGTCGAGGAAATGATTAAATATTGTATTGAACTGTCTAAAAGTGAATTCGATAAACACTGGGCGGAATTAAAGCCTCAAGTTATTGAATTGACAAAACAGACAACGATCAATCAATTTAATGAGAAATGGGAAGAATTAAAACCTCAAGTTATTGAGTTGACGAAACAAACAACAATCAATCAATTCAATGAATCATGGGAAGAGTTAAGACCTCAAGTTATTGAATTAACAAAACAAACAACAATCAATCAATTCAATCAGTCATGGGAAGAATTAAAACCGGAGTTAACACAATATGTAAATAACACGATCAATCAATATATTGATAATCAAGATTCTAAAATCGGTAAAATGTACGACGATTTATCTATCTTGTTAACAAACTTAAAGAATAGTGGAGCTTGGACACAAACGGGTGATACGATTTTTGATGGCCATATGACAGACGATAGAAACATTGCCACAGGTAATATTAATATTTTTGGTGGAAGTGTTGACGGCGGTTCATACATCCGTACAAATAATGGTTCTAGTGAAAATGATTTGGCTGGTGGTGTATAATGTCATGGCAATATTTTTATGGTGCATATAACAACACCGGACCCTATGCGAATGTTGTTTTAGGTGGCTCACCCGACAATACTGGACCGTTTGGAGCACCGTTAGCACAAGCGCACGCGTCTGGATATGGTAAAGGTATTAACTTTACAGATAATGGAAATTATGGTGTAACATTTATTTTAGATTTAGTTGGTTATTCTATAACAGACGCTCAGCAATATGTGGCGGGTGGGTATTATGTTGGTAGTACATCTGTTACATATGATTATTTTATTATTATATCTAAGTCAACAGACAATCAAGCCTCATGGACACAAGTATTAAGAGAAAAGATATTTACACATACGGGTCAAATGCCTTTAAATTATCGTCAAGGTTGGGATGTTACAGCGCAAGCGAGCCAATGGAGTAAATTTATTCAATTATCAAATAATACAACACATGTTAAAATTGAATTACAAGGAGATGTTGCAACATTCCCACATTCAAATATTTACACTATTCAGCAGGTTATACCGGATTTTAGACCTTGGGGTATTCGTAAAAGTGGCGTGTTAAAATCCTTGAATAAAGACAGTGGATTTTTAAAAATACGAAAATCTAACTCATGGAAGGACATTGCAAAATATAGTTATGATAAAGTCGGAAAAGAAAACCAAGGTACAAGCCGAATTCATAAAAATGGAAAATGGCTAGGGCAAGGAAAAATAGGCAGTTAAAAAATAGTTGTGCATTCAACTATTTTTTATTATGATAGAAAAAGAAAGAGGTGATTAAAATGAAAATTATTCTAGTTGCATTAGTATTTAATGGTTTGGATTTAGTGACAGGTATCGTTGGAGCTTTACGAGAAGGTGAACAAATCAAGTCAAACAAGCTTAGAGACGGACTTTTTAAAAAGGTTGGGTTTATCTTTTGTTACGCTTTAGGTATCGCTATTAACTACGCTGAAACTTATTTAACTTTGCCTTTTGGTGTTGATTTAGTCCCAGTAATTTGTACATATGCAATTATTACAGAGGTAGTTAGCATTATCGAAAATATTTCAAAAATCAATAGTGACATCTTACCGGATAAACTAAAAGCACTAATCGGATATAAAGAGGATGAATAGTATGAATTTTGATAAAATAAAACAAAATATTTTAAATTCAAGTGAAACAGTTACTAATTTAGTCAATACAAATTTAGAAACTTTTAAAAGCACGCTATGGCAGGGAGTTACAAAAAAATAATGATTTTCCTTTCTTATTACCCGAAAATTTTGGGGCTGTTGGTGATGGTGTAACGAATGATAGCAACGGAAACAGGGAAAATTATTTTATTAAGTAATAACACATGTAAATTAAAAAACAAAAGTACAGGTGAATTAATAGATTGTGTTTATTTTATGCTAGATGATAATGTAACAGTCACAACAACAAAAGATGACCCACAATTTGTATTTACTGAAATAGGAACTAAATATTTGCCATATTTCGCTAAGCTTAAAACAGATACGCCTGTCACAGGTCAATATTATGTTGACGCGTGTATTTTCGTTATTTTAGAAAAAACTAGCTCATAAGCTAGTTTTATTTTATTATATAGTAGGAGGTATTAATTATGGATAAAAAAGAATGTGAATTATCAAGTATCTACAAAATGGCGAAACCGGAAGATATTCCCTATAATTTACCGGAAGATTTAAGCGTTTATTTTTATATCGAGTTTTATATGCAAGCTATGCACATACTAAAGGATGTGGATTATGAGCGCTATAATATATGTAAAGAGAAATTACACGAGTTAACAATATTAGAAGAGGAATTGAATTTATGAAAGCAGGACAAAAATTAGTGTATGATGGACATGAGGTTTGCCTTTTTCCTATGGAAACCATGAATATTACTCAATGGTCTAGTCCATCTGAGTATAGCCACTGTTGCGGACATCCATTTGATAATGCTATTAGTGGACAGGTACGCGTGCCTGTGTACGCGCCATTTAGTTGTCATTTAGTGCATACGTATGCCTCCGGGAATACGCGAGTATATCAAAGTGATAGTGAGGTTCTAACACCAAGCGGTTTAAAAAATGTGACTGTGAGTTTTACACATGACCCCAACCCACCAACCGCAACACAATATAAACAAGGTGATCTAATTTATCATACGGGTACAGCTGGCATGGCTACAGGCGATCATTGTCATATCGACCAATCTTTTACACTAAACGCTGGGTTAGTTAGTTATGGTATTGTATGTAGCTATGGAAATGAATGTTATGCGTTAAGTGGTTCAGAATTACCTAATAATGTTTTTTATGTGAATGATACAAATATCGTGAATGGATATGGTCAACAATGGAAAATATTTGAGGGGGGTCAACCTCCAACACCGGAACCAAGCTATAAATACACTAAACATTATTTCATGTTAGACGGTTTAGGAATTGACTTTGGTTTTTATAAAACTAAAGAAGAGATCAAACCCGAACCGCCAACACCAACAAGTAAATGGTTTATTCCCGGTGATATTAATAATACACGACCACTTACAGAGGATGAATCACGACAAAATTGGATCGCATTTTGGCAATTTTTTAAGGCTAGAGGTTGGACCGCAAACGCGGTTGCTGGTATATTAGGCAACTCTTATTTTGAAAGTACAGTCAACCCGAACCGATGGGAGAGTGATATTCCCTTTGCACAACCGGTAGCAAGTCGTGGATATGGTTTAGTTCAATGGACACCTTGGACAAAAATAATTGACTGGCTAAAAGAAAAAGGATATTACCCGGATGTTTCTAAGTTTGGTCAAGGTGAATGTGAGAGAATTCAATGGGAAATGGAAAATAATCAACAGTGGATTGCTACAGCAACATATCCCGAAAGTTTCGCGAGTTTTTCAAAATCTACCGCCGACCCATACACACTAGCGATTGAATTTTTAGCGAATTATGAAAGACCAGCCGACCCGAACCAACCACAACGTGGAACTAAGGCACGTGAAATTTATGACTATATCAAAGACAAATAAAATACTTGAACATTCAAGTATTTTTTACTAATATAAAATAAAAGGAGTTGATTAAAATGAGTATAGGAGTTGTTAACAGTCAATTTACACCACAAAGTAAAATTTATCTTTTAAAAGGCTTAGAAATTGACGCAATGAATAATACGTTTTGGGGTGCATTCGATACCCCCGAAAAGCAATTTAATTTTTTTATTAATAACTATGATCATATTGTATTTGAAAATTATACATATCAAAGAAAAGATGGTACGGTAGTCGTACCCGGTGTTTATGATGATCTACGTTTATACAATTACATGATTTATAAAAATGGAGACACTGGAAATAAAGCAAAATGGATTTACTGCTTTATTACAAGTTTAGGGTACTTAAATGACAATGCGACTAGTATTAGTTTTGAAACAGATGTAATACAAACATGGCGATTTGAAATTGAAAATAACTTTCTGGAATCGTACATCGCGTATGAACATAGACCGCAATTTTACATAAAAGATAATCAATATTATCCATGTATTAATACACAGCCCGAAAATTTAGAGATTGGCACAGATTTAATTAGTGAAAATAACATTAGATTAGATCCGAATCAAGATAGAAGTTATGCTATTATTGGAATGACATGCACAATGGACGGAAAAGACACATATACACATGGTACGCTAGGAAGTCCATCGCAAATTAATTATTATATTTTTCCTTTTTCGAGAATTACAGGCGGTGATATAAAAACATTAAAAATAGGCTCAACATCCGGAGCGGTTGTGGCGATTAGCGGTTTAAGCGAAATCATGAACGCAATACGATCAGATGAGAAATTAGTAGGTAAATGTGTTTCTATTGTTGTAACGAATTCAATTCCCGGCTTAGTAGTAGAAGATAACCAAATTATCATAAAAAGAGACTGTTTTGAGGGTAAAAGGGAAGGTGACTATAATATACTAACTTATAAGCCTTATGTTATGTCGAGTATGTATGATTCTAATTCAGACCAATTCGCAAAATCACGTTTGATAGATGCTATGAGTTATTTAGGTATTGGAGCAAGTGACAATACTAAAATGCTATGGTATCCATATAGTTATTTTGTATTAAGCGATAGCAATGGAACAACAAAATTATTCAAAAATGAGTTATGGGAAGATATACATAAAATGCAATTCGCTTTTGTTGGATCGCCTAACTCATCTAAAATGAATGTAGTTCCAATTAATTATAAAGTGAAAAAACATTCTATCGGTAATAATATCATATTAAATTTAGACAACTCTTTTGAATCTCAATATGAATCTAGTTTACCTATTATTAGTGATACGACTGCTTTAATGCTACAATCCTCACGTAACTCTATGAACGTTGGATTATCCAATATTAGAAGATCAAATGAAACAAATTCAGCTATAGCCAGTGCTACAGGTAATGCACTAAGTGCACAAACAAGTTTACAAAATAACTTAAATTTAAGTGTTACCGCACGTAACACAAATTTAGCTAGTAATTTGAACGATCTACAAAACAAATCAAATATGATAAATGCCAGCATAGGCGCTATAGGTGGTTTAAGTGGTGGTATCGCCAGCGCGTTAACTGGTAATATTGGCGGTGCTGTTGGTAGTTTAGTTGGAGCTGGTTTAGGTATTGGACAAACAGCAATGCAAAACCAAATCAATACAAAACAAACTAATTTACAAAACGCAAATGCACTTGCAAACGCAAATGCACAGGCTAGTGCTAATAGTCAATCAACCGAAATCGGAAATCAATTAAGACAGTTAACCACACGCTACCAAAATCAAACAAATATTCAGAATGCCATGGATAGTTACAACGCGCGTATTCACGACGCACAGGCAACGGCTGACAGTATTGTAACCGGTTCAAATGATTTACTACGACAAACAGCTTTAAATTTGAATACATTACTTTTATTTGCGTATAAACCAACTGAAGAATACCGTAATAAATTAAACCAAATATGGAACACGCGCGGTTATGCCACTAATACAATTGACTATCCGAATTTACATTCTAAGTCAGCATGGAATTATATTCAGACCGTAAAGTGTAATATTAAAGGTACAAACATCGACCCGAACGACTTGGAGAAAATCAAACGTGTGTTTGATAATGGTATTACACTATGGCATGATAAAGAAGTAGGAAATTATGATCGTGAAAATACTGAAAGATACCAACATGAAAATATTGATAAGTTCGGTAACTACTTAAATAGAAAAGTTCATTAAATGGAAAAAGGTTGACGGTTCAACCTTTTTTATTTAACATATAATTAAAAGGAGATGATTAAAATGGATTTATTGAATGATACAAGTTCATTCACAGATTATTGTAGAAATGCGGTTGATGTTGCTACTATGAACAATGGAGAGGCTGATTTTATATATTATACGTATCTACAAATGTTAAGTTTAAACATGTTTAAATATAAAGGTTTACCCGAATCCATTAACACATTCTATTTAGAATACGTGCTACAAACACGTGGTTACATTGGTTTTTATGACGATGAAAGATTAGGCTTAATTTGTAGTGAAATCACATTAGGCGGTAAATTAAACCACTATCAAATTCCAACCGAATATCATACAGTATCAACAAGCCCACTTGTGAAAAAGAATTTATCAAATAAAGAGTGTGTTGTTATGAAAAACAGTCCTTTATATGTGGGTATTTTCCCATACTTAAATTTTTTCGCTAAAAAACTAGCTTTAACTAGTCGCACAATGGACCAAAATTTGACCATGCAATGGACACCGTACATCATTACAGGTGATAAACGTATGTTACAGCAATTCAAAGTGTTTATGAAAAAAATCTTACAAGGAGTTCAAACGATCTTTACTTCAAAAGGTTTCAGAACGGAAGATGTTAATGTATTACAGACAAATGCGCCTTTTATTGCGGACGAATTGCACGGTATGAAACAAGCGATATTGCGTGAATGCATGACACTATTAGGAATTGAAAATGCCAACATGGACAAAAAAGAGCGATTAGTTTCAGATGAGGTTAACGCTAATAATCAACAGGTTATTGCGTCTCGTAATATTTGGCTAAGTGAACGTAAAAAAGCGATTGAAGAATTAAATAAAAAATTTAATTTAAACGCAAACGTAGAGTTCGCACCATATGAGGACTTTGAGGACATCTTAAAATTGATTGAATTAGACGGTGATACAAGTATTTCAGATTTTAAAGATGATCTAACAATTAAAAAAGAAGGTGATTAATATGTTTAAAAAATTAAAAGTACCTAATTATTTGTTGACTTTACAAAGTCCGGTGTTAGCGGAGAACACTGAAACCATATGCGGTGTATGCCACAATTTAGCATTTACAGAGTTAATTGACGCTCAATATGAATTAAGCGACATGGAAGTTTTAGAGATCGCGCGTAAAAAGATTTTCGATTTTAGCTATGCTTTTTATGATGAACTTGAAAAACGTAAAGCACTAGAAACGGGAATTTTAAAACATTTTTGGTTTGATGAGATCGGTCAAGAAACCTATGCGTATTGGAAATTTGAGCTTCAACACTGGTTTGAAATCAATATGGATAGATATTTTACTTTGTTTAAAACTATTCCATTCCAAGACCAGGACGACCCAACAGCAAACACAAACTATACAGAAACTTATACACGTGATAGTCGAGGTAACACACAAGCGAGCGGAGAAGATACGAGTATCGCTTTACAATCTGTAACTCCAGAAGGACGTATCGACATTGAAACAAACGACTATGTAAACAATATCGCTAAGACTATTACTAAGCCTAAAAGTGCAAATGATACGACAGGACATGAAGAGTATAGTTTTAAGCGTAAAGGTAATATCGGCATCCAAACACTAGCTGAAGTTTTACAAGGCTCAAGACGTGCTGTTATTACAATCGAAAACGAGTTATACGCGGAATTACAGGAATATGGATTATTCTTTAATATTTTTTAGGAGGTAATTAATATGAATATTAATGTAAATAAATATTATGACTATAGACAAAGAGTATTAGGTACATATGTAGATCGTGACGGTGCTTACGGTTCTCAATGTTGGGATTTGTATTTTGATTGGTGTGAAAAGAACGGTTTTAAGGGTGCAAATTGTACAAGTAGCGGATATGTTAAAGATATTTGGCTAAACAGAAAAACAAATGGAATGACAGACAATTGTGTTGAAATTACAGAACTACAACCGGGTGCAATCGTTGTATTTAAAGAAGTACCAAATATTACACCATGGTCACATATAGCAATTTTTGACAGTGATATAAACGGTGCATACGGTCGCTTTTTAGGTGCGAATCAAGGCGATAAGAACGGTTTAGTGAATATTGTTTCACTACCATATTCAGCTACATTCGATACTGCTTTTATGCCTAAAGCTATGATTTTAAGCGATGAAAAAAGTGAAAAGGTATTAAATGAAATTCCAAAAGATTTTATTAAAGAATATGGTACTTTCTACCCAAATTGTACAATTAAAATTAGAGAAGCACCAAGTCAAAAAGGAAATGACACGGGTCTATATTATACAAGAGGTATGAGTGTAAGATATGACGGCTATGTGAAACGTAATGGGTATGTGTGGATTAGTTGGATTGGTAGCAATGATAAACGTCGCTGGATGGCAAGCGGTGAATTAAACTCAAAGGGTATTAATTACTTACCTTATGGAGTATTCAAATGAAAAAATCAATTGATTGGTACAGCCCTATCAGCATAAAGTCATACAACAAATTTTTAAATTTCATCATTGGCGGTCGTGGAATTGGTAAAACCTATGGATTTAAAAAAGACTGTATTAGTCGATATAAGAAAAAAGGGAAACAATTTCTTTATTTAAGACGCTATAAAACGGACCTAAAGAAAATCAAAACATTTCTTAATGATCAATTTGAAAATTTCAAAGATGACGAATTTAAAATTACAGGTGGTAGCAACTTTACCACCTTTTATATAAATGGTTGTGAAATGGGTTACGCTACATCTTTAACAGCTTTTGCAAGTTTAAAATCAACAAGTTATGTTGATATTGATACAATTATTGTTGATGAGTTCATACCGGAAAAGGCAGGTTTTAACGCCTACATCCCTAATGAAGTCGAAATATTATTAAATATCATTGATTCTATATTTAGACAACGAGAAGGACATGTGTATTTACTAGCTAATAACGCAAGTATCGTTAACCCTTATTTTAGTTATTTTGGTATTACACCCGACCCGAACAAAGAATTTAATACATTTAAAGGTAATGAATCCGTCGAGCAAATTGTTGTACAAATTTGTCATAGTGACTATAAAAAAGGAAACAAAGAAAAATCAAAATTTCATAAGTTAATTTCCGGGACTACTTACGGAGAATATAACGCTGGTAAGTTTGCATATGATACAAATGACTTTATTAAAAAGAAAACAAATGTTTGTGATTATTTATGTACTCTATACTACGATGATATTTATTATGGTGTTTGGATTGATATGAACACTGGTTATGTGTATATCAACCAACAGATAAACAAAGAATACGGCTATTGTTATTCCATTGGAAGTAACAATCGTGAAAATATGATGATCGCAAAATTATGGCGTAAGGACCAACGACTAAACATGTTAATAAGATCCTATCGTGATGGATGTGTATATTACAATAATCAAGAAACAAAACGTTTATTAAGCTATATATTAAGTAAATATTAAAATAAAAAGAGTGCCATTAATGCACTCTTTTAACTTCTAATTTTTAAATTATATTTACCTACTGTATATAAATAATACTCATGTTTATAGCCGTACTTTTCAAAATACTTATTATACATATCTTGAACAATTTTATAGTCTGTATTATGTATTACAATTAAACCATCAAATGTGAAATAAAATTCAAAATTTATAGGATTATCTACCAATAACATTATCTAACCTCATTGTTAATTTGTTTTGTAAAATAGCTTACAATTTCAAATGCAAACATTTTATTGCGATCTTCTGTATCACAATAGGCTTGCATGTTCATATAATCTAAAACAGCATGGTCCACATCGTTAACCTTAATATTTTCTAATATAGTTCTATGTGTATTAAAAGGATGATACAAATTTAAGTCAATATTACAAGTACCATTATCATTATATAAAATTCTATATTTACCAACAATTACATCATCATAAAGTAAAAATATGACTTTACCGAAACAGTTCTCCATAGCTACCACCTATCAATTCTCACTATACATAGAAACAAACACATTATTAATGTACTCGTGTTTCCTAACTCTAACCAATAATAAATAATATTGCCTATAACTAATCAGTCCTTGATTATAATAGGACTGTATTAAGTTCTCTCTTTCAGTGTCGCTTGTAATACCAAGTGTTCTATTTAATTCAGAACATAAACGATTTAAACTATTATAATTACTCATAAGCTAACTATTCCTTACAATCCTACAAACTTCTTTAAGATTGTTATTAATATACTCATTTAAATAAATATAATCAGAATAATTTATTTCTTTATCATCGTAAATTCTTTCACACATAGCAATACAAATAACTGTATAATCACTTAAAGCTTGTAGAACATTAGAGAGTTCGTGCCACCCTTTAATCTTTGATATTACATTATTGTATTGTGTTTCAAATACTTCTTTATATTTTTCTTTAGTCATACCTTAACCCTCCTTCTTTGTACCCTAATTATAGCACACCTATTCTAGAATACAAGT
>OIEE01000320.1_pt1 | contig 17765 bp, 16 predicted proteins | sample 1581701 | NCBI WGS metagenome assembly OIEE01 (sample SAMN01760976, study PRJEB22395) | human gut metagenome | reverse complement strand
GCAACAATTGCAGAAATGTTGCCAAATTAAAAGATAAATCATTTGTTTGCACAAGACAATACCCCTGAAATTGTGCATAATCAACATGGAATTTTGAACTAAATGTGTCTTGACATCGTTAATATCACGTTAATAAAACGATGATATAATAAAAAAATGCAAAGTGAACGGAGGAGTAAAAATGTTTCACATACTTGTGGTGGAGGACGATACTAACACTCGCAAACTGACCTGTGATGTGCTTAGCGACAACGGCTACACACCTATCGAGGCTCGTGACGGTATAGAGGCTCTCGAAATAATGGACGAAAAACACGTTGACCTTATTATAATGGACGTTATGATGCCTCGTATGGACGGTTTGGAGCTTTGCGAAACTATCCGCAAGGCTGGGTTTCAGACGCCTATATTAATGGTGACGGCTAAGGAAACGGCTTTTGACAAAAAGCAGGGCTTTATAAAAGGTACGGACGATTATATGGTGAAGCCTGTGGACGAGGAGGAAATGCTTCTGCGTATTCAGGCACTTTTGCGACGTTCCCAGATAGTGAGCGACCACAAGATAACTGTGGGCGACACCACTCTCGACTATGACGCACTGACTATCAAGACCCCTGAGGGCATAAGGGAGCTTCCGCCGAAAGAGTTCATGCTTCTTTACAAGCTTCTTTCCTATCCCGACAAGATATTCACCCGCCGTCAGCTTATGGACGAGCTTTGGGATATGACCTCAGACACTGACGAGCGCACTGTGGACGTACACATAAACCGCATAAGAGAGCATTTGAAGAATAACCACGATTTTGAGATATTGACAGTGAGAGGGCTTGGCTACAAGGCGGTCAAGCTGAAAGGATAGGCTCATGAAAAAACATCTTATCTCTGCTCTTCGCTCAGAGCGCAGGCGAAATTACACCATGAACGCCAGCATAGTTTCGGCGGTATTTATGATAATGATATGGGCAGGGCTTCTTACGGGATTTATAATGATAGGCATAAAAAGATGCCTGCATTTTCTATCCCCTTTGCAAATGCCTTTTGTTTTCCTTATTGTGGGACTTGTGGTATCTGTAATAATCGGCACTTGCATTTCTGCCGCTGTAGCAAGCAAGATAGTAAGACCTGTGCGTGAGGTAAAAAAGGCAATGCACAGGGTAGAAAAGGGAGATTTCTCTCAAAGGTTAGAGGTAACAGGCTTTAACGGCGAGATAGACGAGCTTATAGAAAGCTACAACAAAATGGCGCAGGAGCTTGGGGGCATCGAGATGTTCAGGGAGAATTTTATCAACAGCTTCTCCCACGAGTTCAAAACGCCTATCGTTTCTATCCAAGGCTTTGCGAAACAGCTAAAAAAAGAAAATCTGTCAGAAGAGAAAAAGCAGGAATACATTGACATTATCATCAGCGAATCAAAGCGTTTGACCAATCTTTCATCGAACATTCTTATGCTTTCAAAGCTTGAAAATCAGCAGATCATCACTGACAAGACAAGCTTTTCCCTTGACGAGCAGATAAGAAACTGCATACTTCTTCTGGAAAAGCAATGGACGGCTAAGGACATAAGCTTTGACATTGATATGCAGGAGATACAATACACCACCAATGCGGAAATGCTTTCGCAGGTGTGGGTGAACATAATAGGCAACGCCATAAAATTCTCCCCAAAGGGAAGCTCTATCAGAGTAAAGCTTTTCAAAGAGGGTGATGTGATAACGGCTGAGATAACTGACCGTGGCATCGGAATGGATCAGCAGACCATATCACACATTTTCGAGCGTTTTTATCAAGGGGACAGGGCGCACGCTTCAGAGGGAAACGGACTTGGTTTGCCCCTTGTTAAGCGTATCGTGGAGCTGTGCAACGGCAATATCCGTGTAGAATCACAATACGGAAAGGGTACAAATTTTATTGTTACGCTCCCGCAAAACGACAAATGACATTAGTATCATAAAAAAAGGCGGACACTTCCAAAGAAATGTCCGCCTTTTTCTATTTTATCAGATAGCCGCAAAGCCCTGCTTAAGATCGTCTATGATATCCTCGACATTTTCAAGACCTACGGAAAGTCTTATCATTCCGCCGTTTATGCCTGCGGCAACGAGCTGTTCGTCTGAAAGCTGTCTGTGTGTTGCGGAGGCTGGGTGGAGGATACAAGTACGGATATCGGCAACGTGAACTTCGTTGGAAGCAAGCTTAAGGCTGTCCATGAACTTTGCCGCTGTATCTCTTCCGCCCTTGATAACGAACGAGATAACGCCTGCTGTGCCAAGAGGGAGATACTTTTCAGCAAGCTTATGGTACTTATCGCTTTCAAGTCCAGGATATGCAACGGACCCTACCTTGTCATTGCTTTCGAGGAATTTTGCCACTGTGAGCGCATTCTCGCAATACTGCTTCATTCTTACAGGGAGAGTTTCAAGTCCCAGATTGAGCAGGAACGAGGAATTTGCAGCAGGATAGCAGCCGAAATCTCTCATAAGCTGCATTCTTGCCTTTACTATGTAAGGTGCAAAAGAATATTTCTCAGTGTAGATAGTGCCGTGATAGCTTTCGTCAGGCTCGGTCATGCAAGGGAACTTTCCGCCCGTCCAATCGAACTTGCCGCTGTCAACGATAACGCCGCCAACCTGAACTGCGTGGCCGTCCATATACTTTGATGTAGAATGGATAACGATATCTGCGCCCCACTCGATAGGTCTGCAAAGGTATGGAGTAGCGAAAGTATTATCAACGATAAGAGGAACGCCATTCTTATGGGCGATATTTGCAAAACGCTCGATATCGAAAACTGTCAGAGCAGGGTTTGCGATAGTTTCACCGAAAACAAGCTTTGTATTATCCTTGAATGCCGCCTGTATCTCATCATCTGTAGCGTCGGGGTCAACATAGATACACTCTATGCCAAGTCTTTTCATTGTTATGCTGAAAAGGTTTATGGTGCCGCCATAGATAGAAGTGGAAGCTATAAAGCTGTCCCCTGCCTGACAGATGTTCAGGATAGAGCAAAGTGTGGCAGCCTGTCCGCTTGATGTACACATTGCGGCTGCACCACCCTCGAGAGCGGCAATTTTCTTTTCAACTGCGTCTGTGGTAGGGTTTTCAAAGCGTGAGTAGATAAGGCTCTTGGTAGGGTCGTCAAAGACCTCGGCTATCTCTCTTGAGGAGTCATAGACATAGGTTGTACTTTGTACGATAGGCACTACTCTCGGCTCTCCGTTTTTAGGCGTATAGCCCTCGTGTAAACATTGTGTTTCGATCTTCAATCAAATCAAATCCTTTCAATGCGGTAACGACCGCTAAATTTTTACCAATATAAAAAGCTTTTCAAAAAGCGTTTAAAACAGCAGTCCCCTCAGACCGCCCAAACATTATAAATGCGTTTATTCTGCATAGCGAAAACTCATAGCTGAATCGAAAATATCTTCTCCCATTGAAACATACTTTAGTGGTATCACCACATTATATTGTATATATTCGCTGTCAGAAAACTCATATATGCCCTGAACGTTCACACTTTGATCCTCACCCAGAGCCGCAATAACACAGCCACGCTTGCCATTGCCAAGGTCAAGTCCCCGATAATCAAGCCAAACATTATCATCAGAGCTGATATCAGCCGACTTTGCATACATATCTAGCATATCATCGACCGTGATCTTGTCAAGCCGCTGATAATAAGACAATGACAGATTTAACCCGTCATATTTTTCGTCCACTTTGCCGTCAATAAGATTTGCATAGACAATCTTCACATCTCTCGTGCCGTCAAAATCATCTGTAGTTATCTCATGCTTTTCCAACTTTGCGGCAGAAAATCCACCTATCTCAGGCAACTCTAAAGCGGCAGAAAAATCTGAAAGCTCTATGGTCAAACCGTTTTCAATATCATAACGGTCTGTATCCACTGACCCTCCGTTAAACATATCATAAACATAGCTGTCTATGACCATGTAAACGCCACCCGTGGTGATATTCGCAGAAATGCCATTTTCGTCAACGAAACTTTCAAGTTTCGTGAACGTGCTATCCTCGTCAAACTGCATTATAACTGCACTAGCTTTCTGCTCGTCGCTTATTTTATCGCTAAACTCAAAACGAATGACCCCACCCCCGAAATCAGCGTCAGTATACTTGACAGGTATACTAAGGAGCGGCTCGTCAGAATTTATCATTGCGTTTATACCATAATAATCAGAAAGCATTGCCTCTGCACCAAAATTGCCCTCTACGGTGCATTTGGCTGTATATGGTATTTCGCTAAGGTCACAAACAAGCTCAGGGTCACGAATTATTTCCACCTGCGAACTGTCATCCGTCTGCGAACTTTCCTCCACACCGTTGGGCGTATCTGACACCGCTTCCGCAGTAGTAGTATCTTTCGTTTCTGAAACGCTGTCTGCGACTTCCTCAACAGGTCCGCAGGCGCAAAGCGACACTGACAGCAATGTCGCCAGCAATACGGCTGTTTTTCTGCTATTTTTCATATTAAGTTTCTCCCTATTTTTTTTATTTTGTTTACCTTACAAGTCCTTGAAGTCCACCCTTGCCCCTGTCAAGGCACTCTCCATTATTATTCTTGCGCACTCTGAAAGCGAAACTGCGCTTTTGCAGGTCATCATGGCTTTTTGTATGCAAAGTCCGAAAACTATGTGAAGCTCTCCCCTGCCTGCTGACTTCTGCGCTATAGGCAGAAGCGGTTGCCAAAGAAGCTTTATATAGCTTTGGACAGTTTCGCCTGTGGTACAGTTTCTTATTTTGCCAAAGCTTGCGCCCCCTGCATTTGCCGCAGTGTAGCGGAGCATTTCCCCAACGTCCGTAAAAGGCTCGTTATATTTTTTAAGCACTCCTGCGGTAAAAGACCACACCGAGTAGTTATTGCCCACAAGCTTTTCGTCAATGATATCGCCGTAGAAATACTTTCTGCCCGACTTATCAGTGAACACTGTGAAAACGTCCTCCTCTTGAACTCCCTCTGTCATGAAAAGCTTTCTCACGTCCTGCTGACAGGAATAGCCTGCAAGAGAGCCTATACAGCACAAAAGGGATTGCGGGTGGACATAGCCCTCGGGGCTTCTCATGGCTCTGAGAAGTCTGTCAAAAATCTCAAAGGCACTGCTTTTATATTGTTCAAGTTCCATTTTTATCACCGTTTCTCACGTTTTCTCCCCTTTTTGGCTTTTCTTCATGATGTTTATCAGATAAAATTCAGGGGCTTGACGATCTGAAAAGACCTATCAGCCCGCTGAAAAATATTTTTTATCCTTTGATATTATACGTTTATTTCTGCAACATCGTCAGACACGCCGTTTGCTTCGACAACAGGCTTTACGCAATTTTCGATAAACTCGTCCACCTGCTGTGGGCATCTGCCGATAAAGTTTTCAGGCTTCATTATCTTATCCATTTCTTCCTTTGTTATCATGAACATAGGGTCGTTAAGGATAAGCTCGCAGAGGTTATTGTCAAGTCCCTCTTTCTTAACTCTTGCGCCTGCTACCATTGAATATTCTCTTATTCTTTCGTGAAGTTCCTGTCTGTTTCCGCCCTTTTCTACAGCGTCCATCATAATATTCTCGGTAGCCATGAAAGGAAGCTCTGCCATAACTCTTCTTCTGATGATCTTGTCATATACTACCAAGCCGTTGTCAGGATCTGTAACATTGAGCATTATATTGAGTATAGCATCAACACCCAGGAAAGCTTCGGCAACGGAAATTCTCTTGTTTGCAGAGTCGTCGAGAGTTCTCTCAAACCACTGTGTACCTGCTGTGAATGCAGGGTTGAGAACGTCGCAGATAACGTATCTGGCAAGTGATGTTATTCTCTCATCTCTCATTGGATTTCTCTTATATGCCATAGCGGAAGAGCCTATCTGATTTTTCTCGAACGGCTCTTCGATCTCCTTGAATGACTGCAAAATTCTTATGTCATTAGAGAACTTCATAGCAGACTGAGCGATACCGGCGAGAACTGAGCATACCTGATAATCCATTTTTCTTGAATAGGTCTGACCTGAAACAGGAACGACAGCGTCAAAGCCCATTTCCTCGGCTATCATTTTTTCAAGCTCTTTTACCTTATCAGTATCACCATGGAAAAGCTCCATAAATGAAGCCTGAGTGCCTGTAGTACCCTTTGAACCGAGGAGCTTGAGGTTAGCAAGTCTGAAATCCAGATCTTCAAGATCCATAAGAAGCTCGTTGCACCAAAGAGTAGCTCTTTTGCCCACTGTTGTGAGCTGTGCAGGCTGGAGGTGAGTATAAGCAAGGCAAGGCATAGCCTTATACTTATCGGCAAACTTTGCAAGCTGGTCGATAACCTTGACAAGCTTTCTCTTTACGACCTTAAGTGCATCTCTCATGATGATAACGTCTGTGTTATCGCCTACATAGCATGAAGTTGCGCCAAGGTGAATGATACCTGCTGCCTTTGGACAAACAAGGCCATAAGCATAAACGTGTGACATAACGTCATGACGAACAAGCTTTTCACGCTCAGCGGCAGCGGCATAATCTATATTATCAATGTTAGCTTCAAGCTCGTCTACCTGCTCCTGAGTAACATTAAGACCGAGCTTCATTTCAGCACGGGCAAGGGCTACCCACAGCTTTCTCCAAGTAGTAAACTTCTTGTCAGCAGAGAAAATAAACTGCATTTCCTTGCTTGCATATCTGGTACAAAACGGGCTTTCATAAGAATTTGTCATTGTTCTTCGACCTCTTTCGTAATATTATATAATGTATACACATTTATTATAGCATATTTTTTGCGGGTTTACAATAGGTTTAAGGAGAAATGTTTACAGCGGGACGTCATTGGATAGGAAAGGAATTTTTAAAAGTTAAATTTCTGTAAATTTTCAAGCAGAAACAGAGCTGTGCTTGACTTTTTGGGGCGGATATGTTATGATATTAAAGCCGCATATTCACGGTCATAAGTGTTTGTATTTGCAGACCACCGTGCGTAGCGAGTTTATTTAAAGGTAGGTGCATTCGTAATGTACGCAGTAATTGAAACAGGCGGAAAGCAGTATCAGGTTAAGCCTGGTGATGAGGTTTTCGTAGAAAAGCTGGACGTAAACGCTGAGGACGCTGTTACTTTCGATAAGGTAATGGTAGTTGGCGCTGACGACGGTATCAAGGTTGGCGCTCCATATGTTGACGGCGCTTCCGTAACAGCTAAGGTCATCAAGAACGGCAAGTCCAAGAAGGTGACTGTATTCACTTACAAGCCAAAGAAGGGCGAAAAGACCAAGATCGGTCACAGACAGCCTTACACTAAGGTTATGATCGAAGCTATCAACGCATAATGATCTGTGCTGATTTTTTCAGAAATGAGCATGACAGGCTTGTGGGATTTCGTATAACGGGTCACGCAGGTTATGCAGATTATGGCGAGGACGTATGCTGTGCAAGCGTATCGTCTGCTGTAATGTTGACGGCTAACACTGTCACTGAGGCTTTTAAGATAAAGGCCGATGTCGCAGTGGAAGAAAACGAAATAATATTAAGGCTTGAAAATGACAGCTCAGAGGAGGGGGACAAGCTACTTTTAGGGCTTCTCACTCATTTATATTTTCTAGCTGAGGAATTTTCAGGCAGGATCAAAGTCACGGTCAGAGATAACTGATCGGACGGATTACATTTTATGGAGGTGTAATTTAGATGATTAAGATTTCAATGCAGTTTTTCGCTCATAAAAAGGGAATGGGTTCTACAAAGAACGGACGTGATTCTGAGTCAAAGAGACTTGGCGTAAAGAGAGCTGACGGTCAGTTCGTACTGGCTGGTAACATCCTCGTTCGTCAGAGAGGTACTCACATTCACCCAGGCGAGAACGTTAAGAAGGGTTCTGACGATACTCTGTTCGCAACAAGCGATGGTGTTGTAAGATTTGAAAGACTCGGTAGAGACCGCAAGAAGGTTTCGGTTTATCCCAAGGCTTAATTTTGTAACATATGACCCTGAGCCTTAGGCTTGGGGTCTTTTGTTGGTTAATGACAACTAAATTTACGCATAATATCATTTATAAGGAGGTTTGATCATGTTTGTCGATCAGGCGAAGATCTATATAAAAGCCGGTGACGGCGGTGACGGTGCAGTTTCATTCCACCGTGAGAAATACGTTGCGGCAGGCGGTCCGGACGGCGGTGACGGCGGTAAGGGCGGAGATATTGTTTTCGTTGTTGACGACAATATCTCAAACCTTATAGATTTCAGATATAAGAGAAAATATGTTGCCGAAAAGGGACAGAACGGCGGCGGCAAAAACTGCTCAGGCAGAAATGCTCCCGACCTTGTTGTCAAAGTTCCTAGAGGCACTGTTGTTAAAGAGATAAAAAGCGGCAGGATACTTGCCGACCTTTCTACTGATGAGCCTGCTATTATCGCTCACGGAGGCAAGGGTGGGCGTGGAAACGCTCATTTTGCCACTTCCACAAGGCAGATACCGAAGTTTGCAAAGCCTGGTTTCCGTGGTGACGAATATGAGGTAATGCTTGAACTCAAGCTTATTGCAGACGTAGGACTTGTGGGCTTTCCAAACGTTGGTAAATCCACACTTATCTCTGTTGTTTCAGCGGCAAAGCCAAAGATAGCCAACTACCACTTCACTACCCTGACGCCTGTGCTTGGCGTTGTTAAGATAGAAGAGGGAAAATCTTTTGTTATGGCAGATATCCCAGGTCTTATCGAGGGTGCGAGCGAGGGCGTCGGTCTTGGTCACGAATTTCTCAGGCACGTTGAGAGGTGCAGACTTATCGTTCACGTTATCGACGTTTCAGGCAGCGAGGGCAGAGATCCTATCGAGGATTTCAAGGCGATAAATCACGAGCTTGAAAACTTCTCAATGGAGCTTGCGGAAGCTCCGCAGATAGTTGCCGCAAACAAGAGCGATATGGCTACCCCTGAGCAGGTGGAAAGACTAAGAAACTATGTTGAGGATCAGGGACTTCTCTTCTATGAGATCTCTGCCGCTACCACAAAGGGAACAAAAGAGCTTATGTATGGCGTATGGGAGCGACTTTCTGTTCTTCCGCCTGTTAAGCAGTTTGAAGCTCAGCCGCTCACTCAGGAGGAGCTTGACGATAAGCTCATCTCAAAAAAAGACTTCCGTGTTACTGTGGAGGACGGCGTTTATTTCGTGGAAGCAGATTGGCTTCTTGACATACTCAGGACGGCTAATATGGACGACTACTCTTCCCTCCAGTATTTTCAGAACGTACTCAGGACCAGCGGCATAATCGACAAGCTGGAGGAAATGGGTATCGAAGAGGGCGACACTGTTTCTATATTCGACTTTGAGTTTGAATATCTCAGATAGGAGGGAGCGTCACGGGAAGGCTTTCTGATATGGACGCTATGCAATACTCCCCTCTGGCACTGGCTTTTATCGGGGACGGCGTTTACGAGATAAGGGTAAGAGAAAAGCTTATCCTTGAAGCTAATATGCCTGCGGACAAGCTGCACAAGCTCACTGTTGAGAGGGTGTGTGCGGAATATCAGGCAAAGGCTGTTCGCAAGTGGCTTTACGAGGGGCTGCTTAACGAACAGGAAATGGATATTTTCAAAAGGGGCAGAAATGCAAAGGGCATAAATGCTCCGAAACATTCCACTGTGGGGGAATACCGCATGGCGACAGGTTTGGAATGTCTTTTCGGTTTTTTATATCTCACGGGGCGTGAGGAACGTATAGGTGAACTGTTCGAGGCAGCATGGTCTGTGGGCAGCATCAATGAATAATATTACATCAAGGAGTGAATCAAATGTCAGGTCATTCAAAATGGGAAAACATTAAAAGAAAAAAGGGTGCAACAGACGCTGCAAGAGCTAAGATATTTACAAAGATAGGCAGAGAGATCGCTGTTGTAGTTAAGCAGGGCGGTGCTGATCCTGCAGGTAACGCAAAGCTGAGAGATCTTATCGCAAAGGCTAAGTCAAACAACGTGCCTAACGATAATATCGATAGAATTATCAAAAAGGCAGCAGGCGACGGCGACAAGAACAGCTACGAGTCAATGGTATACGAGGGCTACGGTCCAAGCGGTGTTGCTGTTATCGTTGAGTGCCTTACAGACAACAAGAACAGAACAGCAGGCGATATCCGTCACTTCTTCGACAAGTTCGGCGGAAACATGGGTACATCAGGCTGCGTATCTTTCATGTTCTCTGATGTTGGTACTGTTGTTATGGAGAACAACGGTGCTGACGAGGACAAGATAATGGAGGACTGCTTTGAGGCAGGCGCTGACGATTTCAACGTTGATGACGATGTTATCGAGATATCATGCGACCCTAATCAGGTTTCTTCTGTAAGAGAAGCTCTTGAGGGAATGGGTTACAAGGTACTTTCTGCCGAGGCTGAGAAAGTTCCTTCAAACTACACAACTATCGAAGACGAGGACGCTATCAAAAAGATGGGTCTGCTTCTTGAGCATCTTGAGGACGATGACGACGTTCAGAACGTTTACCACAACTGGGAGAATATGCCGGTTGAAGAGGAAGAATAATCAGGAAAATTTCTGACACTTTACTATTGACATTTACATATAATGTGGTATAATAGAATTAGAAAGATTTATTCTTTTAATAGGGGTTGCGAATCCGTCTAAAATCGCTTTAATAGAGGTCACAGAGCCTTTAAAAATACTGTTTTAATAGGGGTTGCGAATCCGTCTAAAATCGCTTTAATAGGTATTTAAAGGGTCAATTTGTTTTGACCCTTTATTTTTTGTATGGAGATGTATGAACGTGCAGAAGTGGAAAATAATAAACAAGGATTACCTTGACTATCTGAGAGAAAATTATGAGTCGAGGATACCAAGAACAGACTACGGAAATGATAAGCTGAAGCCGTTCTTTGGAGAGCTTATGCGTGTGGGTGACCTTGCATATGTGACGCAGGTATCTTCTGCAAAGCCAAGACACAATAAAATAAAGGCAAATATAGATTTTCAGAAAATAATACATAATGACGTGCTTATAGCTGTTGTAAATCTTAATTATATGTTCCCTGTGCCTGTGTCTGAAATGACAGACCTTGAATACGAAAAAATCGAGGAGTATGTTGATTTCAAAAATGATACTGCCAAAAGCAAATACATTGACCTTCTGAAAAGAGAAATGAAATATATCAAAGAACTTCCTCTTGAAAACAATGCACGCTCATTGTATGCTCTCAAATATGACAAGCCTGAACACGTAATATCAAAGCGTTGTTTTGATTTCAAAACATTGGAAAATGGTGCGCATAATTGGACGGAGAAGCTCATAAAATAATCATGCAGATATGGGGGACTGACGCTTGCAGGACGACAGTCCCTTTTAAGCTTTAAACGACGATTTTTCGGGGATTTTCGTGTTAAAATCGCTGAAAATCCTTGCAGCTTTGCGGTGCTGTTTGTAAGTTGTGCTATTGACATAAAAGGGGTTATAGTATATAATAATCGTATGTGTAGATATTGCCCTGAAAAGATAAAAAAATACAGATAATGGGTGATAAGGAAGAAGCAGAAAATGATAGGAGGAAACTTATGAACAAGATTTTTTGTTCTGCTCTGACAGCCGTTGTTGCAGGTGCTATGCTCACAGGCTGTGCCATGCCTTGGGAAAAGGGTGCTGATGACGACGTTGCCCCTGGTGGTTATTCCTATACGGCTGACTCAAATTCAGAACAGAAACAAGCTTATCGCTGGCTCATAGAGCCGACTATAAACGCCGATAATATCATTTCTTTTGACGGAAGTCAGGTCGACCCCAACAACGAAAAGAACACAGCTTATGCTAACTATTCTGTTATCAGACAGAATGGCAAATATGGCATTATAGACTACAGCGGAAACATGGTAGTGCCTGCGGAATATGACGATTACTACACCTGCTGGTGCGGAGAGGTCACGCTTTTCAATATTATAAATGAAAAGAATGATGAGTATGAGTATTGCAGTATCGACAGCTCAAATCAGGTAGTATACTATGCGGCGGAACATCATGACAGCTCACCGAAATATTACTGGAACAGCAATGAGGAAAAGATCTATGTAAAGGACGCTGACGAAGAACAAGGCGAAGAATACACTGGCAAAAAGGCTGTTGTGGTATGTGAAGCTGACGTGAAGAAGTCTGACAATGGTTTTTATGACATTTCTCCTGTGAGCGAACCGCTTTACGGGCTTGCTAAAAAGGACAAGCTTATACTTGATATGCAGTACACTGATTTCTATGCCCCTGCATACAAAGGCGCAGGACTTACCTGCATCGCCTTTGAGAACGACGAAGGCAAGTGGGGATATGTTGGTTCTGACGGCAAAACTATAATCGACTTTAAGTGCGACGGTGACATGAGTGCCTATTGCGGAAGGGTGATAGATGACGAGATGGCTGTTCATCCTTATCTTTTCACTGACGATTATCTGCCGGTATCCATAGATTCATCATATGGTTATTATGACATAGACGGCAACTGTATCGTAAAGCCAGGCGAGTTCGATCAGGCAAGACCTGCTCACAACGGCAAGGCATGGGTAATGAAGTCTGGAAAATGGGGCGTTATAGCATTCGGTGACGCACCTGTGGAGGAGGACTCATCAGAGGAAGAGACCACCACAACTACGACCACCACAAGCTACATCACCACGACCACAACTTCAAAGACCACCACAACAACTTCGGCTTCAACAGAAACGAAAAAAGCAACTGAAACTACTCCATCTTTGACACAGCCAAGTGAAACCACTGAGGTGTCAACGAACACGGAAACTGCTACAGAAACAGTAACGGAGCCTGTTACGGAAACTGATCCGCCTGCTCCTGAGCCTGAGCCTGAGCCGACACCTGAACAATAATACAAATATAGAAAGCCCTGCATTAGCGGGGCTTTTTTGTATAACAAAAAATTATATTAAAAACGCACAAACCATGCAGGGGACGGCGCACCTATATTTTTGCACATAAAAAGCCCTGCCGAAGCAGAGCTTTTATTTTTACTGGTTATATATCTCTTTCTTGAGAAGTGCTTTGCAGGCTTCAAAATCCACTTCGAGAATTGATTGACCGTCAGATGATGTGCCATATGAATAGGAATCATCATCAGGTATTCTCATGGACTTTATCTCGTAATTCATGGAGAATATCGCCTTATAGGTAAGAGCAAAAAGCTGTGTCTGGGACATATTGGTTGTAAGATGTGACATTGATGCTTTTGCGAACTTGTCTATAGTCAGCGGATCTGAGCCTTTCGCCTTTTCGATTATCTTTGTGATAACTGTTCTCTGGCGTTCTGTTCGCTGGAAATCTGCGTTGCCAACATATCTAAGTCTTGCATAGGCAAGTGCCTGATTGCCGTTTACATGGAGCTTCTTTCCGCCCTTATCAAGATAGTCTGTACCCTTTTTATTGCCAAGAAGCTTGTTTTGCTCTGCCATTGGAGGCTTCATGCCCTCGGCCTCTTCGTCGGAAATGTCAAGATCGATACCGCCAACTGCGTCAACGATATCAACGAATGACAGAAAGTCGATATAAACATAATCGTCAACGGCAATATCAAAATTATACTCTATGGTATCCATAAGAAGCTCTGCACCGCCGTAAACATACGCTGCATTGAGCTTTGACCATGTGTCTATATCATTTCCGTCAGCGTCAATGCCCTTGATATTCACATACATATCACGCATGAAAGAGGTCATTGTTATCTCTTTTGTAGTGCTGTTAATGGAGAGAAGTATCATAGAGTCTGTTCTGCCACGCTCGTCAGCGTTTCTTGTATCAGAGCCTATAAGCAGGATATTTCGTACATCAGAGCTGTTCATGGAAGCATCTGTGTTCATTCGCTGACCTCTTTCCACCTTGTTCACCATGCCTATGTATCGCCATATAAGCACGTTCGCCAATATGAAAACCACCAAAAGTATGATGATAAGCACCTTGAAAAAGGTTTTTATAGGGTGTCTTTTTTTATTTTCCACTTTGTTTTTACCTTTTTTGTTCGTCTGACCGTTACGGCTTTTATTGTTTTTGCCAAATTGCAGGTCATTATTTCGTCTTTGGGCTGAGGTCTTGTTGCTTTTTGCTGACTTGCCTGAACCTCTCTGCTTGCTCTGTCTGTTCTGTGGACGTGACGTTTGTCTGCTCTGTGTCTGCCGTCTTGGAGTGCTTTCTCTGTATGAGCCTGCGTGATCTGATGATGAACGGCTTTCCTGCCCGTATGGCTGAGCTGTACCCTGTGTATTATCATCAGGGTAGCCAGCGTCATAGTAATCGTCAAAGTCGTTCACGCCCTCGTCTATTTGCTGAACACGCTGTCCGCCCGCACCGCTTATGCGGTTGAACTCGTCAAGCTGTCGCTGATATTCCTGTTCATAGTAGTCCTGAGGCTTATTATCGTTTGTGTAGTTTTGTTGTCTGTCTTTATTAGCCACCTGACTGCACCTCCGTTCATTTTTACAATACCAATATTATAGTACATATCAGGCTTATTGTCAATGACAGAAAAAAAGGCGGAGCTTTTTCCAGCCTCCGCCTTGTTATTTTTACGTTGTTGTGGATAAGCGGGCGAACACTGTTCGCCCCTACAAGCAAATGCCGTATTTATGCGCATTTGCAGGTCTAAACATAGTTTTATTTTATTCTGCTGCTTCTTAGGGCGTTGAGGATAGCTATTACGGCTACGCCAACGTCTGCGAAAACCGCAAGCCACATTCCTGCAAGTCCCAATGCACCGAATATAAGCACAAGGGCTTTTACTCCAAGGGCAAAAATTATATTCTCTCTTACTATTGTCATAGTCTTTCGGGATATCTTTACTGCGTCTGCTATGCTTGACGGATCGTCATTCATAAGCACAACGTCTGCGGCTTCAATGGCGATATCTGAGCCTAAGCCACCCATTGCGATACCGATATCGGCTCTTGCAATAACAGGTGCGTCATTTATTCCGTCCCCTGCGAATGCAACAAGTCTGCGGTCGGGGTCTTTTATAAGCTGTTCGACCTTTTCAACCTTGTTTTCAGGGAGAAGCTCACTGAAGAATGTTTTTATGCCCACTTTCTTTGCCACCTTTTCGGCGGTATCTTTCTTATCCCCTGTGAGGAGGACAGTTTCAACGCCAAGCTCTCTAAGTCTTGAAACGGCTGTGGCAGAAGTTTCTTTTATCTCGTCGCCAAGGAGTATCTCGCCTATGAACTTGCCGTCAAGGGCAACATAAACTGCCGTTGCGGAGTCTTCTGAGCTTTGTGCTGCAATGCCGTTTGTTTCAAGAAGTGCTTTCTTTCCGCAAAGTATCTCCTTGCCGTCAAGCTTTGCTCTTACACCGTTTCCTGCTATCTCTTCAATATCAGAAAGTCTTGCACCGTCTATTTCCTTGCCGTATCTCTGCACTATGGAGATACCGATAGGGTGAGTTGACATACTTTCTGCATATGCGGCGGCTTCAAGGAGGATATCCTGTGAAACGCCCTGTGGGTTTACGCTGAGGACAGTGAACTTGCCCTTTGTGAGCGTACCTGTTTTATCCACTGCGAGAGTTTTGCACTTCGCCATTGTTTCGAGATTCTTTGCACCCTTTATAAGTATTCCCTTTTTAGATGCTCCGCCTATTCCTGCGAAGAACGAGAGAGGAACTGAGATAACAAGTGCACATGGGCAGGATATTACAAGGAACAGAAGTCCTCTATAGAGCCATTTTGAGAACTGGTCAAAGCCCAGAATGAAGCTTGGTATAAACACGAGTGCAAGTGCAGCAATTACTACCGCAGGGGTATAAACTCTTGCAAAACGTGTGATGAACTTTTCGGTCTTGGCTTTTCTTTCGCTGGAGTTTTGCACCATATCGAGAATTTTCGACACTGCAGACTCGTGGAAGGTATTTGTGACCCGAACTTTGAGAAGTCCTCTCAGATTTGTTGAGCCACTGAGGACGCTGTCCCCTGCTTTGACCTCGACCGGAAGAAACTCACCAGTAAGTGCTGATGTATCAAGCTCTGATTCTCCTTCTGTTACGATACCGTCAAGAGGTATTCTCTCGCCTGTTTTTACTGCGATCATCTCGTCCTTGAGGATATCCTCAGGAGGAAGCTCGTATGTTTTGCCGTTTCTTACAACTGTTACAGACTCAGGCTTAAGCTCCATAAGCTTTGTGATAGATTTTCTTGACTTCTCTACTGCGATAGTCTGGAAAAGCTCGCCCACCTGGAAGAACAGCATAACGGCTGCACCCTCACGGAAGTCTTTAAGTGCAAATGCGCCAACTGTTGCGATAGTCATGAGCAGAGATTCGTCAAAAGCCTCGCCTTTAACAAGGTTTCTTACAGCGGCGATAACAACGTCAAGACCTGCGATAAGGTAAGCAACTATTGCAAGGCCTGCACTGAGATACTCACATACAGTGCCGCTTCCAAGCTTATCCAAGAGCATTGATACGATAAAGAACACGATAGCCACTGAAAGCTTGACTATCTCGCCCTTATGGTCATTCACAGGCTCTTCCTCTGCTGTCTGAGCACCATAATCCTTAACAGTAACGTCAGGCTCAAGCTGATGGACGGTATCTTCTATCATGATACGCAGGTCAGGATTAGAGCCGTCTGTTTTGACAGTAAGTTTTTTGCTGATAAAATCGACGTTTGATGAAACAACGCCTGCAAGCTCACCCACACGGTTCGCTATCTTTTCACCGCAGTTAGGGCAATCGAGATCCTCCAGCTTCAGATAGAGAGTTTTCTCAGCGCAATCGCCAAGCTCTTTCACGCTAACGTCAGGTTCAAGCTTATGGACGACATTTTCTATCTCGGTAAAGAGGGCGTTTTTATCGCCGTCAAAATCAACTGTGAGCTTTTTATTGATAAAGTCAAGGCTAGAGCTTTTAACGCCTGAAAGCTCGCCCACACGTTTCTCGATCTTTTCCGCACAATGAGGACAATCGAGTTCCTTAAGAAGCAAAGTCATTTTACTCATTTCACATTCTCCTATACTACAAAGATCAGATCACTTTCTTTACTCGCTGATATGCTCGATACCCATATTGAGTATGATAGCGACGTGTTCATCGGAAACTGAATAATAGACTGTTTTTCCCTCACGTCTATACTTCACAAGTCTGGCCTGCTTAAGCACTCTGAGCTGATGCGAGATAGCGGACTGTGACATTTCCAACAGCTCTGCGATATCGCACACGCACATTTCGTCCTTTATAAGGGTAAAGAGTATTTTCACTCTTGTTTGGTCGCCAAGGACTTTGAAAAGCTCTGCCACGTCATATATCTCCTCCTCAACGGGCATTGTTTTCCCTATTTCCTCCATTTTCTCTATATTCTTTCCTCCGCACTGTTTATGCTCATGCTTTACTGTATTCTCGCTCATTTATTTTCGCTCTCCTTTTCTTATTATTGTTTTAGTATATTCGATATGGGTCATTTCAATTCATCATATGAATAACTGTTCATATGTTTATTATATCATATATTCATGTTTTGTCAAGGGGGGGTTGAAAATTTTTTGATTTAAGTTATTGGGGGTATTTTGTTTACATGGTACTGGTTGCATACCATGCGGGCGAACGATGTTCGCCCCTACGGATTATTCGGGCGAGTTTGCTGTGCCGCAAACTCGCTTCGCTCTTTGCGGATTTACATTTGCTTGGGGAGAGGGGAGGCGGTGCAGGTTTTTGTGCTCCGATACAACTTTCATATAAAGCACCTCTTTTGCGTGCTTTCTTTACTTTAATCTGCACCTTGTCGGCTTACGCCGAATGAGGCTCTGCCTCATACTCCG
>OIEE01000311.1_pt1 | contig 18087 bp, 10 predicted proteins | sample 1581701 | NCBI WGS metagenome assembly OIEE01 (sample SAMN01760976, study PRJEB22395) | human gut metagenome | reverse complement strand
AAGAGCTTTCGGCACAGGGTGTTAAGAACTCTACCATCTATCAGAGATTTTCGACGACGTCCGTACCTTAACCGAGTATGGCGCAGGAGAAATCCAACTGGAATCCCTGAAATTACTTCCGGGCACCGAAATGCGAAGAAGAGCGGATGAATTAGGTATACAGTATTCTCCACTTCCTCCATACGAAGTACTTCAAACCCGTGAAATCACAGTAGATGAGTTACAAACAGCCCATTATCTGTCACGCCTGTTAGACGGTTTCTATAACACTCCTACCTGGCGAAATATCACAGTAATCAACTCTCTGAAAAAGAGCATACAAGTCAAAGGTAATTATTCATTGTTATATTCCATCTTCCGCAACCTGATGGACAATGCCATCGCATACGCCGGAAGCAATATTCAGATAAATATCAACTGTTTCCGTGAAGATGAGAATTTCTACTATTTCAGCTTCGCCGACACTGGTATAGGTGTATCACCCGAACATCTGAACCGTCTCTTCGAACGCTTCTACCGAGTAGATAAAGGTCGCTCACGCAAACTAGGCGGAACAGGATTGGGACTGGCTATTGTAAAGAACGCCGTTATTATCCACGGCGGCAACATCTCCGCCAAGAACAATCAGGGAGGCGGACTTGAGTTTGTATTTACGCTGGCAAAGGAGAAATAGAGGGGTAGCTACATTTTAAAACATTTCCCGAATCATTACTTCGGCTTCCTTCATCCAAGATTTCTCTCATAACACGACACCTTCATTGGTGACGTTAATATAAAAAGGGAGGGGGTAAATGGGCAGCTCTCCCAAAGTTTTTTGAGCGTGACTATCGGGCTGATAGAGACTCCGGTTTTCAGTTCCAGTTCGTAAAGTGGCAGTGTGATAGATTCTTCGTCCTTCAATGTCATTTTCTCGCCGTCGAGCAGGATAAGCAGGGATATTCAGTAAATGTTCCTCTTTCTAAAAAATCAAGAGAAAAGCTTTGCTTTACGTGAGCTTTTCTCTTGATTTTTTCGTTCAACTCTCCCAGTCTTCTATCTTTTTTGTAGAATATTGTTTACATATTCTTATTTTTTCCTTCCCACCCATGCATTATGTACATGTCTTTTTTAGGGGAAGTTAAAACCTCTCCTGTTTTTCCTGTTATTTTAGTTAGATTATGCTGCCTTTCTTTTTTTCTTTTCGACCTTTTCTATCATACATACCGCATTGGCTGTATGTATCCCAAAGAAAATCCAAAGTACTTCCGTTTTCCTGTTTCTAGCTTTTATCCTGGCCAGTGAGTAATGTTGTTTCTGCGTTCCAAAACTTCCTTCCAGGCGGGTAGCTCTTTCACGGCTGAGTTCCGACCGTAAGATTTTCCGAAGCGGCTCATCTTTGGCAGCTCTGCCCTTACGCTTAAAGGAAGTACTTATATGATATTTTGTACAAAATTTCCGGTTGGCATTATTGGCATAGATTGAATCCGCCGCAAGCGCCTTAACCCTAACCCCGGTCAGTTGTTGTTGCAGATGAATACAGTCTTTCAAACGTACTCCTTCGTTAAAAGCCTTAAAGGAGATATGTTCTATAAAGGAGATTCCGTCTATCTGTATATTGTTGACTTTGGCTCCGAATTCAACGGATTTGGTTTCCTTGCCTCTGATAATGGGGCGAAGGTAATGCCGGTCGATACTCACGATACGGTTGGACACTTTTTTGCCTGCAAATAAATTCTTCCCTTGCTCAAGGACTGTCTGTATGACCGAGAAACGTCTTTGGTAATCAGAGGATAGTGTAAGCCTGTTCCTGTAGGATGAATGAAGCAGCTCCAGCTGGTCAAGTAACTTTTCCAATAACTGAAGTAACCTTCGTGTAAGCATACGAGTCTGTGATTTCCTGCGTTTACGCAGTTTGCTATAAGCAAGATAGGCACGGCGTACATCAAGATACTTGTTACGGGGACGTTGTATGTGCAAGGTCTGGCAATGTTTGCACAGATGACGATGAAGCCATACAATACCTTCCCATAAGAGTTTGGTATCAGTAGGAAAACGCAGATGACTTTCATAACAGGTGGCATCGGTCATACAGACATGAAGGTTCTCAAGATAAGGTTTCCAATGCTCGGCAAGAATGAGCTGGAGGGACTCAACGTCAAGGCGATCCGCTAGTTCCTGACGAATTGCACTAACGATTTTAGGATTGGTTAGTGGATGAAGCGGATCAATCTGAACACCACAAAATAACTGGTAATGAATATTACCGTTTAAATGCTCAATCAGTTGTGCATCGGAAAAGTTGGTATAGGACTTCAAGACCATCAAGGCTATTTTACCTTCGGGAGAAAAATAACTTTTACGCCCAAAAGGAGAGGACTTCAAATGCATTTGTCGGGCCAGTTCCGAGAAAGGGAACAGAGAATGGAGGCGACCTAATTCACTCGTTGCAAAACTTTGACGATATTTTTTAAGCATATCGAACTCGGTAAAACCTAAACAAGGTTCGATTTCTGAGATTTTTTGTATCTTTACCATGTGTTTTTATTTTTAATTACCCCCGTTTTGGCCGTCAAACCGTTTTTTGGGGGGAATGCTTAAAGATACAAAAAAGGCAACTAACTCGCAATGAATTAGTTGCCTTAAATTTTATTATTTTAGGAATATCCCTGTTTTAATGATTGGTGTCTGGAACTGGTTGAGGAGTTATACTATAGACATTTACTGAATGTCCCTGTATAGTGTCGATAATATTAAAGAAAAACTTGTTATCTCCCTATATGCCAAAGGAATGAGCGTGTCAGACATAGAAGAGGAGATGCGTGAAATCTATGAGATAGAACTGTCCACATCAGCTATTTCCATCATCACGAACAAAGTCAACCAGGCTGCTCAGGAATGGCAGAACCGCCCTTTGGAGCCGGTCTATCTCATCGTTTGGATGATTCTACCTATTTTGACTTTTCAGCCTATTAATTGTTTTGGTAACTTCGTTCATTAGCTTTTGATTGGAAGTTCTAAATGTGTTAAGTTCTTTGATTATATCTGCTTTATTATAGTATAAATTATACCAGCCTAATGTTTCAGCAGCCAATATGCGAAGTTCTTCTTCTTGGCTTTCATTTTTTATAATGTTCAGTAATGGCTCAATAGCTTTAGCAATAGGTTTATTTCGGAACCTACTTATTTCGCTTTGTATCTGTTTGGTAGTACTTTCCGGACTGTCAATAAGTGCAAAATCTCTTTCAAGTCCTTTCTTTTGGCGAGGAAGGTATTCTAACAATTCATTCACATAGGAAGAATCGTAGAAAGACCAATCGGCAGCCTGTTTCTTCAATTCATTCAAAGCCATATCATGGTCGAACGTGTTGATAGCACTAAAAATTCTGAAACGATGGCGGTTTTCATGTCCGCGTAATAAATAGCTTTCTATCCATGCCGGCAACAATTCCGGATTGCAATTCTTTTCAACGTATTCCACCGCATAACGACGGATCAGTTCATAACTGTCGTTCATGGCTGTCTGCAATACATCGGCAACCTCTGTCGGATAGTTCAAAGCTAATAGGCGTAATGCTTCCAACCGCACAACGAAATAGTTCGATTCGTGGTAACTTTTCTTCAGCAACTCAACGAGACCACTATAATTTGCCATTGACAATTGACGGAGCGCCATTGCCTGCATGTCAGCCATAGGGGAATTCAGCTGTTTTTTCCAGAATGTAACATTTCCTTCCTGCGCAACTAAAGCTTGGTTGATGTCCATATCCAGCCCGGCATTATTGGTGAAGTGAAAAGTCGGGTCACCGATCAGATGATTTTCCAAGAAGCAGGTAAAACGAGTGAACTGCCCGATGCGCATACCGGCAGCTAACAAGCCGAGAAATTCATCCGGCCATTTATCTTGAATGGTGTTAACCGTACATCCCATAGTAGCAATGGTCTTACCCTTATTGAATATATAAGAGCCTACAATGTTGTCATCCAAATGGAAAGAACCGTTGAAACAAGCATCGAACAATATAAAACGCGCATTAGGAGTCAAAAGACGAATATCTTCAGTATAGATATCCATATTACGGTTTACAATGGAATCCGATTTTATTTTCTCCTCATCGAAAGCTTCCGCACACCAACTTTCAGGCACCCCATACTGCTTGGCATATTCTTTGATAGCAGCTTCACGCCCATGTTTCTTGGCGTATGAAGGCACTTTGCTTCGCAAGAATATTTTGGCATTCTCAATACTCAAATTAATACCGGAACCATTTTCATAGCCATTGATATACTGCATGGTGGGGCCACCGTGGTGATGGAATAGCATGACATCTAATCCTTCGCGCTGAATCTCGTTCAAGTATAATGGTTTCATCGGATAGCGCATGTTAAAATCATAGAACTTCACTGTATTACCCGATTTGAATATTTGCGGCAATTGCTCACGTAAGGCTATTTGCTCACCGCTCCATGCCAAAGGATCTTCAGAATTGTAACCATGGCCACGGGCCATAGTCAGTTGGTCAAATGCATTTTGCTTTGCTTTTTCGGCAACTGCCTTTTTTAAGTAATCGCGTAGCATCTGATAACGGTTCTCACCTTCTAAATGTAATGGACGGATACGGGCCGAATAAATATCCGGTGAAATATACTGTTTAGAATCAGCACGCAATGTCATATAATGATAGTCAGGTATCAAACTGTCTTGTTTAATATAATCAAATTTTAATCCGAAGTCATCATAATAACGGTCGGAAGGAACGCTTGATTTCTGCCAATTGGCTTTGGGAGACCTTTTGAAAGCCGAAGATAGATGATGTGCATCACGAATCATTGGAATAGGGATGTCACCTATAAATACGCAACCCTCCAAAGGCGTTTTCTCATTCTCATGCAATTTGACAAGTTGCTCACGAATAGGTTCGGGCCTTTTCCAATCATCAATTAGCAAGTAAGTACCTAAACCTTCTTTTTCTATACTGGTACGATAAGCATCAATTTCACTTTTCGCTTCATCATAACTTTTCTGATCGACTACAATTGCAAAAGTAGTCTTTGTTTTTATACTAGGATGTACAACTGTTTGCGCCTGCATATCCTGTAAGCACAAAGCGGTAATTGCCAAAAGGATGTATTTATTCATATTTATAAACTTAATCTTTTGATTGTCTGTTCAAGCTCTGCTTTTAAATCTTCCGGAAGATTGGCTGTTTGTTGCATCTTCTTTATTTCTTCAAGAATGTGTGGCCGTTGTACAGAATTAGTAAACCAACCTAATGCTTCGGCCATTACTACACGTACTTCCTGTGGATTACCGGCATCACGAATTACATTCAAATAATCATCCACGTGGAAATGGAATGTATAGTTACGCACATTGCGGATTGCACTGATACGTTTTGCTTCCGGTGCAGCTACATCCATCAAGGTCTGATGGACTTTTGCCTCTTGTACAAACATTCTTTCCAGGCTTCTTAGTAATCGTTTTTTCTCTTCGTTTTCATTCAAACGGTCAACTTTTGCATAAAAGTCTTCTATTGTCTTTTCTACTTTCTCTTTCGGATAAAGGCTTAAAGCCTTGTTGGCACTCATTTGTACGCGTAAGCGTTCATTATGTTCGACCAATGCTTCCACAATAGCGGGCAATAAGGAATCGTCACCTACAAATCCAGCATAAATGGCACTTTGGCGAGCTACCATTTCATAAGTATCGTTCAAACCTTCGCGTAATGCTTCGATGAAGTTGTCGTCCTGATAACGGCTCAACAACTTGATAGCTTCCATACGAACCGTATTGAAGCCACTTTCCCGGTACTTCTTCAGGAGCAACGGAGATAATTCCTTTTGGGTATCGGCGTCAGCCAGCATACGCATGGCCAAACTTTGTACATCAGCGTATGGGCTGTTTAACAAATTCTTCCAATAGGCTTTGTCATCTTTGTGTATTGTTATATCGGTACTTAAAGTATTGGCTTCGATAGGAGCAAAACGGAAAGTGGGATCACCAAACAAATGACCTTCAAGTGATACGATTAGCTTATTGTATTGCCCGGCTCGTACACCATGGGACAACAAACCAATCATTTCAATAGTCCAGCGGTCTTGCAATACGTTACGGGTATTTCCTTGTGCTACTAATGTCTGACCGTCATTAAAGATATATTGTCCTGCTATATAGTCGTTTTCGTGAAAAGAACCGTTGTAGCACGCATCAAACATTATCATCTTCGGATTAGTGGAAAGATTTCTCTTCATTAAATCTTCCGTTACGATACGTTCATCAGCGTAGTGAAGAGAGTCTGCTTCCCAGAACTTAGGATTGTCCAGGTCTTTAAAAAACACCTCATTCACTTGTCGTTTTTCCTGCATCTGAATACGTAAGGTGTCTTTGTCACGTTTTCCAACATGGGACATGACTGCATTATAAAGTGTACTCTTCAACATTTTATAACGATTATTGAAATCAGTGCATGCCAATTCATCATTAATAAGCTGCCCTGTTGGCATTCCATGTTCATGAAACATAAATAAGTCAAGGTCCTTTCGTTGCAATTCGCTGAATAACTTATATTTCATAGGGTGTTTCATTCGGAAGTTCCAATGTTTGAATCCCATTTGACGACCAAAAGCTAATGGAAAGTTCTCCATATAAGCTTTTTCGTCATCCATCCATACAATCAGGCAATCGGAATTGTAAGAAGCACCATTGAATGAGAATACCCGATCTAATTGATTATGCTTATCTGCCTTGGCAGCAGCAGCTTTCTTCAGATATGAGGCAATGGCCGCATATTTATCCCCTTCCTTTTTTTCCGGATACTTGATACGAGCTGAATAGAAAGTAGGATTTAGCCGCTGGGGACTGTCTTCTGTCAATTTGTAGTAGAAATGCTGATGATTTACTGAGTCTTGCCTGATGAACTCAAACTTTAAGTTCAGATCATCATAAAAGCGGTCGGTAGGTACGGAAGACTGATCCCAAGGAAAGGCTTTCTCATTCATTTTGAATGCAGTAGTCATGTGTTGTGCATTACGTACCAATGCGACAGGCACATCGCCGATTAAAACCAGACCTTCCAATGAAGGGCATTCTTGATATGTTTTGATGATTATCTGTTTGACTTGATCTGGATTTTGCCAGTCACCGCTGATCAGATAAGTTGCCAAACCATCATCTTCAACCGCAGTTTTGTACTGATGCATGGCATCTTTGGTATTTGCATAAGTTTGGTTATCTGTTATGATAGCAAAAGCGGTAGGTTGTTTGACCAATGGCTTTATGACTGTTGTTTGTGCATTTCCTGCCAATGGCAAAAGAAATGCCAGATATATTATTTTTTTAATCATGGCCAATTAATTTTTAAGTCTGTAATATGTACGGTCGGCTTCTTCACGAAGGTTCTCGGATAAGCTCTTATCTTTTCTCAGTTGATCGCATACCCGAAGGATGTCAGGCTTCCGATAAGAATGAGTGAACCAAGCAAAAGCCTCCAATAAACAGGTTTTTAGCTTTTCACTTTCACTGGAGTCGGTAAGTAAAGCCAAGAGGCCGTCTACACAGGCATGTGCCATATGATTTTTCAGAGAATTGCAATAAAGGATGCGCCAACGTTCGGAAGTTTCTTTGCTTAATAACTCTTTTTGCATGCTACGACTATTATTGGCATTCTCCAAAACCTTACGCATCTCCTCCTTGTCTTGCAACACATAGGTCTCAGCCATTACTTTATCAATTGCCGCCTGTACGGCTGCCTGATCAAAGACTTGAAGCCCCAAACTCACATTAAATGCCACACGCTCGGATAGGTTGTCTTCTACATAGGCTTTGATTTGCGGATAAACATACTCGTTCAGTCCCACATGTTGCATCATACGAACAGAGGTGCGACGAATAAATTCATAGGAATCCGTAATGGCCAAGTGTAAGACTTCCCGGAAGTTTTTGTCACTAATCTTCTCAAGCAATGCCAAGCAGGTGAAACGTACCATCATGAACGAGGAAGTTTCAAAAGTTTTTCTTAATAAATCAGAAATACCCGGATAGTCATTGCGATAAAGGTTGTGCAAAGCAAAATTCTGTATGTCGGCATAGGGCGACTGTAATAACTCCAACATGCGGGACTCGCTATATGGTTCTTTGAACAAAGCATTGGCATCTACCTCATTGATAGATTGAAAACGTAGAGTAGGGTCACCGGTAATGTGCGATTCGAGAATATTCGTCAATTTAGCCCATTGCCCCACTCGTGCTCCCATACCTAACAGGCCGAGCATCTCGTTTGCCATTTTATCTTGCAGTACATTGACTGAATTGGCAAAAGTAGTTACGCATTTTCCTTCCGACATGATATAACGTCCGGCAATGTAATCTTTTTCCCGGAAATCACCATTATAGCATGCATCGAAAATTACCATACGGCTATTAGGCTTAAACTCTGTAACTTCCGACAGGATAATACCGGTGCGCAGGTCTAGTAAAGAATCTTCTGCAATTACTTTGGGATCATCATAGCCTGCAATCCAAGTAGTGTCCAAACCGTATGTGTTTTTCATCATATCCAGCATTTCGTCGAAAGACTTTTTGTTGTTTTGCTTTCTACGCGCTAAACCACGATAATAGTACTTCATTGCATCTACATGAGCATTCCACCTATTAGTAGCGGGACTACCGGAAAGATATTGACGTTCGGGCATACCATGCTCATGAAAAATAGACAAGTCCAGATCTGTGCGTTTCAGCATATTAATGACATCGTCCTTGGGATAATCGCTGAAATTATAACGGATGAAACGGGCCCGTCCCTCTTTATCGAATACGCCCGGCATTTGTTCGCGAATAGTAAAGGTTTCCGGTGTCCATGCAGTCAATGAGTTAGAGTAAGAGCCATCACCTGTATAGGAGAAGAATTGGTCTAATTTATTGTTTATCTGGTGCTCAGCCACCACTTTTTTAAAATAGCGGCTGATTTGCGCATGCGGTTCTTCGCCGTTATCAACAGCTTTGACACGTGCAGAATATATGTCACACCGAATTTGCTGTGGAGATTTTATAGCCAAATTATAATAGAAGAAATTATTTTCGACACTGTCCTGTTTCAAAAAATCGAATTGTAGGTCGAAATCATCGTAGAAACGGTCGCTGGGCACTGAAGAATCTCTCCAGTCATTGTTTTTCTCATCCATTTTAAAAGCGGAAGTCATATGCTGGGCTTTGCGGAGCATTGGAATAGGGATATCACCGACAAATACCACTCCTTCCAATTTATCCTTTTTGTAGAGCTTAACAATAACTTTCTTTACATCTTCCGGTTTATTCCATTCATTGTATACGATGAACGTAGGCAACCCTTCCATTCCTAGAATCTCCTGATAGGCTTTAAGCTCGGCTTCACAAGCCTGAAATGTCCCTTTATCTGTAATTACAGCAAAAGAGGTGTCCTTTACTTTCACAGCCGGTTTAACAAATGTCTGTGCCCGCAGAGATAATATGCTGCAGAGCATCAAACTTCCAGTTATTAATTTACGCATGTTTTGTAATATAGATTTCGTTATGTAGCATTAAAAATTACATCCTAAACTTATCGATAAATGAGTACGCCCATCATAATCATAGTCAGAGGTATTTACACGATCGAATACAACTTTTGCAAATAAGTTCATACGTCTGTTTTCTCTGACTTGTTGCGAATACGTTATCGACCCGCCAATACGATAGTAATCACAGGTATAATAATTAGTCAGCCCTTGTTGTAATTCGGTTACAGTTGGATAGTCTGCATGGCTGCCACCATATACATATTCACCTCCCAGATTATTGTTATACGCAACATGAACATCTATTAAAAGCCTGCGATTCAAACTATTGCCTAAAACAAAATTTTTTTTGCCACCTAAGCCTAAAGATAAATTTTCTGCATTCTGTACAGAATTAGGCATTAAATATTCATCGTCTTGCTTGGTATAATTCACATTTAATTCTGCTTTCCAACTATATTCATTCCCGCGGTTTCTGCTTAATGCATAATTAAGAGAAGCGGTTTGTGCCTTGTACGTAGAACGGATGTTATTATATAATTCCACCCAGCCACTTTGTGATTCAGAGTTATCGCGTTGAGAAATATACTGAATACCATCGATGTTACGATTTGTATATGTGGTTCTCATATAATTGGTATAGTCCTTTCCTTCCTGAATCATCGTTAAAGAAACATGAGCAGTTTTATCTTTTACACCGGCTATTTTTTTAGGAGTCGTATAGCTCTGCTGAACAGTTTCCGCTTTTACATCGTAACTGCCCTCAAGCAGTAAATTGAAAGAGGGCATACTGAAGTTGTACTGGAGAGCTCCACCGAAACGGTCTCCAATATAATTGCTGGTTACACCGCTGCCTATTCCTTTTATGGCTGTTCCCAAACCGTATAATATATAATAGTCCTGATCCACATAAGAGTTGACATTACTCATTCTTGAGTCTTCCTTGATAGAACTATACTTGAAACTTGCACCAAACTTGTGTGAATTATTCAACTTGTAAGTAATCCCCGGCGTCAGTCCCAGCGTATAAAAACGGGTATCCACACGCGGGTCGCGCTGTTTGGCAGCTAATGTAGCTACATAATTACCTTCCAAACCCAATGCCCAATGATTACCAAGTAAAGGAGTAGCTGCACGAAACTTCAGATCGTAATATTGATTTCTCCATTTGCTTAAGTGCTGGTCTGCGACATAGTAAGGCATTCCCCTGAATGGATCGGCAATGGAGGCGTTATATCCGGCATCTGTCAGATTTTTTTGTGCAAAATTAAATGCTCCCCACACATATGCATTTTTCAGATTGATAAAGCCTTCACTGGATACACCTACGATAGCCTCTTTCTGCCCCTCTTGCGGACGGCAATAGTTTCCGTCCTGTAAGTCATATCCCAATATAACATTCGAATAATTCTGAATATCATCGAATGGCATACCGGCAGCATTCTGTGAATGAGACCATAGTCGTCTTGTTTTCAATTGTTCCATAGCGGCGGGAGAGAAGCCCTGTGCCGCTCCCACCATACTTACAAGGCAGGCTATCATTACCAGCAGGCAGCTTTTCATATAGTTCATATATTGTTTTTTCATTGTTCTGTCTTTTTAGTTAATTATTACAATGTGTGATTCCATGAAGGCATTTTTGCTCCATTACGACGCATTACAGGAACAACGCCACGTTCAAAGTCATCCGTACTGTTGTTTGTATCCTGATATATATATGTACCTGTTTCTTCGCGAATAATAGGATTACCTTCTTCGTCTGTGGACAATTTGCGAGCAATACCTAAACCGCAATAAGTAGCTCCTACCCAAGTAATACCTGCATCAAGTACACCGGGGACACGTTTTGCATTCATCTTTGACTCATTGTTTACTGCTTCAACAGCATCCAATACATATTTAATAGGTATTTTTGCATAATAAACATTGCTGTTCGGTTTGCTAAGATCTGTTGTCTTCATATTTTCATCGTTGACCGGATCCCAAGCTTCTCCTTCAGGAACACGAAAAATCACATAAGCACCTCCGAATACGGATGTCAAATATTGTGGTATACTTCCCATCTCTGCTTTTCCTTGGTAGAAAACATGTTGCATATCATAAGCTGCCTGGTCAGGGAAGTTTGGATTATTCATATTAAACTCAAACTCAGAACTACTGCCGTCTATAGGACTTTGAGGGTTATAGATGTCCAACTGATGGTTAGCGGCAAATTGAGAAATGATGCAAGATTCACCTGGCGCTAACGGATATTCGGTTCCATTTCCTGGAAATTTCCACACACGTTCTCCATATGCATAATTATTACCATCCGCTTCCGGCCAAATTGGTAGTTTAGTAGTAGCTGTACCTGGAGTTAGATTTGCGAAATAAATACCGTCCAAATACAAAATGTCAGCAGAGTTATTGTATATCTCATAGAACTGGTCTCGGAAATAGACTCCTCCTTTTTCCGGACGGCTACCGCAATAATAAATCTCCTTGAATATTAATGGGCTCACTTTAAGCCCTTGTACTTCAATATTCAATGCGCTACCATGCTTAAATAATGCCGCATTTACAGAATTGCCATTGATGTAGTATTCATTGTTTTCTGTATCGATCGCTGTACCGGATACTGTTACCGAATAAATTCCGGGGATAATTCCGTCAACTTTCACACTATTATCAGTTACTTCTTTTACATAATGTAAATCTTCATCGTAATTGTCGAACTTTACAGTCAGATCTTTCAGTGTGGATATATTTTCAACGGTAATATCCAAATATACATCCACTGTGATAGGATTCACTTCTGCTGTGCCAGACATGTCCCTGAACGAATCGCATCCTATCAAAAGGGTACTTGCCAATGTAAACAAATATATTAAATATTTTTTCATAACTTCCTAAACATTATAAAGTGAGTGATAATTCCAGCCCAAAGAAAAATCGGTTATTCAATTGAATATATGAACCCGGATTACGTTTGGATTCTCTGCGCGGATAACTTCTGAACATATTGTTGGCAAAGAAAGAAACACGTAGCATATTGCTAATTTCTTTAGTTACATTCAAGTTAAAACAAAAATAAGGACTGTATGATTCTTTTATAGCATTATTATGACTTACATTATTCAACATATATCCATATCCTGCATCCTTTACTTGCTGGGTAGTGGTATATTTCCCCTTGGGAAACATATTTACAGACGCATCTTCCAATGCTAAATAGCCCACAGGTATAGAATCGTTTCCAAATGTATTCCAATTAGACTGCTGCCAAATAGCTTGTGCTGTCATCGTAACAACAAAACCGATACGCGGGATATTGTGAGTGGCACGTAAAGTCGTTACAAATTGTTGTTTGTAACTTGCATTGCCTTCTTGAGAATAAATGGCCACCGGTTTACGGGCTGAAGCAGCATCTTCGCTATTGTCATAGAAGCTATAACCCTGACGCCAACTCTTAGTACGCATCCATGAGCCATTTATTTGGAAGGCCGTACGGATAGCATCAATACGTCCGATATTCAAATCAAATTCTAAACCTTTAGTTTCTATATTTAAATTATTAGTTGGTTTTGCATAAGTAGACAATACCGGTAGGCTACTACTAAGCTCTATCCCGTTTTCTGTGCGCTGGTATTCATTGTAGATAAATGTATTGAAGGTGTTGAAGGTTTGGCTCATTACATAACCATCCTTCAGACGCTCCTTATAAGCTATTACATTCAGATTGGTTTTACCCACTCGTAAATTAAAACCGACTTCTGCTTTATGATTTTGGGCAATCTTCAAATCTGAGTTATCTACTTGCCGAACTTCTGTGGTAGTCATAAACAAGCGCTGGCTTTCCGGAATATTTTCATTGGTAAGCTCATTTATATTGATATATTCAAAATATGCATTTTCTGGATATAAATAGAGAAGAGAAGGCATCTTTGCAGCAATACCGTAACCTCCCTGAAGACTTAATAGATTCGGAATCAAATCAATGGATGCATTTACACGTGGCGAGAAAATGCCTCCTACTACTGAGGTATGATCATAACGCACACCAGCCTGAATGTTCAAATCATGCGTACCGCTTATGGACCATTTGAAATTATCTTCCACATATGCACCAAATTGGTTAATGAAAGGAATATCCTTATAGTTACGTGGACGGAAAGATGAATTATGACCGTATTGACTACGATAAGGAGGAGTACTTGGGTCATAAGTTTTTCCTTTACCAACGTTACCGTCACTCCGGAAATCCGCACCAATCAAGATGCGGTTGTTTACATGACCGCTCGCCTTGAATAGAGAACTCGTCACTTTAGCAAACAAATTAACTTCACGACTATCGATCTCATAGTGTCCCAAATAGCTGCTTGGTAGATAAACAGCATAATGATTTATGTCTTCCGGTCCAAAATTAGTAATTTGATTACCATTGGCATCATAGATATGCTGACCTGCAAAGTTACTAAGTACCGCACCGTTTGTAGTGGTCATGGAATAAGGAGATGTAGCAGAACTGTATACGGTTTCATAATAACTGTCTTTATCCATATACGTACCTGACAATACATAGCGTAGTGTTTTTAACCAGCCCTTATTTATATTCCATGTACCATTGGTATTCAAAGTAAAACCTATATCGCGGCCTTCCGAAGCTGTTTTAGTTTGTTCATCATCAGGATTACGTTCACGTTGATCCTTACCATAAATAAAATCAAAGCTGGAATTGGTACGTAACTTATTATTAAAGAAAGTATTTGAATAGAGCAACTTTGTTGTGGCACGCTGATAGTGCTGGTAACTGGATATTGGATTATTCGTATTATAAGCATAATCTGCACTTACATTTAAAGCGCCTTTCTTTTTTCCAAGTTCAAAACCGGTTCCCATAGACACCTGATAGATATTGGGATTGGCTTTTGCTTTGACACGTAGCGGCTCACGACCAGCTTTTGTATTAATAATTACTGCTCCTGAGGTCAGATCACCATATTCAACAGAAGGGATACCACGAACGATTTGTATAGACTCTATATTTTCAGTAGAAATACTACGAACATCGGTTCCACCAGCCGGCGAGGCACCTCCGGCCAATGAAGCGGGTGTTTCCGTACCACTTAATACCGTAGGGCTCATCGCAGATAGATTAGCATTATTTGAGATGGGGGCACCATCACGAATTATTGCGGTGCCCATAGCATTCATCGGAGCTTCCGGACCACTGGAACTGGAAACTTGACGGATGTTAATCTGTTGTGCCGAACTCATATCTTGATTCTGTGAAATTCCACCTGGCATCAATGACATTACATCATATAAACTGGTCGCTTGCATATGGTCCATAGCAGAGCGGGAAATGTGAGAAGATGTGGATTTGCCTGAACGGCTGTTGGTTGCAGTTACTGTAACTTCTTTCAACTTAAAATCCTCATTCCTCATTGTAAAATTAAGAACCAAATCCTTATTTACATTTATTAAGGTGTCAATGGAGACTTTGCCCAAATATTGAATTTGCATACGAATTTTACCAGTAGGTACGTTTTCCAGTATGTATCTACCATTTTCATCAGAGGTTGTCCCTAGTGCAATTTCAGGAATAGACACAGCTGCAAATTCTAAAGGCAAACGCTTGTTGTTGTGGTCGTACTCATAAACAGTGCCTGTAAGTTTTACTTTGTAATTGTTTTGCGATTTGATAGGGAGGGCAATTCCTATGCAAATAAGTATAAACAAGTATATAATATTACACCCCAAAATACCTTTTTTCATAAGTAACATCATATTTATTAATAATGCAAAATTATATGTAAATTTTAAATTAAAACAAACCATTGTGTGTAACAAAACTAAAATTATTAAAAATACATGTTGTTTTTGTTGGTGCCGTTGCATAATCTCACAGACCTCAACCGTCTGTTGTCTAACAATATAGCAACTGCATTATATTTAGGAAAATCCAATATATATTAGTACTTTATTTAAGTTCCATACATAGTAATACGGATCTTGAGTGATTAAAAGCAAACTGCAAATCTAAATAAAAAACGGGATGGTTGTAGTTCTGATATGCTATATCTTAATACAACGCAGATAAATACTTATATTTTCATTGATAGATCTAACTAAGTTAAAAAACGGATTTTCTCCAAAATTCTTCTGATAGCTCCGTTCCAGCCTCATATTTATCGCACTTTACAGAAGCCCCAGTTCAAATATAAGGAAACTGTATCTCTCTTCGATAAAAGATCTATTTTAGGACGCAAAATTAGATATTACAAAAGATTATAAAAATACCATTTTTTGGGTATAAAAACGCATCTAATACCTATATATAGGTATTAAATATCATTGGCAATGTATGTTCCATTTCATTAAGCAAACAATTTTTTGTATAAAATACAAATAGTACTTTTTTACCCACTTAAAAAGTGCAAGAATGTATAAAAGTCCATGTGTCAGCTATAATAGGGGCATGAATAGGCATCCGTTCCATACCTGTCCCTATTTGAATCGGTCACCCCACAGTGACCGGACATTACTCACCCAATTCGGATTCTCATTACAGTAGGCAACGAAAATCTGTATCAAGTTCCAAAGCCCGAGAATCATTCCATTAAACCTGGCAGGAATTGTGACAACATGTCTGCTTGAAACAGCTACTATTATGGTATCATGCTGTATTGTTATGCTATATACCATGTTCTAAGTCAAAACTCTTTTTTTTTAGAATTGAAGGTTTAAGGCTCCATCCGAAAGTCAATATCACTTTCTCAAAATTCTTTTCTACAGCACCCTTTGTATAAGTTAGGATGTCTTTCTCTAGAAAATTTTTGAAATCAGATGAACTCATGTCTCTAAAAATGTTTATATATTCTTTTTTAAGAAATTCATTTATGGCATGTGCCGATATCTTTTTTTGCGTGCACTTTTCTATAACATATAAGTTGCTTGGTACCGGTACCATCGTGTCCAGCCCCATGAAGATATTACAGTCTACCATAAGAGTATAAGCGCCGCTCTCGGCAAGAGGTGCGGAAATGCAGTAATTGGCTTGCTCAAGCAGAGAATCCACCAGTTCTTTTGTGGAAGAACTGATACTATTGGCCAATTGTTCATATCCTCTTAGATTCAGTTGGGATATGGTCTTTTCGATAGCCGGGATGAATTTCATTCCTGGACCCAGGTTCAAATCAAATCTTTTGTAATAGACAAGAAGCTCATTCCAATCTTTGTACCGTGAAGGTTTGATGATATTTACATTGTCTATACCATGTTGTTTAAGATACTCGCCGGAGGAAAATGCATCTTCTTTGAAGGTCTGTGTGTTTCCATCCGGGAAACTTAAATAGATGGTCTTATATGTGTCTCCAGTGTTGGTCCTTGCAAAAGCTTTACATTCCTCACCTTTGAGATAATATGCTGTGGTGATGTCAAAACCATTACCGCTGGCATCATTGTCATAGCAACAATTCCACTTTACCTTATCAGATGGGAATATACGGCTTATATTCTCTATTTGGGATTTGGTGACATATCCCCCCGTGCTTATGAATGCGCATGTGGTTTCTTTAGTATAATGGTTTATTTCGTAGAAACTCATTGCGTCAATAGCGGATTCAAAGAGATATATGTCTGTAACCTTGTCAAAAGGAACAAAATTGGCCATCCAACAGCTTTGTGCCTTGTCACCACCCGTGGCAAAGGCTTTATAATTGGTATTGGTCTCTGCAAAATAGTTCCTCATTTCAAAGTTAAGGATTTCCATCTGGGAGGGTTTGCGGAATGGAAAGCCGATATGATTGTTTTTTCCTACCTGGTAGATGAACAGTCTATTGGCGAAATCCTCCACAGTCTGTGGAGAGAGCTTCCTTTGGACGGTCAAATATGGATTATCCTTTTTGATAGGACGAGGATTCCAATAATTCAAATTGGATTCAATATCATTTGGATTCAGTCCCAGCAGAGGATTGTTTACCGTTTCGGTATCTTCATTGGTGATCTGTTGAGTAGGCATTGGTACACCATCAATGACGAAGAGAGGCTGGGTTCCTCCTGTGACGGAGTTGACACCTCTGATTCTGAAAGTCATTCCGCTTGACAATGAACCGTCTGTGGGGATAATCTGTACTCCGCTGATTTTGCCTTGTAGTGCTTGCAACGTCTGCGTAGAACTACTGTTTACAATATCTTTTATATTCACAGAAGCAACGGCGGTTGCAATATCACTTTTTCGCTGGCTACCATAGCCTACAACAACCACCTCATCCAGTGTTTTCGTATCTTCTTGCAGAATAATGTTTAAAGAGGTTTTGCCTTTCAGATTTATCACCTGCGTCATATATCCTATGTATGAAACTTCAATAGGATACTTTCCTGAAACTTTCAAAGTAAACTTACCGTCTACATCGGTAATCGTTCCATTGCTTGTCCCTTTCTCAACTACGGAAGCACCAATGGCGGGTTCTCCCAGATTGTCCTTTACAGTTCCCGTAATGTTCTGTGCGACGGCATTGACACTCAGGAAAACGAATAGCATACTAAGCAATATTCGCATGTTTTTCAGATTAATAGATGTTTTCATCAATTCTAAAT